>Ga0265780_10001854_pt1 | contig 29236 bp, 25 predicted proteins | sample P1T30metagenome_FD_192432 | JGI IMG/M metagenome (GOLD analysis project Ga0265780, IMG submission 192432) | Plant litter microbial communities from East Loma Ridge, Irvine, California - P1 T30 | ecosystem: Environmental > Terrestrial > Plant litter > Unclassified | place: USA: California... | reverse complement strand
GCCCCCTGGGAGGCTTTCATAGGACGCTAAACAATACATACGTACATACATACATACATACATACATACATACATACATACACAATACGATAGCAGAATATATGACAGTACATTCACCGCAACACAAACGGATACTGCAGAACTTAGCATTTAATTCTGACACGCGTGTAGGCTCGAGGGCTTACCTGTCTTCGTCATTCTTCTCGTATCCCGAACCTGGATCGGCGCCCCACCGAGGGCGTGACCCTGGCAGATTGCTCTGCAGTCGGGTCTCAGCGCCGGAACCTTCGCCCCATACGCGCTGCCCGAAGTCTAGGTGGTTCAGTATGCGTAAAGCGTCTTCTTCAAGAAACGCGCCGCCACACAACTCCTCATGACGCTTGTCCTCTTCCTTCACAAACTCCCTGACAACCTTGTTCACCTGCTTTGCAATGGTCTGCGATCGTCCCCTGCGACAAGCCACAGCCTCCGGATGTACAGCTTAGGATCCTCCGCCTCAACACCTGGGAAACCAAGCAGTTAGTGCTTCTCTGGTTCGGTCGGCATGCTGTCCGTGTTTCGAATCTGGTTGTGCGACTTCATCTAGGTATGAAGCGTGCGGTTCAGCGGCATGCCCGAGGGGGATTGGAAGTATCTAGCTTTGGAATAGGTCCAGCCGGCAGTCTGATTGCTGCGCTGCGCTATTGCTGCGTGATGTTGGCGGCGGTCGAGTGGCTGCACCACTAGGTGAGGCGCCTGTGAAGAGACATTGTTGATCGAACACAACCGCTCAAACCGGGGGCTTCTTCGCGATCGGCACGGTTGGCGGACGTGCTTTAGCTGCGGCTTACTTCGTACCGTGCGCAGCCAGGATGCCCATGCGGCTTGGCGCTCGGTCGAGCTTGGCCTGCCCCTCCAAAATCCACGAGGCCACTGTCCACGATCAACATACCTCTTGCACTTATTGACCCTGCGTCTCATGATGACCATGCATGTGGCCTCTCCATGCCTACCCCATCCATCGCCCATCTCTCAGCACACATCACACAGCACGCGGCAAAGAGGATCTCCGAAGGGGCCTCAAATCACGCACATCGTCTGCGCACCGTAAACTCGATGTCATGTCCTTTCTCATTCTCCGACCAAGTGCGCCTCCAGCACAACATATGTGAAACGCCCACAGCACAGGCCATCAAAAAGCTGCTATCTTGGTTTGAAGGCATCGATGCTGTTGGCAACGTGCGCACCACGACGAACGGTTCAATCGATGGGCTTGATCCTGTTACGGGTTGAGGTCACAGCATACATACTTCGGTCAACACAACACTCTATGGGGGCAGTCACTGATAGAACTCGAGAATTAGTCCTCACACTCACGAGAAATGATCGCCCTCATGTAGCCCCAACGCTTCACCATACCATCGAGCCACAACACAAAAACATCCCAGCAAAGCGCATCGAACGGCACGTTGCACGGCCGGATATGGTCTCTGGAACAAAAGGGGAGACAACGGAGCACGCGGGATTGAGCATAATTATGCGAAGAAGGCAATGGGCACACGAGGGCAACTCGAGCACCCGAGGAAGGTGGAAGTCCACTGGGCAGCACGCCCAAAACTCAATGCCTCCAGACGTGTGGAGAAGTAAGGTTGGATAGCAGTGACGCCATCGTCTCCACAGTCCGGCAACGCACATGCAGAACACACATCGCACATGAAACACGACAAGATTCCAACTTGACCTATTACATACCTTACCTAGACCCGCATCTCCTTACCAAACACCTCTGTACTATATTGACATATCGCCACAAAGGCACGTTCTAAATCTATACTCTGCTGTAGTACTATGTACTGCTTATGCTGGCATTGGTAAAGCTGTTAGTATACTTGCCGATTGTCTTAAACCACCTCAGTTGCTGATCCGACACCCAACACCTGACGCCCACTCGTGCAATCTTTCCCTCCCTCGTAATGGCCCCGAATGCCGTGCCAACTACACCACGAAGACTATACAGTGGGATGGGTGTGCGCGCTGTGGCCGTGGAGCTGGCGCAGCGCAGGAGATGTTCGACGACGAGCACACTCAAGACACCAGCATCTATAGCTGCGGACAAGTCGGCGAACACAACGTGGTAAACGCTTCCCTATAAGAGGGGCAGATGGGCACCAATGTTCGTTGGGGGTGTAATATTCCTGGCTTGAGTCGCGGACTCTGCCCGCCATGTGGAATCTATTCGATGGGTAATTTAGATTCAATATACCGTTGGGTCACAAATGCGGAAGTTCGAGCTTCCAACTTGCGCAGTAATCGATTTTCACGCCGCAATGGAAGCGGCATCGTTGTAGCCGCATGAGTCAGGCTGCTTTACGGTTAAGCAGATTGCCAGACGGGAGAACGATGTCACCATGATCAGACACGCGAATGCAAAATATTGGCTGTTTAGGGAAAGTTGAGTGGACTGAATAGCGATGAAATAGGCCTTGACAATTGTACTTTATACAGGACATCAGTACGCGACTCGGAATCACATTACTCGTTCGAACCATCCATCACTTTCATCTGTGGTGTCCAGCTCTAGCTCTGGGCTAGGAGGTTCCGGGCAAGCGTGTTGTTCCTCATTGCCGGGTTCGCCTACTTTACCATGCAGAAACTCCTGCAGAAGAAAAATTAGTCTCATCTTGTTGGCAAGGGCTCAGCAGGGCACAAACCTCGGTCTCCGCTATGCAAACGTGATGCTTCTTGAGTCGTGTCAACTCGGTAAACCCTCTTTCCAACACCTGAAGCTTCTCCGTCGTGCGCTTTCGCATTGCTGCTGACTCATTATTCTCACCTGCGATACGTTGGATTTCCACGTCCGTGAGATCATAGACAACCTCAGGAGAAAAGAGCTCAGGCAGCTCCTGGATCAAGCATCTTTCAACAGCAAGGACACTGACGTCATCGATGAGAGTCTTCAGAGCAACCTAGATCTGGGTTAGTTGTGTTGTTCAGAGTTTGGAGGTCGACTAACCTTGTAATATGCTTCCATCATGTCGGTGGCCATAGAGCACGAGAATTTGTCCATATCTGGCTCTGTGTGTGAAGCAATCGTGTTCAGAAGAGCCTTCATGTCAAAGTGGTAATACGTAGCGTCTTGCGTCTGCTCTGAGTTGCCGAAGAAAGACTTCAATTTTCCCTCCAGCTGACGTCGGTGTCGGGCGGCCTGCGCCTTTTGCACATTATCGGTCAGGTAATGGTTGTAGGTGATCGGATGCCCTGATAGATGTGGTTCCAAGATCTCCTTCACTTTGGTGGCCAGGTCGACTTTGAGGCGCTCCAGGGACGGGCCCACAACCTCTCGGAGGAGCGCTCCGGCGGTTTGCTCGTCCGCAATGTGCTGAAGAACAAGATTGACTGTGGTGTAGCTCGAAGCAGTAATACGTTGCGAGAGAGCATGTACAAGTCCCTCCCATGGCTTGCACTGCTTACTGAAGAGCTCAGTCACGATGAGAGGGTTGTACGTACCCGGGAGCTCCCGACCCCGACTTTCCTTCATGAGAACTTTCACCTCTTCAATATAGTCGGATCGAGAGACAGTACGGCTATCACAGTTGACCCGGTGGTCTTGGATGATCCTTGCGTGACCTTCTTCGCGCATCTGCTCGGCGAAGTCGGACAGGGTATTCTGCACCACGGCGCGGAGACGCCTTGAGTAGGCTTCAGAAGCTTTCGTCCCGGCGAAGAACCCATCCGTGTAAACCCCATCGATGGCACCTTTTACTAAGCTTGAAAATTGGGTGCTTGCCTTGATTAGGTACCTTCGCTGTTCTGACACCGTGGGCCTCGAAGCGCCTAGCTTTGCCAGCCCAGCTTCGCTTTGTTTGATACCCGCCTCAACATCCTCGAGGACGCTTGGGAGCTGCATCAGAATTTGATCCCGCAGGACGTTGCTCAAACGCGTCCGTAGCGAAGTTACTCCAAGCTGCGATGGGTCAATGAGGGCCCACACTCCTGTCGAGAAGAATTTGGCTTCTTTCCTGTCACGTTCAACAGTTAAAGCGTCGCGCATGGCATAGTTTCTGTTGCATAACACATGCCATCCGAGTCGAAATTCAACGTCTTTGTTCTGCGCAAGCTCCACGAAGAACTTCTCGCTGTCAGAGCCCTCGTCCAAGGTGTCAGGTTTGGTAATGAGGCCTAGCGTGCGAAGCCCCTTCGGGTCAACAGTCCGAGCGTGTCGAGTGACTTGCTGCAGAGCGAAGTCGCTCTTTGCAGAGACTACAGCCAGGACAATGCTGCGCGGCTTTCTCATGTATGAGAGAACGAGTGCTTCAACAAGCTTGGCATCCTCGTCCGTCTGGTCTTTATTCCCGGCCAAGAAGAGACCGGGCAGATCGACCATGGTAAGATGTGGCTGCGAGGGTCCTGAAATCTCCACCCGGAGGATATCGGTACTGAAGACCTTGTCGTTTCCGTTGATACCCATGGCGTTCTTGGCTTCCTCGACCACGCCACTAATGTCTAGGTCATCCAGGACGTATGCAAAAGCACGGAGCTTCTTCTTCTCTTCATCAGATCGTTTAGGGCAAGGGTTGATATGGACCTTCACACCCACGACAGGATTGCGACGCAGGATGAGTTCAGTTGCGAATCGGGTGCATAGGTTGTCTTTGGTGGGGAATGACATGCCTGAAATGGCTTCGAGGACTGAGCTCTTTCCAGAAGATTGGTCGCCACAGACGATAATCTGGGGAAGATCTACAAATTGACTGATCCCCTGAGAGCGTAGTTTGTCGATGATATCAAGCAGATCTCGATGATCTTTCGATTGTAATGGAGCAACTCCGCTAGCAGAATCCGTTGATTGTTCCATCGTTTCTTCCCTAGTGCCGATCGAGTTTTGATGGAAAGGCGAATTTGTAGCCCGCGAAGAATTTGAAGGAGTTGATGGACTTCTACAAAGAGACCCAAGAAGGAAGCATTATATGTGCATATGCACGACATACGTAGAACATCGTGCCTCGCCTGGTAGGAAGCTGTGACGTGATTTTGTTTGCTGTTTGACATACTTGTTTAGGTGTGGGTATACTTTACAAACAAACAAATTTGTATCCTCAGAGACAATGATGGTCTTTGTACTGCGGGAAAAGGGTTTTATCGTGATTAGGCGTGGCATAGTGGGTTTGAGGTATTTCATTGTTATGTCTGAACCTCCTTCAAGAAGTCATGCAGCATGCTCCATCCTCCTGTTCCGTTATGTCCATATCATGCCCTGCCCCGCATATCCGTCTTTATCACCATCACCATTCCTGCAGCTCACTCATACGGGCTTATCGAGCCCTTTGATACCAGTTCGATCTAACATCTACGGCAGCGGAACCAGCAACACAGCCGCACACGCCGCCTGGCACGTTCCATACGCCGCGTTGCACGCGAGGACGGTGGCGGGAGCCGTAGCACCGAGCGTGGCGCCCCACGTGAAGCCCGCGGCAGAGTAACAAGCCATAACAACGCCGGCGCAGCCTCCTTGGCAGATGGCGTAGCCGATGGGACCGGCGGAGGCCGTGGTGGCGAAGATGAGGATGGCGAGGGCCGTGGTGATAAAGTTGATGAGGAACTTCATGGTGGGGAGGCTTGAACATGTCAGTATGTGGAGAAGTTTGAGTAGTGTTTCTGGAGGTGTGTACGTAGGTTGATGAGGCTTTTAGGGTGTTTGAGAGCAAAGATTAGTGTGAAGTTATCTGCGTGTGTATTAGATTGCGGTCTCTGGATAGCTTGGGGAAGAGACTTAATGCTTTGAACGTGGTTATGGTTATGGAGGAAGAGGGTTATGGAGGAAGAGGGTTATGGAGGAAGAGGGTTATGGAGGAAGAGGGTTATGGAGGAAGAGGGTTATGGAGGAAGAGTCGTGGTGGTGAGTACGAGATAGGAGTGGCCGTGCTCTTATAGTCCAAGTGCGGTGAAGTGAGAGGACCGTGTTTGTCTAAGTTCACTCCTCTTCGCAAAATAACGCACATGATCCATCATCACGTTCACTCTCACCTTTACCCTTCACAGTGAATCACCTCCTCAAAACACCATCCCAACAACGAACGCCTCAAATACCGCATTCTTAAAAATATCCTTCTCGATGACTCCACTAAACCTATCCCCATGTTAGTCAGCTTGCAAATTCACCCAGTACGCCCAAAAAAAATCCGCAAGCATACCCATAGCACGTAACGACCCGGAGCAATTTCTCTCTTGACCTCCCCGACCCCTGTAAACTCAGCCCTCTAAGTCTCTCATATCGCCTTGCACGTCCCACGCTCATACTTGTCGTCAATCCAGCCAGCCAGCCTTTTTGAAAAGCTGGCTTGTTAGCAGTCTTAGGGTTGCGCGGCTGGATCGAGGCGGCTTGATTGGCTACAGAGGGCCGGCTGGCTTGTTTGGCTTGAAGAGCTTGATTCCCAAATAGGAAATTTGTATAGGAAACCTGGAGCCGACTTTCAGCACTGCGACCATGTGTCTACTTTGTACACTGCATCCATCTGATGATCTGTGAGACCTCTCTTCCTACACGTGTATCTGCATTCCCCAAACCTGCTCAAGTCCATCTCCTTGTACAATGGAGTGCTGCTAGTAGCTCCGGGAGCCTTGTGAACGGCCGCAGCGACACTCTCCAGCTGAAGATCGAGCCTTCTCCAAGCCTTTCACTTTGCCCACTACCGTCACCACGTCTCCCGCCTCCACTCACAACTCGGCATGAAGCGTACTGTCTCAACGCATTGTCGGAAAGTACTGGAGAAGAAGTTCGAGTTCGACGACAGCTTGAGACCTCTAAGCCTGCCGCTACGCCACATGAAAGATTATTCGTCGCGGAGAACCGACGTTCAGGGTGTGGTCCTCGACATTGCGGGTCCAGTTCTGGTATTGACACACGATCAACACACTATCTTCAAGAGATGGCTGCTGAAACAACTTCCGGTTCACCTTGCGCAAACATTCTCCATGTGCCGGGAAACGCAGACTATGTATACAGAGGTGGGAGGCGGTCAGAGTGCACAGACCTACAAACAGGCTGACGTGCGCGCCAGGGTGGATTAGGGGGTGAATGATATCGTATCACGTGACAAGAATCATATCCAACAGATAAGCCCCTTGGCCGACAGCATCGACTGCCTCTTCTATGCTTAATGGCCACTCAGAGTACGTCAAGAACTGGGGGATTTGTATAGCGTACGCCTTATGGTTGGCCGGGATAGCAGCCATGATCCCGCTGTAGGTGTCGTCCAGTGTCTTTGGAAGGGAGGCAACGGCGGTCTTGAGCAGGTGATAGTCAAGACAGTCTTCTAATACATCTAGCTGGCAAGCAGCTCATCAAAGCCTGTTCCCTGTTAGAGGACTATTGTTGAGCTTAGACAGAATATTTACGAGTGCGTGCCACTTACAATATTGAAAACTGTTGAGAACGTGGGGGTTCAGTCCAGGATATAAGGTGATTAAGAGTCACATGATGTGCTGGTGTGGCAGGCACTGCCTGGTGGGCAATGACACTCACCACAACAGCCAAAGTCTGTGACACTCGATCTTACAGTCAATACAATACGTTGCAACCATCCCGCCTTGTTCCCACTCGGTTACCTATGGTAGTCATACTACCAGAGGGACCTTGTTCCAATAAAAACCATATTATGGAAAGTTTCGCCACGCAGGGATGGACGTTAATAACAACTTCGTTGTTTGAGGGATCAGCCTGTGGGGGCACAAGATAACGATGACTCAGCCACTAAGTCCCTCGAGCAACTCATGGTTATCCACGTGCTCCATGGGTTCTCCAGAGTCATCCCACAGTGTGTTGAGGATCGCAACCACCTCCGCCAGGGTAACTCATAGACAGTCGACACTCTCATCTCTTCAGGTACAGACTGGAAAGCTAGGAGTTATGACTATGTAAGGTCAAGAAAATTCGCCTTGAACCAAGGCTCAAAAATTTCCAATCCCCACTCGCCTAAACGCCGGAGAACAGCGAGTATCCGGTAAACCTTCACAAGCGACAAAGTATCCCCTATGCTTTCTGTGAACTGTAGAATTTCCTAGCACAGTTAGGATCAAACACTAATAAGCAGGTGGTCGAAATGTGCGTACAATGTGTGAACCCTTGTCAACCGCCAAATAAAGATGCCAGTAGTGATTTAGCACAATGATGACCGACAGCGTAATAATTCGGTGGTCTTCATCAGCGCCAGTCTGGCTGACTCGCTCGTGCCACGCACTCAGCCAGATACCGATTTGGACTCGAGCCTCTTCCTCGGTCCCATTAACCTTGACCTCAACGGATACTATAGTGGGATGTCGGCAGAGCGGGGCATAAAGCGATTGATTAACCGTGCGAACGTTATTGGGCTGACTTCTCAGCCATTTTGAAAGAGAGTCGTCGGAGACGGATCGCGGGATGAGGTTGATGGCGAAGTCGACGAGTCGAGATTCGGAATATCGTTCTCCGGTTTGGGGCAGACATTCCTTGATGGGGAGGGCATGTGATCTGAAGGTCAGCAGCTGACAACATGTATACGAAAAGTACGTACATCTGCTTGGGCTCGATATGAGGCAGGTGACGGTAGGCCACGTCCAAGAACGGCCACTGCACCGGGCAGTACCACTGCGGCTCATGGTCTCCAGTGGTGGATAGCGAAACAGCCGCGCCTTGCACCCTTCTTATGGTATCCAGCTCAATCATGAGATCAAGCTGGTCACGATCTGTTTCATACGACCAGTGAGCGCGCTTCTTCGCGCCAGGAATGCGATCCTGTACGGTCAGCCTGGGATCCTCTCCGTAGGCCGCTAGCTTACCTGCATCTTCGAGGGTATTATGCCCTCATTTTCGCACAGCGTCTGAAGATCCTCGATGAGTACGCGTATGTCTTCTGGTAGGTCGTCCTGCTCCGCATCCATAACGCCATATTTGACCGGCTTATTCAAGAGCTGCAGATCGCTGTAGGTCTTGGCCGGACTCGTTGCCCGCTTCGACTTGGACTTCCCGGATTGTACGGAGGAGCTGCTTGAATTGGTGTTGGTTAGGTGGAGGACGGGATGGTGAGCTAGCGCATTAGTGTACGAGCTGGAAGGGGCGATGCTGTCCGGACGATGCGTGGCAGAAAAAGCAGCCAGATCCAGCGGCGGTGGAATCAGCCCACGTTGTCGACCCCGCCTTGATGGCTTAGGTGTTGTCGCAGTGTCTTCTAAGACAGCATTCTCCTCCACGGTGCCTTCGTCCAACAAGGCATCGCGTTCCGTGCCCCAGGCTTTCCTACTCGGGGACAACTGCCCTACGCTATGTTCCCGTCGCGGCGAGCGACGACCTATATTCGCATGCGTTAGCTGGAGCGGTCGTCGTCGCTTGGGTTGCGGTACCTGTGGGAATGGACTGCAAGCGCGTTTTCGGTCAGAATGAGGTGGGTGAGGCGAGACTGGCTGGTCGGCGAGCCATCCGTTGATGACGGCGGAGTTGAATGTTGGAGGCGGAGTTGGCGGACACCAGATACTGCTAGAATCGCAGCCAGACGTGGCACAGAGCATGCGAAGGGAGGTTGAGGAGCGGATTGCTGGGCGGGATGTTGACTTTTTGTTGGTGTTGTTGTTGTGTCGGCGTTTCCCAGTTGCCGACGTGCTGGAGGATCCCATCCTAGCGGGTGGGGGCGCTCTCCCGAGGCTCCGCAACCACGACATCGGCGCCGAGTCCTGCTCTGCCATCCTGCTCTACAATCCCACCCTACGTCCTACCCTGCGTCCTGTCCCGTGTCCAGCTCCAAGCCCTCCGACATTTGCGCAGCTCGCCTGCGCAGCTCGCCCGCGCCCTCGAGGAACACGCCTGCGAGTCGAAGCTCCCACCCCGCACCGTCGCCGATCCGATCCGGCTCCGCTCCGTGCACCAACGACGAGCGCGCATCGCGAGGGCATCAAGAGACAAGGAGCACCGCGCGTGGGTAGTGGGCACACGAGTGATGGCCGTTGACGGCACACATCAGCCTCTGGGATAAGTACCTTCGGCCTCATTCTCGTCGCGCCGTCCGTGAGAGCGCGCGCCCGACCGCGAGACGATCTCGGGTTCGGCGCCATCGAGCTGGAAACAAGGGCGCGGTTGCGACCGCGATTGTACACGTCGCGAAGAGTACGCGGAGCAGCAGGACGGGCGCTACAAGAACGCGGCGAGCGGAGAGCACGATGATCCTGTCCTGCGATCCGATGGTCGAGTCTATCGAGGGCAGCGAACGGTGGGACCAGTTTGAGACCAGAGAAGAAGAGGAACAAGAAATCACCGCAAAAGGTCAACATCGGGAGAAAGCGACATGCATGGCGATGTGGGAAATGCACTCCAGCCGCAAGCTCATCTCCTTCCGCGTTCTGGTAAATTATGTAGAAATTCCAGTGTAGTGTCTTGTCCGTCTTCGAGAGCAGCTACTTGAAAGTGGAAACGACCTTGCTTTCCCGTCTGATTCACTTCCCTGTCATAACTACCCACTACATGTCCGCCTCGTTCTTATTTGGAGCCCTTGCTACTAATCCTAATTTTGACCACCTTCGTAAACAGTGCCACCATCGTTGAGCGCTCAAACAATGTCTATCTTTCTTCCGAAGCCGCGCTCTAGACCTGGAACAACGATTTCCGAAAGGCTCATGGCGTACATCCCAAACTTTCTCGCCTTCTAGTCGCCGTAAATCAAGATCCGACACTCCTTCCTAGCTCAACACGAGCTTACATTATTAACTTGTGCCTTGTAGCATCAAAGACGCGCTATGCAGGAATACCAAAATCTATCTCTGCATCAACAAGACTTCTTGCACTGCAAACTACACAGCTTATGCAACTAAGTGCTGCAAAAAACATATCCAAATTTGGGTAAATCTGGGCATAGGAACGTGACTGGACTTAGGGTCTTAGGTTTTACTGGAGTCAGGCTACATGATCAGATCAACACAGAGAGACGTATATCCTGTCGCTAACACGAAACTGGACTGAGGCCTCAATTATTTTTGCATATATCTGTGGATCGAGTCGGCTCGTTGGACAGCGTTGAGCCGCTGACGTCCCTACTAATACTCATAATCCGACAGTTGCCTTCATTTTGTTTGATGCTCTCGCAGCCGCGCTACATCCTCCTTCGACAGCGGATACTGCCAGAACCCATGTGTAACAAATGCTGCCCAGTGGTATAACGGCATTGTTTGACCCTTGTCCATCTCTCTTATTGCACTTTGTACAGCCTTCGCAATGCTAATGGATGTACCACGGCTTCTTTTGGTCGTACTCAAGTGTTCGTCCACTCCGCCCACTTCGCCATCCTGCAGCTGATTTGCGCATTGGCTAACACATTGCCTGAGAAAGGACTTAAAGAAGTAAAAAGCAAATTTTGCTCCGTCCTTGTCGTCAATGCTCCATAACGTCGAGACTGTCGAGCTTGCTCCAGAATACAGCAGCGCGGGTATAAGTCCCATGATTTCATCTCCTGGTTTGACTTCAACAACTCCACCTTGGCACGCAATTACGTTTATATGTGTACCAGGGAGGACACGCGTATCAAATATTTCTCGCGTTGTCAGTTTCGTGATTTGGTCCTTGTTCTGCTCTGCAGCCTCTTTGATGTCGGGAAGCTCGATGTGATGGTCCAGAGGATCTGCAAAATCCCAGTTGCAGTGGGTATGCAGATGAAGGAGGCGCGATTGCGCCATCATACCCATGAGACATGTCTTTGATGCCGTGCTATTTAGCATTGGCTTTGTGCCAAACCACTTCGATAATTCCTCGATGCTTTTGCGGCCCGTGGTGAAATCGCGTTGACACTGCGCAGCTTCATCGTAATACGACATTTTGGCATCTGGAATCCCTGACAGAAATTGAGGGTTAACTGCAACAGGAAAATACTGAGCTTGTTTGGTAGCTGAAATGCAGGATCGGAGAAGAGAGTGGCTGTGAATATACACAATGGGATTCCTGTGAATCAATCCTTCCTCAAAGAATTGATCGCAACAGGTTGGATCAGGCACTCTAATTGATAGTGCGTGGAGTGGTAGCCTGTGAAGAGTAGTGGATGGACAAAGAACAAGAACTTCGCCTGGCTTGGTGCGATGAGCTAGGGGTGCGACCAGCCCTCCCAGTTGTTCATCAAATTCAGTACGTGCATCTTTATCGCGGAGATTTTCCTCTCGAAAGCTTTTCCAGTCTCTTGGTGTGAGAAAGGCGTTCTGCCAGATATGTGTCTCCTGAATTGTTGTTGATACGATGTCCATTGTGGGTGCAGAGCCTGCTCTTGCCGTGAATAATAAGAGGCTTCCAGAGTCACTCTTCAGGAATGGCGGTAGGTAAAACCAGTCAACCAAAACGAAAGATTCTCCGATCTCACCCTGAACGACGGCAATATCGGCGCTAGCAAATGGGGTGCCTTCTCGAAGATCTATCAGTTGGCGAAGAAGGTCATCGGTTGCCTTCATTTTGATTTGATGAACGTCCAGTTGCCGACGCAAATAGAACCTTGCGCTAGGCTCGGCCTCTTCAATCCTCTTCTCAAGATACAACAGCTCCTCGTAAGCTGGACGGGCTTTTTCCGAGGCCATGATCTGGCTCACGAGGCCTGGCGGATAGCGTGCTTGTACACCAATCGTTCTCGCAAGAGAGCGCGCCTTGTATTTCTGAACCCACTCCCATATGTTTGTCACAGTATTGGAAGTGACACCTCCAGCTTCAGCAAGGAGTAGGTTGACGGCAGTGTAGATGGTATCAGAGCTGTTCTGGAACTTTTGGACGCCTTGCCTAGCATTGATTCCATCTAGCCCGCCAACCCACGACGCATGAATTTCGCTCTCGGTATTGATGCAGTCTGTTTCCTTGAGCTTCTCCAGTCCGACACGACGGATTGAGTTGATCTCGGCACGCGCACCGGAATCATCGACACCAATGTCTACAGCAAGCTTCGGCTCCACGGAGTTTTCTCTGGCGATTGAGACACATTCTTTTGCGATTTGTTTCATCCTTATGAGTTTCAGGAAACATATTTGAGCTCCACAGCGATTTTGTACAGCCACCTCGCCCGGATGATACCTCTGCCTTAGCTCCTCAAGTGCTGCATTGTTGTAATACTCGGCACTCGCAAGTGTCTTGGTTGTCACTGAATCTGTAAAGTTGGACATATCGACCAGTTGTGCGTGATACGTTTGTGCTAATGCCCCGAGGCACGTGCCCTTCATGAAGGGAAAAAAATCGCGAATGTGTCGCGGAACCCTGGGAAGAAGTTCCAGAATGTTATTCAGTTCGCCGATACGCAGGTCCCAGAATTGCAATGCTGAGAAGTGCCTTTGGCGCGCGTCGCGCATCATGAGAAGGCAGAAAAGGCGTTTATCGCGTTCGCCCTTTGGAATATTGATAAGCCAATCGCAGACGTGTCTGTAACCGTTTTCTTGCTGCGGGGTAGGAATATTTTCCGTCGGAAAGATAATCGACGTCATCTTTCGGGCATGCATATCTCTTGACTGTACAATGTCAATTGCCTCTTCGGCACTATTGACACCCACCATCTTGAGCTCGGTGTTGTTGACCATATCCCTGAAAACGCTCATGGTAATGTGACCATTCTTGATGTCTGCGAGCGACCACTCCAGCACAAGTCTCACAACTGTATCATTCACCTTACCTGCGTCACCCATGACGGTTTGCCATGGGGACCAGAATGGGGTGTCTGCGCCCTCGTCGTCTGAGCATTCATTGTCCAGATCAGCTTCGCTCTTCTGAAGCGCAATAGTTTTGCCAATAGAACCCATATGGAGCCACTTTCCAAGTGACGGCCCTGATGCGTCCAATCTGTCAGCCTCTTTGTCTGCCACGTCTGCCTCATCAATTCTCCTTAAGCCTCTCAGAAGTAAGGCTCGGCGGCGGTAAAGTGATGACAGTTCTGCTGGACATTTGAAGTACTCATAACGCTTGAAGAAGCCATCAATCCACTCTAAAGACTTCTGGCGATCATTCAAGTGAGTGACAGTGTGACTGCTGAGGTCGTTGCGATGCAGCACCAAATCACAGAGGTCTTCTGATACCGTCTCGTCATAGACTTCTAGACGCTTGTGAACGCTAAAGAACATATTCAAATACGTTTTGTCCGCGGTGAACTGGTAGAAGAGCTTTGCTAAGTCGCCAAGGGCTGAGAGGCAAACTCCAGTCTTGTAACTCTGAACACCTTCGAGTTCCTCTGCTAGTCTTTCCAACCCCTCTAATCTGGCTACAGGGTCTTGCAACAGCGATAGACTCTCGTATCGTAAGGCTTGAAGATGTGGAGTAAGAGCTCTATTGGCGATGCCGGACTCGTCGCAGTACCTGATAAACATTTCTTCTGACTTCGCCATCTCTTCTTCTGCACGTTGTAGTGCTTGAAGTAGAACACAAGTTGCACCCCACTGAAGCCGAACAGACGCTTCTACAAAAAGCCTTTCGGCGCTCGAGGCATTCGTTGCGATGGCTGCAAGAAACTCTCTTATCACTCTCTCGCGGTCATCCAAGGGAGTACGATTGAGTTCGATGCGAAAGAGCGCATTGGCTTCATAGACTTTGCCGCGTATTGTCAGAACCCTGCGGAGTTGGCCCAGTCCAGCCCAACATGCTTCTTGTCCGGAAACTTTGTTGTCTTCCGTATGCATGGGTATGAGTTCGATGTTTGGAGGATGGTAATTCGAACTCAGCCTGGCGAATAGAGAGGCTATCACGTATCTTCGGATGCAGCTTGTCTGCACGGATATCAACAAAAACAAGCAAACAGCCGAGCAAGTGAATTAGTACCTGAATATCAGTGTAGTCTGTGACTGGCACATCGCGGAGCCAGTCTTGCGTCCTTTCAATTTCAACGGCGGCAGATGCCAAATCCCCACGATGTCGAGTTCCCAGCATGGCCCAAGTAAGTCCCATGAGCCGGTTTTCAGGATGATCAAGATCAGCGTTCGCTTCTTTCAAATCTCTGAGTGCGGAGTCCAAAATCCTCCAAGCCGCGCCCCACCTGCCAGTCTCCAACTCGAGATCTGCACGCTCGATAACCACCACCGAGAAGCTCCTATAAGCCTTAAGCTCACAATCAAAAATCGCTCGTGCGTCCTCCCCCTGACCACTCATCTTGTGCCAGATTGCGCGTTCAATATCCTGAATAGCGTCCACAGGTAATGAATCATACAGAGAAGTGTATAACCCTCGGAACGAAGACATTGCTACAGCAATATTTGGGGATGCAAAATGTGAAAGATGAAAAATGCCAGAATTTAGGGAAAACAGTGCACTGGCCGTGTAGTGTTAAATCTGCGGGCCCTGCTAGGATATGATTGAAATTGTATGCCACACTTGCAGCAACATCAATCCGAAAAAGAGATGGCACATCTCAGTATCCGCCGATGGCTTAGACTGCCGCTCGGATCAGACAATAGCCGAGTACCCCTGTATGAGCTCTCCAATAAAGTCGCTTAGATACCGAGGCATGCTGATGGATGAGCTCAGCTTATATGTAGCACGACGAAAACGGTCATTTTCCTATCTACTGAGACATGCATGGCTGGAGCTGAAAGTCAAACGCAAGACATGACCATAGAGGACGCACGCCAAGTCTGCCACATCTTTTGAGTCTGTAGCACATCAAAATGATACTGTTGGTGTTTAGTCACTTTACCCGGTAACGCTAAGGTTTACCGACTCTGAGAGCTGAAGCTGAAGATAAGGTGCCAGAATCAGCTATGATCACGCAACCTAAGTCTTAGAGACTAACTGTCAAAACATCGATTCCTACACTTTTAAATATCTCGACTCCCTCACACTCTAGAACATCAATATTTATGAAGCCAGGTAGTAGTTCCGACCACGAAGCGCCACTGGGTATGTTGCACAGCCTTGTATCCCGGTGCTTAGCCGACTTACCACGGATAGCATCTTATTCGAACAGAAGTACCTAATTGAGCAACCCATACTGGAAGAGTCGACCCGAAGAAAGCCTGTCCATCTTTCCAGCAAACAACAGGGCAGAGAGACAGCCTTGCCGAAGGGATGTCAAAGAATTTGTCTACCCAGGATCAATCACCATCAACTTACATCAACGCGGATAAAAGTGCAGGATTGATTCTTACCCAGTCGTTCACCCTCCAGGTTGACAAAGGACGTAACCAGCTCGGTTCCGGGAAGACCAAGCTCGTCGAACCGCGGCTTCCACGCGAAATCGTTCTACCCCGCATCTCAGCAACAACCGTTCATGTTGAGCTCGTGCAGCCTATAATTGCAGGGACGTATTACAGCGAACCAGCATACCTGTTGAGGCTTCAGCTCCACATTGTGGCTCTGGACAGTGACCCCAGCCTGATCAGCAGAATCCAGAGTGCAAGCGTAAGTGTTCTTTTGGAGGACGCACAAGTCACAAAGGAGGCGGAAACGAGCCGAGACTTCCAATGGGATCTGGACCTGATGGCTGCCTATGCTGAAGCTGGGCCTAAGCATCCGTCGTTCGCCAAGACCTTTCCAGGACATGAAGACTGGAAGCCATTCAGTCCAGTGATAGAAGCCTCGAGCAAGGGAGAAGTTGATCTTCGCGCCAGAGGAGATCTTGATACTTTGACAATATCGGTCAGACGCAAGGGTTCGCCATGCAAAAGTCTTCTTATCAATGTGGCCGACAATCTTGGAATAGCCGGCATTCCTTCCTACATGACCGTTCCGCTCATTTTGACGCATCGATCCCTTCGTTCGTACATACGCATTTCATTGCATGCCAGATACAGTTTCAGGCATGGAGGTTCGGCGGATACGGTTCCGGTCTTTGGTGAGGCAGAGGGGCCACTAGTCTTGGACCCGGAGACTCTACAGCAGATAATGGAGACGGAACAAAAGAGTGTGGATGGTCTTAGGGTGGTCGAAAGGGGCGATAGCCTTGAAGACATAGATCTTGAGACCTGTAGTTCGATAAGACGCTAGTCGCTAAAGATTCGTGGACCGCTCACGGCATCAAGCCGGGGTGTTTAAATAGAAAAGTTAGGCAATGTATATATGGGCTCAATTCTGCCCATTTTTCTTCGATCACTTGAACAGGCAATTTCCCTGGAGAAATGACAAAATTGATGGTCATCATTGGCATAACCGGCAAGCAAGAGGGTCAGTAAGTTAGCATGCACCTTCCACGTGACCCAGGATGAAGTCTCCGTGATCAGACCCGAGACCCACGCTCACTGGTATCTAAAGTACTTTTGGACTGAGGCGACGAGATGCTCTAAGAAAATCTATCAACGTAGATGCGTCCCTCGAAGACGCATTGAAAGGCGCTGATCTCGTCTTTAGCGTTACGTATCTCTTGAAACCCCTCTTCAACTCGGCGGATCAAGCTCGCGCACAAGAGCTAGGCATGTCTGTCGGACGGTTTGTATACGAACTCGAATTCGAGCAAGGGAAGAACATCGTTGATGCTACTGCGAGGGAGGAAGCTGGTTCGGATCATGTTGGCTTTGTAGGTAGTACTCTACAAGATGCAAGGGAAAGTAGTGGTGAGAAGTGCATTAGGTGGCAGCATTTTGATAGCAAGACGATGTCTTTCTGAGTTATGTGAAAGACATGTATCCTGAGTTGGTGGCGAAGACACCCCGATGTGATCATGTTAGACTGTACGTACAAAACCAACAAGTTCAACATGCCCTTTCTCCGCATCGTGTGCATCACAAGCATGAATACGACCTACGATATTGCGTACTGTTTACTGCCAAATAAAGAGGAGAGTTCCTACGATTTCGTTGTCATGTGCCTCCAGGAGTTGCTTGAAGGGCAGGCGGGCCGATCGCCACAGCTATTCATCACAGACCACGAGGTGGCTCTCAAAAATCGTCTATTAGCTCACTTCCCAAAGGTCCCTCGGCGTGCTTGTTTGTGGCACTTGATGAACAACCTTGAGGTCAAAGTACTTGAAGTTTAGGGTAGTAACAAGGCATCCTCTAGCCAAGAGGATGAATACAAGGAGCTCAAAGATGAGTTTCTTGCGAGGTTTCAGCTCATCGTCGATGCGGACGATCAGGGAGTCTTTAAGCTATTGTACGACAAGCTCAAGGAGGACTGCGCTGACCTACCTGGTATCCTAGCATACATTGAGGATACTATGATGCCCCGGCAGCCTGAGTGGGCGGAGTATATCTGCAAGTACATGCCTAGCTTCGACCAACGTACCACATCTCGCCTTAAGGGGTCCCATGGCCAGCTCAAGAAGTCCCTCGTCAATAGGACAGGCGAGCCATATGACCTAGTGAAGGATCTCCACGTCCTCGTACAGCGTGATCGCAATAAGCAGAAAGCCAGGATTGACAAGGCGGAGCTGCGAGTAAGCACTGGCTACAACCAGCTTATGCTATTAAAGCTCCATACAAAGGTTACTCCAGTCGCCCTTGATCTTCTCCGCAAACAGATCGCGCTTGCAAATGACCTAGCATTCGTGTCTGGTACTTGTTCAGGTGGCTTTCAAGCAACATACGACCTCCCTTGCAAGCACCGCATACACCAGTGGCTTGCAAGGGACCCTTAGTTTGCTCTAGATCCTTCATCTATTGGTGAACATTGGTACTTTTACCCATCACGTGCACTGAACGATCAACCAGACTACGACTTTCCCCGCGAAAATCCAGCTATCGCTAAGGCCAAGGGACAACCCAAAGGTGCAAAGGGCAAAGGCAAAGCAAGCGCAGGTGCTCCAGACGATGATTTCACGCCTACTGCGAGAGATCCTACCCGTTTAGAGCTCGCCCAGTACAAGAAGGGTGTTCGGCTCACTCCGATAGAGGTCAGTGATGAAGAGGAGGAGGTGTGGGATGAAGAGTACTAGGCAAGGCGCGATGACGAATTGTTGCTCAATACAGTGCATAAGGAGTCAGTATCACCACCAAAGAAGAATACGCGGTCTCAGAATAAGCCCCCACCCCCCTCGCTGTAACCCCCCAAGAAGCGTAGTCGTCTGCCAAAGGAACCAGAGGTGACAAAGAAGGGGAAGAAACCGGTGTGGACACATTGATTGCTTGGCTGTCTCATGTCCAAATATGTTCTACGACTAGGACATGATTGCTAGGGGTATATTGAAGCTTGCTGCGTGCGCAGGAATAGTTATTTCGGGGTGGTGCGGTGTTGGGGTGGGTGGAAGATAGGTTGGATGCAGCATGGCGGGTGTCGGATGTAGCGCTGCAAACCTCTGCACCACCGTAACTACACAACCATTTGACCAAAAAAGTTTACATTTAGATTCAAGCCTTACCTAACCCATGCAACAACATCTTGTCGGATCATGAGTATCAGTAGGGACGTCGGCAGCTCAACGCTCCCCAACGAGCCGACTCGATCCTACTTCGGCTCTACTCGTCTCAGGTCATGTACACCACCGTAGCACCCTCACGTAGCAATCAGAACAAGTCAACCAACATCGTACAGAATGCATTCATAGCCAAGTTGCTGTAAGTGGGCTGCATCGAATGAGAATACTGTATATTGTTCGACAGCCCTAAGGGTCCTGCTCCTACGAGCGTGTACTTGGCTATTTAGCCTATTTGCGCTTAGCCTATTTCCATCTCACGATGCTCTTACCCTGTACCGTAGCACACAACAATACAATATCATGCTTGTTCTATTCATCATATACAAAACCAGGACGAGCAATCAGTTGACCAAGGGTCACGTGAGGATGCGGTTCATCTACCGTGTGTACTGCGGTGTCAGGCTTACAAAGTATCTGATTTGTAATTGTCATATTCAGCATGACCAGCGGTTGAGATGGGCCAGCCTATGCGCTTGCAAGCATCGTTCCGAGATTCGTCTTAATTAAACCTAGGTAAGATATGCTGTCGCCCCGTCCGTGTTCTTTGAAGCTGATTCCCTCGCTTTATTATTTCATAATGGTCTTGCCTAGATCACCGAGGATGTAGAGCTCGGGCAGGGTAGTCACAACAATCCGCAACGGTGCGTATCGAATACACATCTTCGCACATCCTCCCCGCACAGAAGAGTCCAAGCGGATCCCAACGGCCTGTTGGCATAGTTGGGATCAAGCAAGCAAGCCAAGCGGAGAGGCTACTGCTTGTTTCTTTGCTTGACCGTGCCTGACGTGCCAAACTAGCAAGCGCCCTCCAAGCAAGCAAGCACCTACCCCTGCGTTAACAAATCAATTGCAAGCAAGCCAAGCAGTATAGGTACTGCTTATCTGTCTTGCTTGATCCCAAGTATGCCTATTGGTTTATCAAGCAGGTCGGTTAGGCTACCTCAGATCGCGAGTTCGTTCTCCGCGTGCTACTTTGGTAAGTCATAGATCATAACTAATTCGTAATATCCTATTAGATAGGGTTAGGGTTTGAGGGTACCTGTAATACTTCTACATCGTGCACGTACTACGATGCGTATTGTAGCGCCTTGCTCGCCTCTATATCTATCTCCGAGTTCGATTCGATACCTACGATAAGCCCCCTCTACCCCTACTCTTCTCACTTCCGCCAATAAGTCTGCACAAACTCATGCGCCCAATCAATAACCCCCGCCTTCCAATCCCCCATACTCTCCTCAATTAGCCTCTCAAACAGCACATCCGCCTCGCCCTCACTCCTCCCAAGCCACATGCGCTCCCTAACCTTGCCCACACTACCCTCCCTCTCAACCTTGATATCTGGAATATTCGCGCCCTGCATGAGCGCAAAAAGATTCAACAACAAGTTCGAAGATTTGCGGAGCGTAGACCACGCCGTGAACGCGTACGACTTGAAAGCGAGGTAATTAGCGTGTTGGGCGCCGCCCATGCCCTCGATCATTTCGCGGCAGAGTTTCATTTGCGGGGCAAAAGGCTTGGGGTCGCGGCCTAGGATGTACCCGAAGTCGACGTGGAAGAAGCGGCCGTCGGGCGCGAGGAGGAGGTTGTCGAGATGGCGGTCGCCGACGCCGAGGAGGTAGGTAATGACGCAGTAGCCGGCGCAGGACTTGATGTATGTGTCCATTGCGTCTTTGCGGACGCCTAGGGGCGCGGAGTCGTCGGGGTTGTTGGCGCGTAGGTAGGCGAGTAGTGAGCCTTTGTGTTTCTGGCATGCGGCTGCGATGCTCATGGAGGGTATGAATTGGAATGCGCCTGCGGATGTGGATGTCGCGAGGATGCGGTATGGTGTGAGTTTCAGGTCGAGGTTTTCTTTGCGGAGGAGGCGGTCCATGAGGGTGATGATTTGGATGACGAGCTGGTCTTGTCGGAGGTCGTCGCCGGTTTTGAAGATGATGGGGTACTTTGCGTCGGTGGTAGTCTTGAAGCTGAGCACCATGGGGAGCAGGGAGGACTTCAGCACGTTGCAATCCTCGGTGTGGATGCCGGTGATGTAGACGGACGGATCGAGCGGGAGGGGTAGTGGCTCGAAGTTTGCGAGCTCGTTCTTTGGATCGCCGAGAGCTTTCTTGAGGCGTGCGAGTTTGGTGGCACGATCGCCGCCACCGAAACGTACATCCTTGGAGATTTTGGCGAGGACGGTGAGGAGCTCGCCCTGGCGGCGAAATGTGTTGCGCGTTTCGATGCCTTCGGGGGTGGTTTCCAGCTCGACCATGAAGTCGTACTCCACCTTGGCAAAGAGGTCGCGATGCTCAGGCTCTTGGTCGGTGCTGAAGTCACTGATCTCGACCATGAGGTACCAGTGGAAGAAGTTACCCAGTGCAAAGCTGTTAGCAGCACGGGTGACAAGGAAGCGTGCAAGGGACGAGTCGTCACCTTCCCCAGGTGCTTCGTACTTCAGTGCCTGCACTAGTTGGAGCAGATACAGCTGCAGCTCTTCGTCGTCGGCCTTCTTAAGACGTTCGACGGCGTAGCTGCGGACTACTGGATGGTCGAAATGCGGTCCGAGTAACTCGAGGGCATCGTCAACATCGATCTCAGCCCACTTGTCGAGTAGCGGCGCTGCTTGTCGCGCTTCGCGAGGATTCTTCCAATTGACGCATTTGACGAATTTGGTGAGTGCTCGCTTGTCGCGCAGCAGATAGTACCGGAACTTCCAAATGTCGTCTCTTTCGTGTGATGTGATCTCCTCCAGTGGCCCCTTCGCCATCAACAGATTCAGCTTGTCTCGGACGTGCACATTAGGCTTCCTGTCTCGATCAAGCGAGTCGGTCTGCTGGCTGCGCATCAGCTCGCGGTGCTTGTCTTCGGCAGGGTTGATACGTCGTCCAATCTCAGGGTCGTAGATCTTGATGAGGCGGCCTGCATCGGCATCACCATAGCCGACTCCGTCGATGTCAATATCGGGCCCAAAAGACACCTCAGGTGGTGGTCGTAAGCGCACGTCTGCCTCAGCAGGCAGTCGTAGGTCGGAGACGGGAGGCGGCGGATACTCGACATCAGTGAAGACGACAGCGTGGTCGAAGCGTGGGAACTCGACCTCCAGGTAGAACAGCTCCTGCTCCTCGCCACCTGCAGCATCTCCGTTCCCGTTCGTGTTACTCTGCCGGTTCAAAGCCACTGCCTCGGCCTTCAAGGCCTCATTCCGTATCTTCATCATCTTCTTGTAGACCAGCCCGTCCAGCCAAGTGTTTGTTGGCAGGTCACCCATCTCCTGCTTCTTCAGCAGCTCCTCCAACCGCTGCATCTCGGCAATCTGCTCGTCGACCGTGTCCTCGACCACCTGCGCCTTGCGACTCCTCCTTGCCTGCGGTATCACCCACGGCGTGGTGGTGTCTGTCAGCCCATCTGCGGCCTTGAAGCGGTGGATGCGACACCGCTGCCTGCCTTTCTGCAGGGTGTTGTCCTTGTCGAAGAGCGGGATGGTGGTGCCGCCAAAGGGCACGGCGTGGAGGTTGGAGTCCGTGTCTTCGGCGGGCGAGAGGTCCCAGACGGTGACGGCGAGCTGGGCCGAGGCGGGGAGGTTGGAGTAGGTGACGGGCAGCTGCAGCCACTCGTTCCACACGCGTGCGTTCTTGAAGGACTTGTAGGCGGTCTGGACGGGCACGGTGAGGGGCTTGCTGTCAGCCCAAATCTGCGCCGTCACGTACAGCTCGAAGTGAGGGCTTCCCTCACGTCAGTATGCCTCTCTCGCCTCACCACCTACTACCATGGCAGACATCACTTACTTGGTAATGGACGCCCGGTGCCTCAGATCAGGCCGTCTCAAAAGCACCGAGTACGGCACAGGCTTCTGGTTTCCATCAAGGCGGTCTCTACAGATCCTTAGCACTTCATCCCCTCTACGCATTCACGCTGCCTACATTCGCACATGTACAGACAGTTCTGTCAGGTCTAGCGATGTCGCGAAGTTGAAGGCTTCCATCGTGAGCGGTGCGGAAGCTGTGCGCTATCAACTGCCATGGGCGTGTGTCATCCGAAACCACTGTATGATGGGCAAGAAGAAGGTCCAGCTCTCACCGCGCGGGGTGCATCATGTCAAGCCACCGCTAAGTGCCGAGTGCAGGGATACGCGGGTGAGCGAGCGTGTGCACGTGTTGTGGCGCTTGGTGACGGCGGCGCGCAGTTTGTTTGCCTCAGGCGAGACAGTTGAAATCGCGCTAAGATACGGGGCCGCCGCGTCCACACACGCCAGCGTCATCTTCACCACTCCCCCACACCAACACAAGCCGCCTTCTTTACCTCTTCGTCGTATCGCCACAAGATGGCGCGTCTAAACACGCACCTGTCCGCGACGCCGCAGCAAACACGCTCGTCCACCGTGGACTCGCTCTACCGCGACCCCTCTGTCGCACCACGGAATAATAATGGCACCAACCCGCGCACCTCGTCCTACTCCGTCATGAGCCCGTCCGCCTCGGTGAGCTCAGACAAGGAGAACGAGCAGCCAGAAACACGCGACAACACGCCGCAACCCGCCAAGCGGAGGGGCCTCAGAGGCGCTTCTGCCCGCATGCCTACGCCCACCTCAGGCTCGACCACCGGCCGCAATGGCAGCAAGCGGCGAAGGACCGGCGATTACGACATGTCGGGGTCTGGGTCTGGGTCTGGCATTTACGTGGATGGGCAAGGAGACGCGCCTGAAGATGACGATGAGGGGGTGGACAAGGAGGCGACGCCTGTACCGGAGGACGAGGAGGGCGACCTGAAGTACTATAATCCCAACCAGGACCCGGAGAAGCGCAGAATGCTACGCGCGCACATACGCGACCACACGCGCATGGTCGATGGTAAGACGACGACCCAGCTCGTTTCGCTTCCATGGGCTAACAGGGTATAGAAAACCGCGATGAAATGGTCAAGCCAAACACGATGCTGCTCGACGCCCTCAGGAAGCAGGATAGTCTTTTCGGCAAAGTGCGACAGACGGCCGACGCGGCTCTCGACTCGCGCTTCCTCGTCAACGCGAGTGAGCTAGCAGGCAAGAAGCTCAACAACAGCTTGCAGGGCAACAACGGCGTCGGCATCGATCTCGACAAGTTTGTGTCCAAGTGCATCTTCTTCATGAAGTCTGGCGGACTCACTCCAGACGATGAGGATGCGGCGCCTGTCGCGATACCAGACGACCAGGAAGATGCAGGCGACGACGGGCTCAACTGGGCTATCCTCGGACGGAAAGCATGTTTCCCTTGCAACAAGCGCCCGCCAACATCGAGCTTCCTCCTTGGTCCGCTCTCCGTGCAGAAGAAGGCCAGGGCAGTACAGAAGAAGGCACGATCGCAAAAACAGCCGGTCGGACCGGCGACGCGACCACAGGAGATCAAGGAAGGCGACTTCCAGCAATCTGAGAACTCGAATTTGTCAAACCTCGTCAAGAGCATCAACACGCATCTACGGAAGCACATCGAGCATGTCGACGAGAAGGTGAACGAGGAGCTGTCCGAGCTTGAGGAGACCGAGATCGACTCCGAAGACATCGCCGCGGCGGCACGACGATATCGAGCAGCCGCTGCACCAACACAGGAACTCGCCGTCAGTCTACTCGACTTCGCCATCAATCCGCACGACTTCGGCCAGACGGTCGAGAATCTCTTCTACATCAGCTTCCTGGTGCGAGAAGGCAACGCCAAGATTCTAAAGGATGAGAACGGGCTGCCACTGCTGAGTAAGTCAAGCCATGTGTGGAACCGTGGAGTGAAATAAGCTGACTGTCGCTAGTGCCCTCCAAAGCCCACGAGATTGCCGAGCAGCGCGAAAATAACGTCCAGAAGAACCAAGCTGTCCTCAGCATCGACTACAACACCTGGCAGATGTTCATCCAGGCCTTCGACATCACGGAGCCACTTATCCCGCACCGCGAACAGGAGGCAGATATTGCGCCGGGCGGTTGGTATGCGTGAGCGTCGGCGTACGTGTAAGATTACTTGGGACGTTCATCGACATTACACGCGTTTCATTCCGCATCCTCGCATCCTCGCATCCTCATCATTTGGTTGGCGGGGCAGATTTGTACCTTACCCTTTTCCTTTCTGGCGCTTTGGGGGGTGGGGGGTGGCCGTGTGCTTATCTAGTTCTTTTTGATACCCTGATTATACTTCTTCCTATCTTGCCTCGGCTGCCTAGAAGAATTTATAGGGCGGTGAGATTTTTTGGGGAATGGAAAATGGACAAACCGTATCGTTTCCAGTTCATCTACCACTCCCTCGTAAGCTCCTCCCTCACCCCTTTAACAACCCACACTCCACCCCGCCCCACAATCCACATGTCCTTGCCCCCCTCGCCCCCAAACGCAATGTTCACCGCCAAATTGCGTCCGCCGCCCATTCGAATCGTACCGAGCGTGAGTCCTACAAGATAACAATGTCGTTAGCACATCTTATGCAACGCGTAGTGAATGTAAGTTACCTGTCTCCGGATCCAACACATCCACCCCATCCCCCGCGCCCGCAAATATCCACCCATTCCTCGCCACGCGAATCCCATCATAATAATACGCAATCGGATTAGCCAACAGCCTGCCATTCTCCAACAATCCTTCCTTCCCAGCGCCCGTGTCAAATGCATGCAGTCTTCGGTCCCCAAACGGATTCTTATTGTCAGCAGGATACGATTCCGACACGCCCGTGTCGGGAATATACACTTTGCCATCGCCCGACACAGCGACGCCGTTCGCATTACCCGTCGTAACGTGCACTACACGTGGGCGCCCAGTCGTGCCGTTTACAAAGTACACAGAGGGATTGGTGGGGTAGTAGTATGGAATGAGGTGGAGGCCGTATCCGGTCTTGCTGTCTGTGAGCCAGAAGTTTCCCTGGGGGTCGATGTCGAGGTCGTTTAGGCCGAGGAAGGGCTGGGCGTAGTAGTTGTTTAGGATGGTTTCTTTGGTCCATGTCGCTGGGTCGATGCGCACCAGCGCTCCTGTCTCGTTGTGTGTGCCGTCGGTCACGACGTATAAGTGGTTTTTGTAGACGACGCAGCCGTGGGCGTTGGTGGTTGGGGGATTGGTTTGGATTTTGCGTAGGGTGTTGGTGTGGGTGTTGAGGAGGTATTGCCAGTTGTGCGTGCCTGGTTTACATCAGTCGCGCTTATTTTTTGAACATGCTCGATTTGGGCAGAGTTGGTACATACCGTTCTCACCACCCGGTGGGCCCCACTCAACGAAGAATAACTCCCCCGTGCTCGGGATCCAGCATGGTGCTTCGTGTGTTTGGTACGGTAGATTGTGCAAATGCTCGACACTCGCGTTTGGGCCGATGATGTCGAAGAAGCGCGAATCGTATGCGACGAAGTCTGTTTCGTTGATGTAATCGAAGCTTAATTCTCAATATCAGTAGAAGATACCACAAGTCTACGGTTTCGTGTCCATACGCTTGCTTCACGTTTCCATCGCTCACCATAGCTACATACGGCGCCTCGAAAACACTGCGATTGAAAGAACCAGGAAGCACAGCTACGGAGGGCGATTCGTATGATATCCATGCCCACTTTGACTCATTCTGGGGCTTGAAGGCCGATGGCAGTGGGCGTAGATAATCGGATGCGAGCGACGCGGTGCAGAAAAGCAATGCTGGCAGGGTGAGTAGCGAGTGCATGATTGCGAGGGCGTAATCGAAGAAGAGGCCGAGCATTAGGGAAAGTTCTTGGACGCGACACTTATACCGACGTTCTCATACTGTACGAGGTCCGCATTGCTCAATCGAGTAACCCCGCAAAGACGGGTACCTCGCATTAGTCTACACAAGTGCCCTTCGGTGCCCCACCGCGGCGAGGTTCCGGTCTACTTAGTGTTTTCCAGCTTGATTGCTTAAGATCATCGGACAGAGGGAGCCCCGTCGTTCTAAGAAAGCGAGATTCGCATGCCTTGACTAGCCGTTGTGTACTTACCCATGGAAAAGGATAGAGGAACTTTCGAAGCTATGCTTTCTGGGGTTTAGAGATACATACTAGTGTGCACTTGTATCGGCCCGATTCGAAGTATTTATTCTACTTGGTGTCCCGTGCAGTCATTCTCATCAATCGGGTACAGACAACATGTCGTCACGACGAGTTGGCGGAGTTGGATCAAAGACAATCGATCTTGGCGCAGCCTTACAACGTGCTTCCCTTCCCTGTCAAAACATTGCAATGTTTGTTTCACTCACAGTGAGTCGAAATGAGTCATGATGTCGTAGCGCGCATGTCTCCAACATCTTATCATACATTTTCCTTTTAAGAAGCTATTATTACTCCAGGTATTGAGTATGCACGCTATTGCGGCTCATTCTTACTTACAATCGTTCCTAATTAACATCCTGCTCCCAAGAATGCTGCTAGAAGCTCTCTTCAGTGTGCGCACCTTGGTACTTCTCGCGGTCCTAGCCAGCGCATATCTCCTCCGCACAAAACGACGTCCATTGTTCCCCGTCCTCAACACCAAAGACTATGTCTCAAATGCAGCCACATTAATTGCCTCAGGTCTTGCCCAACACCAAGGCCCCATCACCCTCCCCCTCCCCAACGCCCAGAAAATCATCCTCCCCTCCTCCCTCACCAGCTGGGTAAAAACCAACAAGAACCTGGATCACCGTGAACTCGTGCGCCAAGATTTTTACGCCGACTACCCAGGCTTCGAAGGCCTGACCGCGATGCATTCCGTATTCATGGGCGATTTTATCCTCGACGTCATACGCGCAAAGCTAGGCCAGAACGACAGCATCATGCCAGTATTAAATGCAAGTGCTAAAAAAGCCGTGCAAGCGCACTGGGGAGATTCAAAAGAATGGCACGCGATCGACTGGCACAACGGCACGACGAGTATCATCGCGCGCGTCGCGTCCTCGGTGTTCGTCGGGCCTGAGAAGTGCGATGACGAGGAATGGTTGGCGCTTGTCCAGGCGTATGTGGGCGCGTACTTTAGTGCTGTGGGGGAATTGCATGCATATCCCGCGTGGTCGAGACGGATTGTGCAGAGATTCTTGCCGAATGCGGTGGCTTGTCGAAAGTACGTGGCGGAAGCTCGCGTGATTATGAACGGCGTCGTTGAGAAGAGGCGGAAGGATGTCACAGAAGCGACTCTTGAAGGAAGGACTCCCCCAGCGTTCAACGACGTTATTGCATGGACGGAAGATGCGGTAAGTGCCGCACGCAAGCCAGAAGCCGGCGATATACAACTGTCTCTGGCTATGGCAGCGTTCTTCACTACCAGTGAGCTTTTCCGCCAGGTTTTGATCGATGTGGCTATGCATCCGGAGATAGTTGCACCGCTGAGAGACGAGGCGGCGCAACAACTGGAGACACATGGCATTTCGGTTGCTGCTATCTACAACATGGTCTTGATGGACAGTGTTTTGAAGGAATCTCAGAGACGGTCCGCTGCGATTGGTATGTTGTGAAGGTCTTTCTTCGCTGGGTGTTTGACACTAATGTCATAACGCAGTTGCTCTCGAGCGTGTAGCATTAAAAGACACGGTTCTTCCAGATGGCAAAACCATCCCGCAAGGCTCGCACATCATGGTCGATTGCAGCAACTTATGGGATCCGGCCCTATATCCTAACCCTGATCAATTCGATGGCTATCGCTTCCTTCGCAAACGGAAGGCGGGCGACAAGACCAGCCAGTTTCCTCAATCGAGCCCGGACTACAACGTGTTTGGTGGTGGCCGCCATTTATGCCCAGGGAGATTTCTCGCAAGCAACGAGTTGAAGCTCACGGTGGCTCACATTTTGCTTAACTACGACATCAGGCTCGCGGAGGGCTATGTTTCGAAACCTATGCTGATGGGCGTTTACCAGATCGTCGATCCGATGGCTCGGCTCGAGGTGCGGAAGAGGTAGTTCTCCACGCATTCATAATATGCATTTTTCGAAAATCCTACAGATAAACGCAAGTTTATTTTTCCGTTGTGGGATGGGACCGCAGCGTAGATCCCTGGTCGCAT
>Ga0265780_10001853_pt1 | contig 29263 bp, 29 predicted proteins | sample P1T30metagenome_FD_192432 | JGI IMG/M metagenome (GOLD analysis project Ga0265780, IMG submission 192432) | Plant litter microbial communities from East Loma Ridge, Irvine, California - P1 T30 | ecosystem: Environmental > Terrestrial > Plant litter > Unclassified | place: USA: California... | reverse complement strand
AAAAGCTGTTTGTGCCTGGTTTGGAAGATGGGAAACCGTACCTCCAACTCCCTTGAGAGCGTTACGCATGTTCTCGGTCATCTTGAGAGTACTCTTCGCGGAGCTTCTGTCGGGTAGAGGGAGAGGTAGAATGAATAGTAGCCTTTTTTTAATGTTCCTGAAACTAGTTCGCCACGATTGAGAGTAATGGTATGAAGATAGGTAGGCAAGTAGTATATAAAAGCAGGCTAAAGGTTACATGGAAAAGGAACAAGAGAAAGGTCCACGTGCCTCACATCGCGTCGTATTACGCATGACGTAAGGATGGAAAGAGGTGATGTGGTGGGAGGTGGCACGAAGCGAACGAGCAAGGATGTTCACGTCGGACCGCGAGTGGGAAGTTGGCAGCACCCTTGTCGGCGGCCAGTCGGTTCGGTCGGTCGGGTTTGATCTACGCAGCCGACGAAGGACAGCCAGCCGAGAAGGACATGAGAGTTGGACGCGTGTATCGATGGATACATGTACAAGTACCTATACTTGAAGACTGTATGATAAAGTTTTGCGTATGAGTTGTGGTGGACATCATACTATTGCATGTAATAGAAGATTAGCAAGTATCGGCAGGTATCGCTCTGTATACCACCACACATTACATAGCAGACACACGACACGAACGAGATATTTCAAAACAACACCAAAGCACGCAGTACACTTAAAAGTCGGAAGATTTTTCTTTTTTCATTCCGATCACTCGAGTGCAATAGCAACCTAACTATAATAAACACCCACAGCCATTTTTTGCAACACCTACCCTCCTTTCCCACGCTGTGCATAGAAATAACAAATCGGGAATCAGAAAAAGGGACGGACAGGTCAGGCCAGGAGGTGGTGAAAGAGCAGCAGCAAAAAGACAAACTCCGCTCTTGTTCCCCTCCGATTCAAGGACGAAAAGCCCTTGGAAAATCTAGTAGAACCCCCCAAACGGGCAGGACCCGCAGACGTAAACACTTTGGAAAAAGGAAGAATTAAAAAAGGGTGAATAGCAAGAACCCCCCCATTAGTGTCCCTAGATTCGAAGATTTTTTTCCTCTCTCCCTTCCTTCCCCTACCAGTCCCAATGCGCGCACGCAGAGTGGAATGCAGGAGAAGCTGTGGGAATAAAGGTGCGAGGTCCAGACGGCGGAGACAGATCAGATCAGAAAAGGCGAGAAAACAGAATGCAGCGCGCGCTGTGCAGTTGGAACATCGATGAAGGTTGAAGAATTGTTGTACAAGCATCCGACACAGGGAAATCTGTGGGGACATTTTGTCTAAGTGGGTATCTCCGTTGCGAGAAGAAACAACCGGGAAAAGCTTTTTTGCTGTTGCGGGACATCGCTAAATCGCACACGTTCATGACTGGGCCTCGTCGGACTTGGCGGCCGACGGCGAGGCGGTCTCGGTCGCGGCAGTGTCCTTAGATTCTTCGTTGTCGCCATCAAGGGCTGCAAGCGCGCTGTGGAGGTTGTTAGCATTGGTCATACGAATCACAGTGTGGAAACATTATTGCTTACCTGAAAGCATTCTGCTGAGCGGGCTCGTCCTTCTTGTTGTCGACAGGGGGCGTGTTGGTACGGGTTGTTGCTCCGGAACCGTTAGGACCGAGGCCTCGCCTGCTGCCAGCACGGTTACCGAGTCCACCACCGGGACCAAGGTTGCCACCCGGACCAAGACCGCCACCAGTGTTACGTGACTGGGTACGGCTTTGAAGTCTGCGCAGCTCGTCGGCGTTGACGTGTGTTCGGGAGTAGTCAACAGGAGGGGCCATGTTGTTGGAGAAGTTGCGAGAGTCACCACGGCCACCCATCGGCCTGCCACCGGGTGCCCTTGTGCGCTGCCTCTCTGCCTCAGCCTTTGCTTGTGCGGCCTCGGCCTCGGCGTGAATCTGTGTGATGGTCTTGGGTCCCTTGGCGTCGTCCTTTCCTCTCCAGCCGGCGTTCTTCAGGTCGATCAGATCCATGACCATGAACCTAGGTCTGCTGGGAAGGGCAGCGTTGCTTGTGATCTTCTCGTGGATGCGCTCGAAGTAAGCGTTGAGGAGGGCCTGGCCCTGTTCACCGCTTTCGAACATGGTGGGTCCGACAGAGCGAAGCAGGGTGGTCAAGTTCTCGATAGCAGACTCATCAGGGTTGCCCTCGAAGTTGAGCAGACGCTGAACACACTCGTGCATGATACGGATGGTAAGCATACCGAGCTTGTAAAGCTGACCGATGAACTGGATGAGACCGAGACCGCGTCTCTTTGCGGCAGCAGCGACGTAGTACTCGTCGGACATGAGCTTGATCTCAGCGGTCTCGTCGCCTTCGGGCTTGTCGGGCAAGTTGGCCTCCCAACCACGCTCGAACTCCTCCTGACAGCGGTTGAGCAGGTACTTGCGGAAGAGAGCGCCACCGACGACGGGGTTACCGCTCCTGTCCTTGATGGTCTCGTCGCGAATCTCAAGGCTCATGGTAGTCAACATCCTGTGACAGAACTTGGCGTACATACCAGCCCAGTGGGCTTCGTCACAAGCCTTCTCGAAGGTGAGTTGAATGACCTGGCGGAGAGTGCGACCGTCTGCCTCGTTCTTGGACTGGGCAGCGATCTCGAGAATCTGGTCAGAGATCCTGTCGAACTTCTCAGGTGTCATCTTGTTGAGCGCGGCCTTCACCTTACGCTGCACCATGTCGGGAGCCATGTGTCCGCTAGGGTCGGGAGCGGCGGCACCGGCGCCAGGGGCCAGACTGCGAGCGACCCATCCGTTGGCGGTCTTCTCGATGGGCTTGAGGTCCATGCCAGCGGTGAGCGGCATTTTGCTGGCGGCATCGTCGTCCCTCCTGCTTCCAGCACGGTCGGGACGCTTGCTTCCGCCACCTCTTCCGCCACGTCCGCTCGGTTGGCGGGGCGAGCCAGGGCCCATGGAAGAGTTGTTGCGGGCGCTCATGCTGCCAGGGCCACCCATGCCGAGGTTGCTGGGGATGCGAGCACCCATGCTGCCAGGGGCACCAGGACGGGGACCGCCGGCGTTGGCTGCAGCGAAGCGCTGTTCTGAGGTAGTGCCTGAAGGGAGAGTGCGAGCTGTGCCGCCAAACTGTCCCATTGCACCGCCACCGAAGCCAGAGCTGGCACCACCGCGTCCAGAGGGTTGCCTGGAGCCCATGGAGGAGCCGCCGCCACGGGCCGAGTTAGGGCCACGAGCAGAGCCAGGCTCATCGCCGCCACCAAGAGTGTCCTTGACCTTCTGGTCCCAGTCAACAGTGGGCTTCTCCTTGAAGACGTTCTGGAACTGGAGCAAGAAGTCCTTGTCGTAAGCACGACCCTTCTGTGTACCGTTCTGGTTCAGAGCGGGGTTGGGAGACGAGACACCCTCGGGGTACTTGAGGTCTTCCTTGATCTCGAGGAAGCGGGAGGTCTTCAAAGCCTGCATACCAGGAGTAGGCTCGGCAGGCTCAACACGCTTGTTGGTCTCAAGCTTGAGGTGAGCAGGCTTGGGCTTCTGGGCTGCTTGAGCGGCATTTGCCACGACAGGTGCGGCGGGAGCAGGGGTCTCGGCCTGCTCAGTAGCACCAGGGCCGAGAGTGGGCTTCTTGAGAGATGCGAACATGGCCTTTGCATCCTCATCGGTCTCGTCCTTCTGGGACTCGCCGTTGCGCTCGCGTTCGCGCTTCAGCTCGAGCTCCTCGGCCTCTCTCTCTTGCCTCTTGAGTTCCTCATCGGCCTTGGCAGCGTCAACCTTTGCGGACGCCTCCTTCTCGGCCTTCTTCTTTGCGTTGTAGGCCTTCTCACGCTCCTCTTCCTCCTTCTCACGAGCCTCCATCTCGGCGATCTCACGCTCGAGGCGTTCGTCCTCCTCCTGCGCCTCGCGCTTCTTCTTGGCCTCCTCGTCCTCGACAGCGGAGGCGGCAGCAGCAGCGTCCTTCTCGCCTTCCTTGTCAGAAGCAGCAACGGCAGCAGCCTTCTCGGTCTCGGCAATGTCAGCCTTGACCTCCTTGGCCTGAGAGTCGGCAGCAGGCTTAGCGGGCTCAGCCTCAGCGGCAGGAGCAGCCGCGGCCTCTTCCTTGGGCTGCGACTCGGCCTCGGCCTTGCGCTTTTGTTCCTCCAGTGTCCTCTTGACTTGCTCCTTGAAAGCGTTTTGCTTCTCCTGTGCAGTCATAGTGGAAGTGCTCTCAGTGCGAGAGTGCTGAGCACTGGGCGCTCTGGGTGGTGGTGTGGGGGCGTTAGGGGTGGACACGATGACCGGAGTCTGCGGTGCCTGTGTGCTGGGAGAAGGCGAGGGCTTCTGGAAAGATACCTGCTCACCACGGTCGTTGGTGATCTTGATCGCGCTGCTCTTCTTCACAGGACGGACAAAGCTGGTGCCCGTTTGAGGAGTCTGCTGTGTGGGGGTCGAGGCAGTCTGTGCGTGTGACTGACTCGGAGTCGAAGCGTGGCCAACGCTCGAGGATGGGCGCTCAGATGTCTGAGAAGGCGTGCGCGCCATGTTGGGCGGCATGAAGGGAGGCTGAGCATTGCCGGGTGTGCCAGTGTAAGCGTTGGGGTATTGCGGGCGAGGGCTCTGAGGAGGACCACCCTGACCAGGGTACTGTGGGTAGTTGTAGGGAGGGTAGGGCTGGTGGTAACCGCCGTACGGGTCGAACTGGTTAGGAGGCATGCCAGGGTACATGGGTGCCGCGCCCAGGTGCTGAGGGTAGGTACCGTACTGCATTTGCGGTTGGTGAGGCTGCGCCGGGTGTTGCGCTGGGCTGTTCCTGCCGCGGTTGTTGTAAGGGGAGCCCTGGGGACCTTGTGAGAACTGCTGTGCCATGCCGGGTGCACGCTGTCCCTGGTTGGACATTTGCCTGTAGTTTTGTGCGGGAGACGGCATGTTGTTGTTGTTGTATGCGCCCTGCTGGTAGTTACCACGGCCACGTCCAGCTTGCGGCACGAAGTTACCGCGAGGACCATTAGCGTCGCCGTTGTATGAGTGGGAAGAAGCGCGGCGTTCGTGGGCGGGCTGGCCAGAGGCGTTGAGACCCTGGTTAGAGCCATCGCCACCCATGCTGCCAAAGTTGAGGCCGTTGCCTTGTGCGATCGATGGCGGGCGTCCACCGCTGGCAGTGGGCTGCGGGATGGGCGAGGGAGAGTGGTCGGCCTCAATCACGCGGTTGCCTTCTTGCGCGGCAGGGGCAGCGGGCGCCTGAGCCTGCTGTGCGTTGTTCGACTGGGCACCCTCGGGCGCGTTGATGGAGCCGAAGTTGATGGGCGGCCTGGCGTTCTGGCTGACAGGGCCGCCGTTCTGTGTGTATCCGCTGGAGCCAGTGGCACTGATGACCATTGAAGGCTTTCTTCCGTGCTCGGCAGCGCCGTTGGAGACACCATTAGGCGCAGGCTGGGAGCCTCCTTGCGCGGCCTGGCCGGCTCCGTTCACCGGAGACTCGGACGACTTTGCATTCTGAGCGGAGGCTCCTGCCGCGGCAGGGGGAGTAGAGGACGCCGTCTTGGTGGCGTTGGCGTACGAACGGACAGGAGGCTGTGCCGGCACAGCTCCTGACTGCGGCGTCGTTGAGCCGGACGTCGTGGATGCGGGAGTCTGTTGGGCCGAAGGGGAGGCGGCGCTGGTCATGGGCGGAATGGGTGGGGAGTGTGGTGCGAGGACGAGCGTGAGAGCGGCGCCGAAGGTAGAGACGGTGAGACGGTCTTACGGGGAGCGCAAGAGAGTCTGATCGGGGAGTTTGGCGATGAAGCGGAGATTGGCGCAAGTAAATGCGTTTGATGGCGGCGCTCGAGGGTGTGAGGTCGCGGTGCGGTCGCCTGAACTTGATCGTGTCCGAGGCGCTGGGGGGGCGGAAGATCCTGCGGTGATGCGCGGGAGTCAATCCTAGTCCAGGGGCGGCGTCTGTCTGGTGTCGAACAGGACGCTGATGGGGGGGATAGACTGTCGGGAGTCTGCCACGGGGATGTGGTGGTGATATGGGTGAGGTGGGTGAGAGGGAGAGAGATTCGGCCAAAGCAAAAGCTGGGGCGCTCAATAATTCTGCAATTTCGCTGGCGTCGGGAGGGTCCGCGCCTGCCTGTCTGCCAGCCAGTATTGAATTATGAATTATTGATTTGCTTGCTTTCTGCCTTTTTTTGCAATTGCTTGAGTGCGAGTGATGGGTAATGGAAATACAGTCAAGTGTGAGTGGATATGAGCAATCGTTTAATCAATACTGGCATCATTGATGAATGACTCCTTTAATACAGTGAGTATATGTGCATGCAATAATGCATACATAGTACCTACCTTACAGAACATTCATAGCATATCTAAACGTGATGCTTCTTCCTGGCCGATATGCACTGCAAAGAAATGATCTAGCTCCCTCAACTCTCCCTCGACTCTCCCTCGCCGGACCTCGCTCGGGAGCTCTGTTTGCAGGCAGATTAATCGACACGGCAAGGCAACACACACAAGACCATCAGAGACAAACCACCACCACAACAACTCCAAGCCAAAACTACTCCCGAAACAACGGGCCGACCGTTAGAGCCTCTGCCTCTGCCGTCCGCCGCAACGGGTCTCACCTTGCAAACCCTTCCCAAACCCTTTCCCGTCAATCAATCCATCAATTAATCCATCAATCGACACATCAACTATTCATGTCTGCTCAGCTAAACGACGCATTGAAAAGTTGAAAGGATTAAAAATATCACCCATCAGCAGCACCCCTAATTTACACCAATTATCTATCATCGCTCACTACACACTAGCTAGGTAGGCCAAACCCTCGTCCTCCCTTCGCCGCGCCATCACATGCAGTAGCCCCGACAGCCGTTCGCAGCTGCCTCGCTTCGCCACGCCTGCAAGACCCCGATCTTCTCCTTTTCCGACCACACACTTACATCATTGGGCATGAAGGGATCGAAAAAGTTTATTGTTCCACCTTGCTGCTGTCCCTTTCCCAATTTCTTGCAGTAGTAGCCGCAGTTAGTAAAACGACTGTCAAGAAAGAGCACAGTCTTCCCTTTCTCGAATCGCTGTGCTTGTTGCTGACGTCCAAGTCAGACTCGTGCAACCCATGTCTTTCTGACTCCTGCTGCCCATGACTCCTCTCGGCCAAGGGCAGCTACTTACACTCCTTCCATACCTTCCAGCTAGGTAGCTGCGCATTTCGCCACCTGCCGGCCTCCGCACGGCAAACTGCAGTAGTGTCGTGCATGAAAAAGAACGACAATCGCGGGCTGAGGCTTGATTGGTTCTTACGGCAGACCGGTTTCAATCGAATGAATGACTTGCGGAGAAGTGATGGAATCAATCAGTCGTGAAGCTACGGTATGTGGACTGTTTCTGTCATATCATGTGAGCGCGTCTAGCATATAGATGACTTGGATAATGCGCTTGATGTATGAATGATGTCCGATGAGTCGAACGGGATTCCCGAATGTAATTAGCCGAAGGAGGTGTCTACAAGTACCTGCGGCTGATCGATGAGAGCAAACAACTTCGAGACTGTATTCAATCATGACACAATGGAAAAATACAGACCTTGCCCTGCTACTGTATCTACATGTACCTGGCTTATGCTTACCATAGAGTGACTGAGTCTGTTGAACATGAATTTTCACTGGCCCTAGCAAATCCATAACCTACCAGAGGATGCTAACACTTTCGACTTGATACATTTGATCTAGCGAAATAGATACCGAGATCGCATCTCGAAGATGATGTTAGTATCTCGTCGGTACAAGTACATTTCGACATGCGGTACGAGAGTCTTCAACATTGAGACTTTAGCGCGAATAAAGAACATCACAGCCTTGGAGGTTCAAGCGACTCTGAACCCATAAATCCCCAGATCGTGGAAAATCATCAAGGATGTCTTAGATCTCTCTTCCGGAGCGCAATCAAATCTCGGTACAGTTCAAATACATCCCGATTCTCGCCCGGGACGCCACTCTCTGCCTTCACACTCGGAATATGCTGTTCGGAGAGCATCGAATCTTGAGGGTTGAACACAAGGCTACTCGCAAAAGCGGGATTACATATTGCTAACCATTTGAAACTGCACTTTTGGATCACATACCGTTATTGCCACCAGCTGCAGCCAGGCATTACTGGAGATCCAAGTATCAAAACGATGTAGATTCGTCGGTTAGATGGAACTCGATAATCATCGTTTGGTTTGAGCACTAGAGTATTGAGGTATTAGTTATAGGCATCTAAGGCATCCATCATCATCAAGGTTCGTAAATGCTCACCTCGTGTTAGGAAGTTACCTACTCGTCCGTCGCGATTACCTACAGCAGGCATCACCATCACATGTATCTGCATCACTTTCCTTGATTCAGCGTACATGCCACGCGATCTAAGAATTAAAGTAGGCCGCCCCAAAGGTACCTAGTTAACGTTGAACCATTCTCCCTAGATTCCAACAACTTCCCAGATCTGATCACAAACGACGCTCTGCTAAAATACTCAAAAAACCAAAAAGTCGGCATACCACATACACACAATCACACACACAAAATGTCTACCCGACAGTCGCAAGAAAAGACTTCCTTTCTGATCATGTCAGACACTCACAACCTCGAGACATCAGAATTCAACCCAGACGACTGTCCGCTGGCGAACAGACTACCCAAGGTTGACGTTCTCCTCCATTGCGGCGATCTCACACAAGTGGGCGGCTTATCAGCGTACAAGAAGGCACTCCGCCTCATATCTTTATACGACGCTGAGGTAAGCATTGGTTTTCTTCTTCTTTTCGAGGCGGCTTTAGCAGCCGCGAGCGCGATGCTGCGCTTCTCAATGGTCCGCCAACGGTTGGATTTGCACTGTTGCTGTTGGTATGAGCACCTGCTTTCACTCAGACCTCGGAAATGCTGTTGACTTGCTTCGGCGCTCTCACTGGCACACTCATATCTTGAGTACACCGTTGCTGCTGATTCGAGTACTTGCTTTCATTCAAACCTCAGAAATACTTCAGGACTCACTTCGAGACACTTGCTAACCCATCCTTTCCATAGCTGAAACTAGTAATCGCCGGCAACCACGACATCTCCCTCGATGGCGAATACTGGCGCACTCACCTAGACGAGGACGACGAGCCCGAAGAGCACTCGCAAGCGCTCGCCATCATGACCGGGCCTTTGGCGAAAGACGCTGGCATCGTGTACTTGACCGAAGGCACACACACGTTCACCCTCAAGAACGGCACGACTTTCTCCATCTTCGCCTCCCCCTACCAGCCTGAATGCGGAGAGTGGGCGTTCGGCTACCCACGCTCTCAAGACCACTTCGGGCCAGCCAACATCCCTGAGAACGTCGACATCGTGATGTCCCATGGTCCGCCGGCTGGGTGCCTCGATTTCATACCGGGCAAGCAGGAGAATGCCGGGTGCGACAGTCTGCTTCGCGCAGTGCAGAGCGCGAGACCTAAGCTGCACTGTTTCGGCCACATACATGAAGGCTACGGCCACTCGGTTCAGAGATGGCAGCCTGAAAGTCCTGAACGAAGCGTGGGAACCCCTTCGGAGGTGACGATCGTAAAGGCGGGCGTGGATGGTGCGGAAGAGATTAGACGCACGCTTTACGCAGGGCAAGACACTCTCATGGTCAACGCTGCGATTATGGACGGTGACAATCAGCCGAAGAACGCGCCTTGGGTAGTTGAGCTCGCGCTGGCTCTTCAGTGGGCTTCTCGCGGCAGTACTTGATTCACGTGGGACGGCGATGGATTCTCTAAGGAGGACTGTGACAATCGACAGCACAACTGTATTGTTGAGCAACCACTTTCAAGCTCCTTCCCTAATGATCGTAAGAACAAGACGATGTCCACGTGCAGTCCGATGGCTTCTTCTTGTCGAGTAGTGTATGCGAGCATCCGCAACGATTGTAATGTTGGTCGTGTATGCAAGTGCACGCGATAGCCATGTAGTCAAGCGCCTGACGCCGCAGGAAAGTGCTGTCCACAGAGGCACATACATACACGTGTGCGAAGCGCGAAAACACACATAACCAGCCCACCTCTAGAGCAGCTTCACTTCCCGCAAGGCTCGCAAAGACGCGCCAAAAGCACAGCGCATGATCCATCACAGACCATCTCCACCAGCAGGAACGCAAACCTCCCCCGTCCCAGGAGAAAGGGCGCCAAACCGCCCTCAAAAAGAATCCATCGGTGGAGTAATCGCCCTGCCCGGAAAAACCCGATTGGCCAAAGAGCATTCTCTCAGATCCCAGCGCGAGCAAAAAAAGAAACCGTGTGGGTGGTGATTTACTTCAAACCGGGTGTTGATGGTAAATAAATCTAGCAGTCGATAGTGCTGGCAGTAGCAGTGGCGACATGCCGTGACACCAAGGCAGCGCTGGCTGCTTCGCTGGCTGGCGGCGCCTAGACTTTGTTGGTAGGCGCCGGGATGTTGTTTGCCGGGATAGATGAAGTGGCTGGGGAACTCGCAGGCTGAGATTGGGCCTTTGAGATTGGACGATTTTCTCAAGAGGCTTTCGTAAATTTTGATGACGGTCGGAATGAATGGCACGGTGCAAGGTGAGCATTCGTCACGCGGAAGTAGAGATTCAAAATAATGGGTGAGAGCAGTCCAAAGCTGCTCCATCGGAGAAATTCAGGAGGGTACCATGCGTTTTTTAAGTACAAGTCTTTTGGGTATCCAGCCTGAGTATCTTGCAGCGAGGAATCAAGAAAGGGAAACAAAGAAAATTGAAGGGACGGTGAAAAAGGATACACAAGGCAGTATCGGATGTCAACAAAATCCAGAATCGCAGCTGGATAAGAAACGAAACGCAAGAGGGGGAAAAAATCGAAGGAAGAACCGAAGGGGTATTTTTGCACGCCTGCTTTTGCTTGTTCTAGACGAGCACAAGTGTTCCTGCGCAGCAGTAGAAGAAGAATTGAATGTGAGTAATAGAGAGGTCTGTAAGGAAGAAGTATACAAGTTTTGTGCGTTTTGAATAAGTGGTCCATCCAACCTCGCTACGCTCACCGAAAGGGATGTAGCAGCGAGCCAGGAGAGACCGGATGTAAACAAAGAGAGAGAGGTGTGTGCATCATTCGGCCTGCGAGAGTCGTGTGTGCATGAGAGTCGTCTTCGGTAGTAGTCAGTCGTCGTCGTCCACAGTCGGGGCTAAGGCGACGGAAGATGCCATTTTCTTCGATGTGGTATGTGCCTGTGGTGCCTGCATCGGGCCAGAACGTCGAGCATCGAAGGGGAAAAAGCAAAGCGCTTGCCTCACAACGGCGCGAGGGTCTTCGGGTGGTAGCACAGGCACAAGCGGCGGAAAATGCAGTGCGCAAACAGGTCAAAGGAGCCCAAGTGCGCAATCTCCGCCGACTTCGTAGCTCGCGCTGTTTGCAAGCGAGACGGCGCGTGTTTCGCGTAGCAGGAATCCCCTGACAAAAGTTCTTCGAGGCTCGCTTCGCGCTTGGCACCAGGGAATGTCGTTTCAGAATTTCAACGTCCCGCGCTAGTACGATGGGGGCACGGACACTCCACCATCGCTATCAGCACCGCCCTCGTCCTGAGCAGCCGCATCATTGTTGTATTGTTGTGCCTGTTGCTGGCTGTGCATCGGAGCGTACGCCGCATGAGAGTGATGCTGACTCTGTGACTGTCGGTGCTGCTGGGCGCCTTGAGCCTGCGACGGCTGATACGGGCTGGCGAAGACTGGCGGCTGGGCGTATGACGAACTGTAGCTAGTGTATTGCGGCATCTGAGCCGTTGCGAAGGCCGATGGTTGATACTGAGGGTATGACGATCCAGAGAGTCCGCCGACCTGGCCGCTGTCCCTTCGGTAGGGTTGGAAGGTATCGATTTGCGAGCTGGGGTTGCCGGGTGACATCGAAGGCTGCTGCTGCGATTGCGGTGCTTCCGCGCCTTGGTACGAGGACATTCCACCGCCGTCTGACAGAGGTTAGTGCGTTGTTTCCGATCAGACAATGGATTGAACTTACAGGTGAACCCCAGACCGTACGGTCCACTTCCAGAGGTTGCAGGGTTGGTGAGACTCCTGAGCTGTGGTCTTTCACTCTGATTCGAGGAGTGCTCGGAGAATGATGCTGCTCTAGCACTCGGTTGATTCTGTGAGGCTGCAGCTGATCCAAGAGCTGAGTAAGACATGCTACTCCGTAATGGCGATGAGACCGTCTCGCTGATGGGCCTCGCGAATCGATCTTGCATTTGGAGTCTCGAGACTTGTCCATGCGAGTTGTAGAAAGAGCTTCCAGGCGCTGGGTTGAACCCATAAGGCGGCCGACGAGGACTTCCTTGAGGATGACGCGAATGCGCACCATAAGGTATGTACTCGCCCGCCGCAGAACCAGGTGAAATCGTCTCCGTTGCTGATTGCGGCGGTGTGTAGCCATAGGCTCCCACGCCTTGGTTCATCCCCGTCGGACTCGTGTATTGTGCATTGAATTGTTCGTAATCAGGGACGCGTCTCAATGTGTCGAGCGTCAGTGGTCTTATTGCGTTGCTGTCGGGGCCAAAGTGCGAGTAGGCGCCGCCCGAGGGTGGCATTGGGGTGCCCATGTTCGGTGTCGGCGCGCCAAACGGTGAATGCAAAGCCTGTGTCATGTCGAAGTTGTCCGGCAGCGCTCTTGAGCTCATCATGCGATGACGGTCATCGGTCGACAGTCGTTTTAACTTGGCTCTCCTACTTTGGTGTCAGAACATTCTACACTACGTTCACGAGTGTCCTGCGTTGCTCACCTATTCTGGAACCACACCTGGACTTGGCGAGGACTGAGACCAGGAATTTCGCGAGACAATCGTTCGCGATGTGCTGCATCTGGATGCGCTTGACGTGCGAACTCACTCATCAGAAATCGAGTTTGATTGTGCGTTAGCCTGGTAGTTGTTAGTCGATGTAACAAAGCTTGTCAATCGTTCAACCTACCTGAAGCGCTTCATCTTGCGTTTGTGTGCTCGTAACTCGGCTGGAGTCATCTTCGACTTGTCAACTCCATCGTCGCCCTCGGCAGGGCCAAGATCGTCCTCGTCGATGTCATCCAGCATCGGCTCGTCATGCTGCGCGTTCTCGCCAGATCGCGGCGTCAATCTGTTGTTTGGACTCGCGGGCGCGGATCTGCCGAACGTTGCTATTTGAGGCTCTGAGGCACCAGTGGCCTGGGAACCTTGAGCGAGTCGCGTTTCGCTTGAGGTTTCTTCAGCAGCTACTGCTCCATCGTGAGGAACGCGACTGGAAGGGCCGAGCGAGTAAGGGTAGCTTTTGTACGACCGCGGTTGCGGTCGACCATCGTCGCTCAGCTGTCCTTGCGACTGAGGCAGACGCTCAAACCCGTGAGCGCCTTCCTCTCGCGAGGTCTGCGTTGCTATGGTCAGATAGGACTGAGGTTGCCAGTTGTAGTCGGTCGCCTTCGCAGGCGTTTCCGACATTCGCGGTGAGGTGGGCGGCGACAGAGGCGCGGTGGGTCTCTCGGTAAGCATTGGCGGACTGAAAGGAATCAAACGAGTGTCTTGTACTATCGGTGAGTTAGCGTAGGGCTTTCAAGGTTCCCGAGGAAACCGAATAGATGACTGACCTTCAAAAATGCGCTGGTAACGACGACAATAACCAGATCAATGCCCAAACTCCACGCAGACCAATCCAAATGCCAACAGAAAATATTGCACCGCCTATGGTCGTTCAAAGAATGCCTGCGGAGACCGGCAGCCGCGAGGGCAGGTGTGCAGCGCAAGTCACCTTCTGTACGAAGATGTCCGAGAAGGGTGTCGTCCAGTCGGAGGAATCCAGCGGTACGTCGTTAATATCAGTTGAAAGCCCCTGTCAACTCTATCGCAGGACGAAAACGAGCCGAGCCTGCCTGTCGATCCTTGAAATGTAAGTAGTTCCCCCTAGACACTCTGTCGGAATGCGGCTGCTTCGTGTAAAAAGGATCCGGATCCGCCTGCGAAACCAGCAAGATGAGTAAGTCGTAGGTCCAGCTGGCAGAGGGGAGAACGAGCCTCAGCCGTGCTTCTGACGACCTCAAGGGTGTTAGATTGCAAGTAATATCGATTTGACGACGGTCAAAGCTTTCCGATTGCGTAAAGACAATCCCTGACCGACAGTTCCTTGATTGACCGCCTGCAATACTTGTAGCCGGGCGGCTATGCTGAGATTACCGGTGGCAGGTGAACAGGCGTATCGAGCACTCGGCTGTGTGAGGAAAGACGAAGGGCCTTGAGCAGGCCGAGAAATCGATTTGCTGTGGATCGTCGACTCGGTGAAAGAGATAGATGGGTCGTTTGATTGCGGAGAGATTGGAATGGCGCAGATGGGTGGAAGCCGTAGTCTGGTGGTACGTCCCGTGACTCCGATGAAGCCCTGCAATCGATTTCGGTCGGGAGGGAGCGAACGGGAGGATGGTCGAATTGATCGACTTGCGAAATACCCGATCGTCAAATCACAAAGACTCCAAGTGTATGGGAGTTCTAGGAACAGAGAAGCGCGCCGGAACAGATACTTCAACCGCAGGCGGCGGAGGAAAAGGCACCAGACCCGTCTTTGGGCCGAGACGATCTTTGATAATCGATGTCGACGATGGTGGATGCATCGAGGCACACGGAGCGGGTTAGACCTTCACACAGGGCTAGACATGCATTAGACGCCGACGGGGCCGGTAGAAACTACCCTGGGCACCACGCACGTTCACCTCATGTGGTTGGCTGCAGAGATAGCCGTTGATGCCCGGCTGCCATTCAGGATGCTGCCGTCCTCGCCAGGGGACATCTGCGGGGACTAGCAGCGTGGGCTGTGGGCTGTAAGTGCATGTGTACCTGTGGCCCACAGCCTCCTGCAGATTACGGCGGCTGGGGTACCTCTTAGCAGTAACAGACGCAGCTAGTCTGCAAGTAAGGATATCGCCCGGACAAGAGCGCTCGCGGACATGGAGCGAGAACGGGAATACTGGGGTAAGCTTCACACCGCCCAGCAAAGTGAAGCAGATGCAGGTGCTTCCATGTCGGCCACGATGGCGTCGACAATCTCGCGTGGTATTCTCAGGCAACGGCGGCGGAGTCGTGATGGTACCTGGTACTTACCCTGGCGACATGGTGAGCTCATCACCGAAAAAACGGATCAGATGGAGCCAACCCCCGACGCGGTTGCAAATGCCTCCTGTCAGGCTATGAGAAGGGTAAATGCCGCGAGTGCGAGGTATCTCAAAACATGTCCGAGCGTACGTCGGGGCCTTTGTGGCAGGTGAACAGATCTAATGCGTTTGAGATCTCTGAGAACCCTTGGAAGCATACGGACCGTGCCGTTTACGGCTACCGTCTTCTGCAACGTTGTGGATTTCGCCCTGGTTCAGCACGCAATAAGTCGGCTCGAAGCCCGCGCGCAATGTCGCACAACCCGGGATCGGACATTTGCCTGCACGAAGTGAAGGCATTCACACACCGTCACGTGGCTACAATGCTTTTGTGTTCCGGAAAGATCCTTGGGCTGTGTGGTGTCTCCTGGCCAAGATCGTCCTGCGATCAACATGGGCGCACACCACATTGAATGCAGGTTCCTGTTGAAGACGGTCGTCACTTTTGCGATCTGCATCGGAGGCACCGCACGGCAGATGGCCGCCACGTGCCCCGATTGCGCCCTTTTGTCTCCGAGTGGGCAAGATTTGCAGCGACTTGCAGGAGGCAGCACCCAGCGTCCACCACGCAGTCGTGGCAGTTTGTCGCCATGTCGGAGCGCCTGGCCTGCGCTCGTGAACTTTTGCGGTAGGGATGTGGAAGAATGGATGTGGCGGGCGAAGGAGCGGCGCGAGAGCAAGCACCCACAGGCGCCCTGGTGTGGACTGTGGGCTGTGGATGCAGCGCCTACCATATCATGCCTCATGCCACCAGGCGTGCGAGCCTCAAGGGCATCGGAGATTTGGCGTCCTGGCCACTGGGCGATGGATGGGTGGTGGAAGCCGGTGGTTTGAGGGACGTCAAGGTCGCTAGACGTGGGTCTCCACAAATGTCGCTTACAAAGTTGAAACGGCGCCCACCTGAAGCCCGCGATCCCTAATAACCCACGCTATCTCTCCGAACCTTGATCAGCGCCTGCGCTACAGGTACCCGTGGCGTCAACTGCCTCGAGTTGAGTATCTACATCGTACATGGTCCAAGGATGTGCTTACATACCGCGATCAACATGTCCCTATGACGGCCGGCATGGTCAGGACGTCGTCGATGCCAGGAACCACATGGCCGTGAGATTGGACATGCCTCCCCCCAGTTCGCGCCCGTTATTGCCAGCAGGCCGGGTGGATCCTTCTCGGCTGAAGTGCCACGAGATAGCCCAGCAGGGATGCCGGCCGGCCGTCGCCTTTCGCACGGCTCGTCGCGCGCCTTAGACACCGTCAAACGACTTGACGACTTTTCCATATTGCGTGTCATGTCCGCAAACCCGACAGACGGTCTTGACTCCTTCAGCATATCCGGGTCGACGCCAGTCAGGAGCAAAACATACAGAAGGGAGCCGCTGGATGCTGATCACATGAGGATGCGTGCAATGCATGCATGTCTGGTCTGGCGCTTCCCGGGCGGCAACTCCGACGGCGACGACGACGGTTATTACTATTGCAGGGGCCTTCGCCTATCCAGACGCTTGATGCTGCGCGCAACGATGATCACGACCGTCACACGCACATGCTTGCCTAGAGTTGCACACCAGCAGTTCTAGATCTTTTGCACCGGGGAAGTGGATATCCACCAGCCCTGCGCACGCAACACACACGCTCATGACTCGGTCTCTCCCAATAATCGAATCACTCGAACGGCTTCACGACTTCACGACTTCCATCGGGGGCTTTCCGATTTCTAGATCAACAACATTCGGTCAAACAGCTGCTGAAACACCTGGTGGCCAACTAAGAAGATCGTAGTAGAAACCGGACTCCACAACGGGCCAGGGATTCAAATTTTTGTAAATTCATTATGACATTATTCTGCTGCTACCGACGAATCCGTCTGCATTTTCTCGGGATCTTCGACTGCAGGAAGGGCTTCGTCCGGCTTCGTAGACGGGTCCGCGGGATCACCAGTGTTTGCGGCTACAGGCTCTTCATGGCTCTCCTGTTTGAGCACCTGGTTGGGGGAATTGCTCTTTCCTTCGATTGCATCGCCACCCTCATCCTGATCTTCGGTCTTTGACCCACTATTTTCGTCGTTCGCCTCATCCGTCGTTGCTGCAGCTTCCTCGGCTGGGTCCGGCTGCTTTGGCTGTTCGAAAACCTTTTTCAGATCTGCACCCGGTTCGAATTTGGCCAACATGTTGAAGTTGTGGACCCTCGCATGTCTTACTGCGCGCCACGATTTGTTGTCGATCATGTTGTTGTATCTTGCAGTCTCTGCGTCGTCCATTGCCATCTCCAGGTCAAGCTTGTCAACATCGATTCCCTTCAGGAGATCTTCCAGAGATGGCGCAGAGAATCGGCTGGGGTCTTTCAAGGCCTCAAGTCCGCCACCGTCGTGATCCACAAGGAATGACCAGTCCATTGCGCCCATGGGCTTTGGGGGGATCTTTCGCGGTCTTGTGTGTGCTTTCGCGCCACGACGAGCATCTATTTCTTGCTCCGTCGTAACCGCGTCACGCACGATGGAAGGGCAGCTCTCGACTTTCCATCTGACCCAATTCTTGTCGCGTGCTAGAACAGTCTCGACCATCCTATCGTAGAACCGACCATCGGCAGTCGATTGAAGACTCTGCTTGATGGCATGGTGTGTTGCGAGTGCCCATTTCGTGTCATCCTCGTTCAAGGTGAAGGCATATAGCATAGATTTGTTGACGGCTTCGAGGGTCGCAAGCTTCTTCTTTGCCTGCTCGGTGAGTGATAGTAAGAAGTGGATTAGTATGAGAGCTTGAACCAAGATGTGTCGTTGGAAGGCAAGATCGCTGAGTTCAAGGTCAAAGAGCTCACGACTAGTCAGGTACTTTGGGTTGTAGTTGTCTGCAAACTGGTCTTTGGTCGACGCATTAGGGTCGTTGGCATCGCCGCCTGCAAGCTTGCGCTTAGTTCCTCGTTGACTGTTCTCAGTTGTTCTCGTTTGAACGGTCGGGGTCTTCTTGAACTTGAGCAACGTAGCCGCGAGGCCTTTCTTGAAAGATTGGAAGTTTTCAGCAGCGAACAAGCGTGTGGGATCAGAGAAGTCCCGTTGGAGACGCCAAAAGATCGGGTAAAGTGTGCTGTTGTCGAGCACTTCCTCTTCAATCGTCTTGTTGGGAGCCTTGATCGGGATTGCCCGGCTGCCAGGCTTGCCTGTGGGCTGAGGTGTGGCTTCTGCAGCGGGAGTGGCTGGTTTCGGCGTACTCGATTCGGTCTTTGTTCCCTCTTGATCGACATCCATACTATCGCCCTCATTGTTTGGTTGCTCGCCCAAATCGAATTTGGTTGAATTCTCAACGTGAAATTCACCGCGCAAATTGACGGAAGATTTGTCTCCCAGGGGGAACGTCTGGAACAGGAAGAAAAAGACGCGACCGCAGAAAATGGCGTCCTCCGCCCTGCTTAGGCGTCTGAGGAGCTCATTACATGATCGGAGAAAGACCAGGTTCTTCTTGTGAAAATCCTTGCGTGCGAGCCGTTCTCTCCGTGACTCTAGGTAGTCGAAGACGATTCGGCATCCGTGGGTGGTCTGGCTGTCGAGCAATTCCTCAATGAGCCAGCAGACGAGTTCCGGTGTGCACTTTCCTCGATCACCACAAAGTAGAAGGACATCCAATAGATTCCAGATCTCCACAAACTCCGGATCTTCGATGCTCGTTTGACCGACAATCGAGTAGAATTGCTCCCTCGCTGCCGTCTCTACCGCCGCAAATCTGTAAGCTTGGTCGGAGGCATGTAGACTATCCACATCAGCGTCCAGAGAATCAATTAGAGGGATCAATTCGGTGGTGGGTAATGCGGGATCCACGCTAGCAGAAGGCTTGACCGCCTTTGCCCTTTCGAGCAACACCTGCAACTTGGTGGTGATACTCGCGACGGAAGGCAGTTCCGCCACAGTAGCGACAGCCATTGTGTTGATGCCGAGGGAACAAACAATAGTTGCGAAGTCGTGTATGTATGAAGTTGGGCGCTGTTTGCTGGTGCAAGAGCTGGCAAAAGTTGCGCTAATTGACGCGGAGGGTCGGTTCCGACGGCACCGTAAACCAGATTATCGGCGTGATTGGCCGAAGTGACGGGGAGTATCAAAGCATGCGAGGCCGTGTCAGTGTGAGCAGCCTTGTCGATCGGAGTGGCCAGTCTTGCAGCAAAACCGATTGTCCGATGGAGCATTAGTAGTGGCGCACCGTATCTCCAAGGTGAAGTTGCGCCGCCAAGCATCGTACTATGACGCATTCAGCTTAGTGCAACGCGAAAGCAGCGCGCATCGCGTCTTCCGGTCTTGACATTTGGCAGACATCACTTACATACGTCCAAGCAATACAACAATGCCTGCAGCAACGTCAGACCGTCCTGCGGAAGGTGATGATCTCGACAACCTTCTTGACTACGATGGCGCTGTGGAAGACTTCTGGAAAGACTTGCCGGAGACGAACGGGGGCCATGCCAACGACACAATCAATGAGCCAGAGAAGGACATGGACGAGGAGGTCAAGGTGACGAAGAAGCGGAAGCCGAATCCGAAGCTTGATCAAGAGCGGTGGGTCTATATAGAAGAATTGCACGAGAAGCAAATGACTGACACCACCCAGACTTCTTTCAGATGCAGGCATACCCAAGCTCCGTCGCATCGCAAGGGACAAGCTCAAGTTCAAAGGCAAAGGACACGAGTTCTCGGACATCTCGCGCATGCTCAATCTCTATCAATTATGGCTAGACGACTTGTATCCCAAAGCAAAATTCCGAGATGGCCTGGAAATGGTGGAGAAACTCGGACACAGCAAGCGCTTACAAGTCTCAAGGCGAGCTTGGATCGAAGAGTCCAAAAACCATCGGAGGCGAGAGGATGACGAAGCCGACGCACGAATGCAAGATGTTGCAGAAGCGGAAGATGATACCATATTCCCTGTCGCAAGTGAGGCGACCCAGCAAAATCCTACACAGCAACAGACTAGAGGCGGCGGAGATGCACCGGATGAGGATGACCTAGATGCGCTGCTAAGGGAACAAGATGACACGCAGCCTACCATCAACCCAGTCAGCAACGCTCCGGCCAGAGCGAAAGGGCCGTTCCAGGAGGATGACGAACCGGATGAAGACGAATTGGATGCACTGCTCAACGAAGACTTACGAAAGACGAACATTGCACCCCAAGAGCAACCGAGCAAACAGAAGGGCCCCTTTGAGGAAGACGACCAAGATGAGCTCGACATGTTACTTGCAGACGAACCTCAGCAAAGCCATTCTGCTGAGAGCGTCAACAACAAGGGTACTGAAAAGCCCAATCCGACTCAGGGAGGAAAGGAAGCCGACTTTGCAGATGACGAGGAGGCTATGGCGGAAATGGATTGGTAGCGCCGGTATTCATTGTAACGCGAGACAATCAGACGATGCACACGATGCACACGATAACAGTCGAGGGAAGCGTCTCTGCAGGCGACATTCTAGCAACATTCAATACAGTATCAAGGATTCCAGCCCGCACAATCCCGAACACCCATTTCAGTAGAAATGGCAGTGACAACTACTGTGGATTCTGATTGCAATGCTGTATCACCGAGAGGCGAATGGTCACGTTCATCGCGTCTCATTCAGCACCTCCGACTTCGAGATCAGATGTGCCTTTCGTAGTACGAAGGCTAGGTGGCAGTACCAACCAGGCATCGCTCCAGAGCTTCCTTCGCTGACAACAGCAGGAAGATCGTCATTGTCACGACAAGAAAGTATCAGCAAGACCGAGCATCGTATAAATTAAATTGAATATCGAGAAACACCAGGCCAGGAAACAAGCAGACGAGCTACGACTGTACTGCCACAGTGCCACCTGCTCTCAGTTGGTCTCTGGACTCCAGTGTCACTCTATCGCTCGTCGAAATCGATACTGCGGCCTTTCTCGAAGAATCGAGGCAGTACAGCATCGGAGTCCCAGCGCCTAGGCATGTGGGTCAGAGGCTTCCAGTCGCAGTCCTGAAGCCCACCGCTTAGTATGGTGCATGGTATGGTGATGGCTAGAGCGCAGTATCTGGCTCCGCCTGACAGGATCCTGTTCTATGGCGTGGATTGCAGAAGAGCGCCGACTTGGGTAGTCCCAAGTGTATCTTGACCATGTGTTGCTCTCAGTTTCCAAGTGCAATCCGAAACGCTGGCCTTGCAATCCGCTCCTGTGCCAGGATCAGTATATCAGGACACTACTCGAGAACTGGGCTGCAACCGGATAATTCATTTGGAATTGAGTGTTGCGTCGTTTTGCGATCTGACTCGTGCCCTGATGTATCCAGTAGTTTCAAAAAATTGTGGTGGGCGGAGTTGCAAATCGATCTGACTCGTTAGGTGCGATGCCCCTTTCGAGTATTCGAGCCTTCGGGAAAGTTTTGGTTGATACATTTACATTGCTGTAGGTAGGCTCGTGAAAGTCAATACTGTCTGTCGAGAGAACAATCGGAGGCTCCTCGTCGTATCCGTAGTGAAAGTCCAAACGGCGTACAAGAGGCGACGTCTTACTTGCCTGTGTTGATTAGTACAGTATACCGTCGCCGGCATGCTCTTTGACAAAAACATAACCTTTCAATATTGGACATAAAATCAATGCAGGGAGCAAAAAGATGTTGCATTCGAGGGGATTCGAACCCCTGCGGGCAAAGCCCATGAGAAGACACTTTGTTGAACAAAGAAGCTGATAGCTTGAGTCACACGCCATAACCACTAGGTGATTGTTAGTAAGATGCATCGGCATGATTGGTAGTGAGAATTGTCTTACCTCGGCCACGAATGCATCGATGACGTAAAATTGGCAACTCAAACTTTATATGTTATTGGAATTTTTCAAGCGGGCTGGCGTCGCAGCTCCACGTACCCTAGGAACCTATCGAGCAAACAACACATCGCAAACGACCCTGGTGTTGCGAACAACGACGGTTTATCCTTATTCTCGACTTGATCTTCTATTTCTCAATGCTGGCGAATCGATCGAATTGGTTAGCACATTGTGCTGCAGAGAAACGTATTGCGAACAGATTATTATCTTAGTCAAGTCTGAGATCCTGATGAAGGCCTACAAGCTTGCAATACGTTCACACAATCGCAGTGAAAAACAGGCAAATGTACATGTATCGAGGAAATTATGATACTATCAGCAAAAGTTACCAATGAATCACTCATATGAATGTCCATCGCTTTTCATAGACAATCGTTGAACTATCATCGCAGCCGTACATGTCTCTATGAGATATCGATAGGGTAAGGGTTGGGGTTAGCATCTCGAAACACGAATGTCCTTGACAGATTATGTGTAGATGATGGCAGTGGCTAAGTGTTTGTGATACTGAAAGATATGCATAATCAAGTTAGAAGTATGTATACATGCGGTTTCTGGTACTGTTAGACTCATATAGTCGTCCTGATGCTTCACATCTGCACAAACTGTTAACGAAACAATACGGAAGAACATCCAGACCGACCTTCAAACTCTCACGTTATAGTATTCCACGACAATCACAAACTACCGAGAGCAATATCACAGTGCACCACATTGATGTCTTTGGTCACGTCGCACACCTGGGCAGCCTTTTAGCCCTTCCATCCACACACTCCACAGCCACGGATATGGACCTAGCCCCGCACACGCGCATGGTCGTACACAATAGATTGAAAGACCTTTGAGTGTGGTGCAACATAAAGTAGCAAACAACCCCGTTTGAACACGAACCACCGCTCAAGACCCTCCGACACGAGCGAAGCTGTAGATCGCTACACCGCCAACATGATCGCCTGGAAGTGTTCTCAATATTGGATCCTCGAGAAGTCATGAGGTCAAGACAACACTCGAAGCGATGGATTGCGCACGCACGCATAGCCACACACCCACGTTCTAGGGCATGAAACGCTCTCCATTCGGTCGCGCGAAACCGCTTAAGCCTTGGCCAGGCGCACCTTTTCGTCGTCCATACTCCGGGAACCGAAGGCAGGGCGCCCTAGGACATGCAGTATGCAGGCTATCAGGGGTGCATGCATGACTATTTGGTATTTTGGCGGCTGATCACCATCATTCCAAGGCCCATCACCACCACTGCCAGAAAGATAGACGCCACAGTTGCAGACCGACTTCTATCCCATTAATAGTGGGCGATATATACCACCAGCAGCGGAAGTGTGGGTGCCATTTGTGGCGGCATCGATAGCGAACACGATGATATCGCGTACATACGTGCCGGTTTTAGCTTTGAGGAGAAGACGTGCGGGAGGGTGTCGTGCAGAGGCATGTTTCAGGGGACTTTTCTGCTGTCGCTGCTGCGCGGCAGATCGACACGCTCTATCACGAGAGCCTTTTTTCTTCCCCTCCCACCCTCCAAGGCCGTACGATGGACTAGCAAACTGCTAGAAGAACTCGACGGTTGGCCGCGCAAATTGAGCACTGCCCGAACACGGCAAGACAGGGCGGCGATCTGAGTCAAGCAGAGGCAGCCGTTGTAAATGATGTGATCGGGACCTGACTATCGGCCGCCTTCGCTGGTCTATCGACTCACTACTCGCCTTACGATTCAGAGTGCCTTTCAGCCGCAAGCTCCCCCCGAACACCTCCGTCGACCGGGACTGTGGGTGATTGAGCGTTGACACAGCATTGCATGGGGAGTGATCCGATTTCAGGATCCTTCCAAGAGTGTCAACAATGAGGATCAACAGACTTCACCGATGGCCTTCCAATGAGCTGTGCCAGAGTGTAGTTCACTTCGGCGGCCGGCGCAAATAGGCTTTCCGTCTCCAAGCGGTTCGTCCGTCCACTTTTGCGCAATCGCTGGCTGACAGATTCGGCTGAACGCCCCGCTCCGATGAACCACCAGGGCCCTCACGGGCGAGACACGAGAGCTCGAAGGGCGTGGGCATGTTGATGAGGCCATCTTGGCGATGGCGACAGGTCGGCAGTGTACTAAAGGCAGTTGTGGAGTGTAGGATCAGACGCGGGCTGAACGGTAGTGTGAGGTGGCTTCGCGCGGCGACTCACATTGGGCAAACCACCAGGACTCGAGTGGTTGAGGCCTCTGAGCCAGGAATGGTAAGCGAGTATCAGAGACAAGCGGCGAGGCCGATGGTTCAGTGATATGCCATGCTCGTATGCGTCGAACGTGCAGACCCAACTCGACTGTCGAACCGTGGGAGGGAAGAAAGTCAAGACTCCGAGTGGACCTCTGTACCTGAGAGGGACCACCGAGCAGAGGTCTGGTCTGCCGCGGGCAACTGCCAAAGTGGTTGCGGTAGTAGTAACGTTAGTGGTAGCAATAATAATAGCAGGACTTAAGACATTTGTCTCACATTCTACAGACGAGCGAGCTCAAGCCAATCAACGTGGCAGGATCGTTGCAATCCTTGCTGGGAATCATCGCATCAGGCACGCTGCACGCCGTCAGTCTGTCATGCGTTAGGGCATTGAGAGCATCCACAATGGCATTTGATACAGTACTACTACTGCATGCCATCATGCCTCGTTCAAAATGGCTACTGTAATCTACTCTACTCACGACGCTGCCTGGTATAGCGAGACTTCTCAATCGTTTGGACTCCTGACCGACGACCGTTAGGACGACTCGCACATCTCTGTTCCTTCAGAGGAATCATGGACAAAATGACCGCAGTCATCCGCATACAACTTACTACTGCACCGGTCGAGGCGTAGGTCTATTGGTTGGCGACGGCACGTTAGCGCATCCGTAGCTGCACCTAATCGCTGGCGCATCTCAAGTCTGGCAAGGGGCCTGAGCTGCACTCTCACACACCACGGTAACCATCTCCGCATGAGCTGGACGAGCCCTCCTTCAACGTGCAAGTGTCCTCTCTCTCGTGCCCTTCTTGTTCATGGGACTAAGCTATCCGGTGGCCGATGTAGCGACTGCCACACCGCATTCTTGCTAGCAGTCACTAGTACATGTATACATGTAGTTAGCCGACGAAGGCCCTCGTTTGTTCCACATCAATCACCACCGACCCCCCGTCCTCCTCTTCTTCGCACTCGTCTTTTGCCCATACACGTTACCTTTCCTACTGGTACATCGGCTACTTTTCTGGATCTACTGCATCCCTCTACTTTCCTCTCTACCGCCTACCATCTCAACAGACAGCATCTCATTCTCTCATACCCGTTCTCTCTCACGGCGATGAGATCGCCTATGCGGTGCATTCTGAAACACTCAATCATCTCTGCATGAGCCACTTCTCCAAATATACCCCGACCTTGCTCCACTCTGCTCCATCACAGCTCTTATACATGTCTGCGGCATAACACCTGGCTCGCCTTTTTGAGCGAAATCCGTCTGGACTACTGGCCGGTGCCTTATCTGGCACAGATACACCCTGTCTTCTCGCCTGTCTTCACCGTTTTGGCCATCACCGCCATACCATCTGCAATATTGCAGAGGAGCTTACCTTAGCCTACTGGCTGGACCCAGTCTTGATCTTTACCTTATCTCCAACGCTACTCTCGCCTCCGACGCAGCCTCTCATTTGACTTCCAATACCACTATACAGTCTTTACCATTTCGCCTGTGCAGCCGCAATCTGCCAACAATCTAGTGACATCCGTCAACGCATGTGAGACAAGCCAAGTCTGCATGGATCTAACAAAATTCAGCCTCTCATGGATCAATCTTTCAATGGCGCCTACCGAGGGCCAGATTATCAACCCACAGGAAGGACGAGTTTGCACAAGAAGCGATCACTTGTGCGTATGCGGTCTGGCAGCTTGAAAGGCGAGCCCAGACCAGTCACAACGGCCGCCTTTCGTACTGATCGAACGGATTCCCACGATACTGGATTTGACGCTCACGGTAGATTGAACGAATCAGGCCAAAGAAAAGGATCCATTCGCAATGTCGTCCGCAAGATCTTTGGTCGCAGTAGATCGAAACGTCTCGATTCACCAAACCAGCAACGCCATGCATACCACAGAAGCGAGCCCCATGGTCTTCCTCCTCCCCGGAATTTCCCTACTGATGAGCAAGAGGATGTTCATCGTGGTCCCCACCGTGCCCTCTCGACCCCACTAACCATCGCCATTCCTCCCATGATCGGCACCAAGGTCCGCTCGCCGTACGCTGTTGAGTTCCCCAACAGTGCGCGACTAAAACCTCTCGACATCAGCAGTCCTTTCGAAGTGCCAGGTGCTTCCGTTCGCCGTCGAAAGACCCTCCCGAGTCTTCTTGTTGCTGGACAAGATACAGCGGCCATTGAACCTGTCTCCAAGAAGGCAGAAATCCCTCCCATACCCCCGAGATTGAGTGCCGAACAGTTGCGACCATCAACGTCAGAAATTGGACTGGCACTAAGCGAGAGCAAGGAGTCGAAGAGAAGGTCAAGAAGCGCAGGCGGCATGCCGACACGGGATAGTGGTGTTGCAAGTGAGCCTGGACGTAAGAGAAGCGCAGAGATACGGTTCTGGCGAGAAAGCTACCAGGGCAGTGTGCTCAGGGCCAGCGGCTTCACTGTGCCATACTCAGTGCCGCCGCCAGACGAACAGGAGCGAGACGATCAGTGGCAGCCGGCGCAAGACCAGTCACAGGGGCCTTTGACACCACATACGGAGCTGTCAGAAAGCCCAGGAAATCGACGGGTCAACTCGCAGTCTCGCCAGGATACTGTAGGCACGCTAGACGGAAGCACACAGCTAAACTTCAGGAGCACCTCTGGCCTTTCATCACGAGACTTGGAGGAACGTGTCACGCAGCTAGAAGCCAACGTGCAATACTTCCAGCGCTCGCTGCACAAGATGCAGGCCGAACGCAACAGACGGACAGTCATCGTAGGAGATTATCCATCACCCGAGCAGCATAAAAGCTATCGTACACCCAGCATGCTGGCAGACGATCTCCAGTCACCAATCAATTACCTGGAAAAGGACGTCGAACAAGAGCCTGAGGTTCTGCGTCCTCTGACGGCGCCACTATCACGATCGCCCATTGCACAGTATCCACCAGTGCCTCCTCTACCAGGCCAAAGCAACGAGTTCCCGCCCGACTCTCCCCCAAGGGAAAGTCGCCCACCAAATCCTCGCAAGCCTTCCAACCTCGTCATCACCAACCCCAGTGTCACGTTCAAGTCACTCTACCAGATGCTCGCCGACGAACGCAGCGCTCGTCGTCGTCTGGAAACGCAGATGCGCATCCTTCACACTGACATCCAAGACTTGCAGCAACAAGTTACAACAAGTCCATACAGTCACAGGAACAGCTATATGCTTTCGCACGAGGCCACGATAGCGTCTTCTAGACTTCGAGAGCTGCTGCGGGGGACAGAGAGCGAAGGCAACAGCCCGGAAGATACGCCGAGAAAGGAGGTGTACGTGAGTCGCTTTTCTGCTAGCACTGCCGGTCCCGTTCACGAGACCGATGACGGTGTCGCCGGTGCCTTCTATGATGATGACGACGATGTGTACGAAGAGGATGAAGCGCAGACACCCCAAGAGGAGTACAGGACGCCGAAAGAAGAGCAGAGCCCGTTCAAGTTCGAGCGAGACGGCGTACGGGACGGGCTAATGTTTTGATATGGGGTGAAGTGTTGGGTGAAGATTTTGTCTCTCTTTTTGTCTCTCTTTGATTTCTTTTGTGTATGATACCCAGCGCGCTTTTTTGCTCTGTTTTGTCATTGATGAATGTATGATAGGAGTCGCGAATGATGATTTATTCTGCGAATTATGTTTGCGCTTTCCGGGATCCCCAAGCGGATGCCAGCGACGCCTTTCTCTTATTTGAAATAACGTACCGCTGAGAGACGCATCGTACCCGTACCCGTGACCAAGACTGGACAAGCACATTCTGCTTCCAGTATAAGTACCTTTGTCGCTATCGAGAGAGGTTGGAAATCGTCCACTGAGAGAGCGAGCAACTCAGCTTGGCTAGTTGGGTAATCATCTGGCACGATGGAGATTCGTTGTCCTCACTTACTAATAGCTGCATTCTCAGACCCTGGTATTTATCGTTGGCCGCTGCAACAGTATAGGTATCTCGTGGTCCCAAAGGCTCAGTCCTTCCTCTTGAGAAAGACTCGTAGACCATTGACAGCCAAAACCTGCGATCTCAGACCATCGACAAGAAACCGGCTCAATTGCCACAGAGAGCCAAAACACCTACAGGCCGAAGTATTATGGACAACCAACGCTGCCACCCGAGCGGCTCGATCAAGAGCTCTCTCCAGCACTCCGGAGAGAACGACTTCGAAAACCCACCCGCCCCCACCACCACAACAAGCGACCAAGGCCATAACCCAAGACTATTGAATAACAAGTCAATCAAGCGCTACCGAGTAGTCGACAGCATGGCCAACACATCCCTAATATCGAAAAAAGCCAAGACTACGGAATCACCACCACCACCATCACCCTCCCCCTTCCCCTTCGCCTTCACCTCCCTCCCCACCGAAATCCGCCTCATGATCCTCCACCACGCCCTCACCTCCGCCGCCGGCCCAAACGCCACAACAAGCACCCACCCGCGCTCCAACAACTTGCCCGACCCACCCACAGAGCCCGGAATGCTACCATTCTACGGCCCGCAACAAACGCAGTGGCACGCGCGTCGCGGCCTCTTGCACGCTTCCAGCAGCATGCGAGCCGAGACTCTGCACGTGCTGTATGGCGACTTTGCGTTCTTTGCGCGCATGCCGCTGGGTTCGGATCCGGGGTTCAATGGGAAGGCTCGCTTTCAGCGTTGGTTGAAGAGTTTGGGGGGTGAGAGGGAGGTTGAGAGGGTCGGAAGGGTGGTTTTTAGGGTCGAGTGGCCGGCTGTCAGGTGTGCGGGTGGGATGAAGTGGTTCAAGGGGACGACTGAGGTTGAAGTTTGTGTTTTTGGGGGACATGGGAGGGTTAGGGCGAAGGTGGAGAAGGTGAGGGCGTTGTGGGCGCAGGAGGAGGAATTGCCGTGGCTGTGTTTGGAGGCTGTGGAGGAGACGGTTGGGGGGCTTTTGGTGGCGAAGGGGGAGAGGATTGGGTTGGGGTATAATGAGTGGATGAGAGTTTGGGAGAAGGTCGAGGAGGTTATGAGGCTCCAATGGTTCTAAGAGCCGCATTTCGATTCGTGAAGACCAGCAGTAGTTTGTCAATCAACTCCCGATATCTACTCGTCTTTCACGCCGCCGTAAAGACTGCAACAGAACCAAGGAAGCCAGCTTCCACCAAGCTGGAGTGAACAATTCCAATCGACGACTTTATGATTTTCCTGTCC
>Ga0265780_10001852_pt1 | contig 29284 bp, 29 predicted proteins | sample P1T30metagenome_FD_192432 | JGI IMG/M metagenome (GOLD analysis project Ga0265780, IMG submission 192432) | Plant litter microbial communities from East Loma Ridge, Irvine, California - P1 T30 | ecosystem: Environmental > Terrestrial > Plant litter > Unclassified | place: USA: California... | reverse complement strand
GCAGATGCGGCGCCCACCGTTGCAGGCTCGCACATGACGCAGCCGCGACAGTCGACACCAGGCTCGACTTTCAACCCTCGTGCACGTGCCGCAGATGAAAGACCCGGAGATGTAAGTGCAGTCACGCTATCGCCCCTCCAGATACTAATCCCCTGCTAGCGATGTGAGACCTGCGGTACCGACAACGATCCGCAAAATATCTTGCTTTGCGACAGCTGCGATGCTGGCTACCACGGCTACTGCCTCGATCCGCCTATCAAGGCCATTCCTACCTTTGACTGGCATTGTCCACGATGCCTCGTCGGCACGGGCGAGTTTGGTTTCGAGGAGGGTGGCGTGTACTCTCTCAAGCAGTTCCAGGAGAAGGCGCACAACTTCAAACAGGCGCATTTCGCCAACAAGACAGCCTTCGATCCTGTTACCAATGCGCCGCGGGCCGTGACTGAAGAAGACGTCGAGAGTGAATTCTGGCGATGTGTCGGGAATCTGACTGAGACCATCGAAGTCGAATACGGAGCCGACGTACATTCAACAACACATGGAAGCGGCTTCCCCACGATCGAGAAGAACCCACGAGACCCCTACTCGACTGACCCCTGGAATCTGAACATCCTTCCCTACGCCCCCGATTCGCTCTTCCGCCACATCAAGTCCGACATCTCAGGTATGACTGTACCGTGGCTGTATGTCGGTATGGTCTTTTCGACCTTCTGCTGGCATGCCGAAGACCACTACACGTATTCGGCCAACTACCAGCATTTTGGCGCTACAAAGACTTGGTATGGTATCCCAGCGGAGGATACTGAGAAGTTCGAGCAAGCAATGCGCGAGGCAGTGCCGGAATTGTTCGAGTCACAGCCAGATCTCCTATTCCAGCTCGTCACGCTTCTTACCCCTGAACAATTGCAGAAGGCTGGTGTCCGGGTCTATGCACTTGATCAACGTGCTGGAGAGTTTGTCATTACCTTCCCTCAAGCTTATCACGCTGGCTTCAACCATGGTTTCAACATGAACGAAGCCGTCAACTTTGCGCCATCAGACTGGGAGCCCTTTGGCGAGTTTGGTGTCCAACGCCTCCAGGACTATAGGAGACAGCCATGTTTCTCGCATGATGAGTTACTCCTGGCAGCCGCCGCGCGCAAGGACACAACGATAAAAACTGCAAAATGGCTTGGCCCCGCACTGGAGCGAACGCGCGATCGTGAGGTTAGCGTGCGTGCATCCTTTCTGGAGAAACACAAGGCCGCAAAGGAGCACTCGTGCAAGATTGACAACACTGGCGATTCTGAAGTCCAGTGCGAGCTGGAATTCATCGTCGACGACACCGACATCCATGAAGACGAGCAAATCTGTACGCACTGCAAGGCGTACGGTTACTTGTCTCGCTTTTACTGTCGCAACACGAAGAAGGTTGTGTGTCTGCAACATGCGGGATGGTACGAGTGCTGTCCTGGAAGCTTCGAGGCAGATCGCTTCACCGGAGCTCGTGGCGAGCACGTGCTCATCTATCGCATGCCGACCGATGCTCTAGAATCCATTGTCCAGAAAGTCGTTGACAAGGCCGGTACCCCTGAAGCTTGGGAAGAGAAGATGGAAGCTCTTCTATCCGAAGGTCCCCAACCGCAACTCAAGTCTTTACGCTCTCTCCTCAACGAAGGCGAGAAGATTGATTGGGATCTTCAGGGCCTACCAGATCTGAAAGACTTCGTAGAGAAGTGCCAGGAGGTTGCAGACAATGCCATTAACTACATCACTAGAAAGCAGCAGAATCGACGCAAAAATGAGCGAGTCTGGAAAGGACGCGGCGCGGGCAAACAAGCAGCAGCGATTGAAGCCGACGAGAAAGAAAAAGAGTATCGCAGCGTTGAGAACATCCAAAAGCTCCTTAACCAGGCGAAAGAACTTGGCTTTGACTGCCCAGAGATTACTTCTCTCCGCGAACGTGCAGAAAGCATCGCATCATTCCAGGACAAGGCGCGAACGACCTTGCGCGAACGACCAAATCAACAAAGCATCGCTCGACTGGACGAACTTCTCGAAGAAGGCAAGGGGTTTAATGTCGACTTGCCTGAGCTCGAAGCGCTTGAGAAGGTTGCGCAACAGCTCAAGTGGCTTCAAGAGACCGAGGACTTCAAGTTTAAGCAAGCGACTACTCTGAAAGAAGTGGGCGAATTGATCACTAGAGGTGCTGAACTTGGCATACCGGACAATCATCCCGAGATACAGTTCTTGCAAAGTAAAAAGGACCAAGGCGAATTCTGGGAGACCAAGGCAAAAGAGCTCATGGCTGTCGAGAACGTCCACTACCAGCAGCTAGACGCCTTGTCGAAGCAAGCCGCGAGCTTACCCGTTACGCCCGAGACCCGCGCCGCAGTTGATGCCATCTTGAAGAAACAAAGAGATGCACAGGAGTTGATAATGTCACTCTATGAACGCAGCAAGGACCCCGACTTCTCGAAGCGCCCCAAGTACATGGACGTCAAGAATGCGATTGAAGGCCTGAGCGTGTTGAATAGCAAACCACCCGGTACCATCGACCTCGAGAAGGAGCAGAAACGCCATGAAGACTGGATGCGCACCGGGAAGAAGCTGTTCGGCAAGGCCAACGCGCCTTTGCATATCCTTCACGCGCACATGAAGCAAGTTGACGAACGGAATCAATCGTGTTTCGACTTGTCCGACCAGCCTAGAATGCCGGTCGAGCCTGCGTCTCGTGAGGCAACCCCCGTTGATGGAGAAGACAGCGTTGAAGGTTCAGGCTCAAACCGCGGAGTTTTCTGCATTTGTCGCCAAAAGGAAGCGGGCATGATGATCGAGTGTGAGCTATGTCACGAATGGTAAGTTCTTCGTTGTCCTCAAACGCAATAATTGCTAACGTCAAAAAGGTACCACGGCAAATGCCTGAAGATCGCCCGCGGCAAACTCAAGGAGGATGATAAGTACACCTGTCCCATCTGTGACTACCGGGTCAAGATTCCTCGTGACGCCACTCGTCCCAAACTCGAAGACCTTCAGAGGTGGCAAGACATGTTGCCTGATCTTCCCTTTCAGCCAGAGGAGGAAGACACTTTGGAGTCCCTCATTCATCATGGCACAAAGTTCCGCGAGTACGTCGCACAGTACATCAACCCGTTGATGTCAAGCCCCGATGAACTCACAACTCAGCGCTTCTACCTGCGAAAGCTTGAGGGCGCAGAGATTCTCCTAGCCAATGAGATCAACTTCTTCCGACAGGAGTTGCATAAATGGGCCCCTGTCGCTCCGTCCCCTCCACCCATTCTGCAGATGTCGCTGTCGACGCGCAAGCCACGGCCTACTAAGCAGCAAAAGCTCATGACCCAGTTGGGTCTGACCAATCCCGATGACCTGCCACAGCATCTCAAGCCAAAGACACAGCAGTTCACGAAGAGCAAGTCGGTAGAGGATCCTACGAAACCTCAGCTTCAGCCTGCGCCCGAACAGTCGCACACCCCGCCTGGTGACCCTCGCCGTGGTGAGTTTGGCGACAACGACTACTTCAATTCTAGCACCGTGCCCACGTCCGCCTTCAACAACTCGCCCACCTTCACTACTAATGCTCCTCTGAGCTTCGGTGGTGGCTCGTCAATCGCGGCCATCGACCCCGGTCTGTTTGAGACATCTGGACCAGCCCCGACAAGCCCGATGCAAGACCCCTTCAAGAGCTCTGGCAACGGGCACGAGATGTTTGGCGAGGCCATGGACATGGGTGGCGGTCAGGCTGAGGAGGCTTTGGCTGCAACGGAAGGCAACTACATGGATTAGTAGTTCATGCCAGCAGACGTTCCGATACCCATGCGATCTCCACGACAACATGAGCACGACTCCTTTTCACGACCTTCCTTTCCTTTCTCTCAAAAGACGCTGACTACTTGCGATGTGGTCCGGCATACACCTGTTTAATGAGCTGCTTGTACGATGCCACATGTTTCTGTATATGTATTCGTCTGTTTTCCTTTCACCGACAGGATAGTAGAGGTCATCCGGCTGCGAATGTCTGCTGCAGGATCGTCTCAGAACGATGATCCGAGACAGTCAAAAACTTGTTGTTGCTGCATTATAGTGGGTGTTATGGGGTAGCAATAGGTCCAAATACCCGATACGCGGTGTGTAGAGGTGTTCTTGTATTTCGATAATCGATGAATGGATATATCAGCATTCTGCAACCATTCTACCTTGTGCTCGTGCTGAATGGCGATGACGCAACGACGTGGGAGCAGAAGATGCGGTTCTGGTCTAAGTGGATGCCGGGCTTGGCATTCGGGACTTTGGAAAAAGATGGACCACCTCGAGCTCCAACAACGACTTTGGACGCCATCACACAATGCTGCCAAGTAGAGGGCTGCGGCCCGCCCAATTCGTGGCTTCGAGTGTACGACAGCCAGCATTACTTCGGTCCAATGCTTCAAGAAAGGTGCGCATAGTTTAATCCCCGCATGTCTGGTTCATCGCGTCTCCGCCGTCACCTCCGCATGCCGCAACGCTCCACCGCCGGTACTGCACCAAAGCCCAACTCTAGCCACCGCTTGTCTTATAGATGTTCAGAATAGATACTGATATGAAACCTCCAGTTCTCTTCGTTACCTCGAACCGCTGGCCTGTCCGCACCGTCATGCCGCGCAAGCCCACTTCAGTCGGCTAGGTGGAGGACTGGCGCAACGAGTCGTTCACATGTCGTGCTGACTGCTTCCTCTGTGCGCAATGGCTCATGGTACGCTCCATGGAGCTGGGGCAAATCCAGCGCTCCCTCTGGCAACGCGCCCGCCTCTGGGACAGAGCAAGTGCCAATCGCCGAATTCGTAAATGACCCCGTCTCGCATGACATCGAGCCCGCCGTAACGTCGACAACACCAGAACTTGCGCCCGCAGGAATGGACAAGGCTCCGGTGTTTGACAGCACCTCGGATGCGACAAGCACGGCCACGGACAGCACGGCCACGGACAGCATGGCCGCCTTCAACGACGCGAAGACAATCGATGACCTGCTCGGCATTGAGCCTCAACCAGATGTCATAGCCACCAAAGCCGAAATTGACCCGACCGCCCTCATCGATCATGCTGGACAGCTGAAAGAGCTGGGTCTGGACTTTGGCTGGGGCCTCACATCAGTCTTCGAGAAGATAGTCGAAACAGTCTATCTGAATTCTGGTTACGGCTGGGCAGGATCCATCATGCTTGCCTCTGTAGCAGTCCGTGGTGCTATGTTTTTCTTCCAGGCGCTCAGTTCAGATAGGATGGCAGCGTTGGCCGCTCTCAAGCCTCTCACAGAACCTATACAAGAGAAGCTGACGGCCGCGATTGCACGAGGCGACACGCAGGCCGAGCAGATGTACAAGATGCAGCAAGCTCAAATCTTGCAGCCGTACATGGGTGGTATGTTCTCCATGGGAGGATTCATGATTATGCAGGGTTGGATTGGTTTTGGTGCTTTCAGATGTCTTCGAGCCATGGGTGCACTGCCCGTGCCTGGCATGGCAAACGATGGCTTCTTCTGGTTCAAAGACCTTACCGTTCATGACCCGTACTACATCCTTCCTGCAACCGTTACCGCCATCTTGTATACTCTCTTCACCAAGGTACCATCGCCCCCCTACTCGCCCAGTCTTCCAACTAACGTATCCTAGCTGGGCGGCGAAACGGGCATCTCCGCCGAAGCTGCTGGCCAACAGGGCGGAGCTCGACAGAGCATAATGACGGGATTTGCCTTCATCATGGGTATTGTTACCGCGTTTCAACCTGCTGTTCTGCAACTCTACTTCGTCACCACTAGTATCCTAGGTGCTGGAACCGGTTACTTACTCCGCCAAAATTGGTTCAGACGCATGATACACATCCGCCAACTCCCCAGCAAAGAGAGCGCGGAGATGTATAGCAAGGTGATAAAGGGAGAGGTCAAGCTCTCCCAGATCAAGAGCAAGGACGGAAAGGTTCGATACCAAGCGCCTACTGCCCCGACGAACCGCCGTTCCGCAGCTACTCTCCCTGGCATCAGACTCCGCGAGGGCTTGACGGTGCCCGCTCATCTCAAGGTTGTGGAACCAGTGAAGGAAAGCAGCGGGCGCAACGACCGTGATGAGGACTTCGAGGCAGGTGCTCAGGGGACGATGATGGAGAAGATGAGCTACTACCGCAGGAATTACCGCCTTGCGTACATTTACAGGCGCATGCAGGGAAGCATTGAGAGGTCGTTGCAGAAAATGGGTTATGGGGGCCCGAAGATCACCGAGGCGCAGCGAAAGAGGAAGATGCGTGCGGAGCAGTATGAGATTGAGCGGAGGAGGAGATTTGAGAATAGGCAGTAGGTGTCGTTTTGGTGTATGATTATGAGATAGCGCGATGGGGTTTATGGTAGGAGATGTACATGGCAAAGGATCTTGGTAGGTCTAAAGGGCTTTTGTATGTCTCTCTTGTACAATATCGATACACATACTCTCACATCAAACGATGTCAAGTCTCGCTCAATGCAGTGTCCTGCACACCCGGTATATTCCTTCATGCAATGATCGTAATCCGGTTCGTATGTACACTCCCACGTCATATTCCATGGCCATGTCTCATCGCCCCGCTTTTCCTCCGCACAGTTCCTTCCGCCTACTCCAAACTCGTATACATGTCCAATTCCTGCCCATTCCGCCTCCTCCTCTCCACCGGATCCGCTCTCATCTCGACCCCCGGCCCCACACGCCTCGCATCCCCTCTATGCGTCGGAAAGATCTACAACGAATATTAGCCCTCATCCACATTCATATCCATATCCCACGCCAAACCCCCACGCCCTCCCCTCCTCTCTTGCACTGAGAAATACTTGACGTACCTTGGTCCCACTCCACCCCAGCCTAAACGCCGCCTCATTAGCCACCAGCTCGCCAAAGCCCAGCATCAGCCCGTTGACGAAGGGCAGGAACAGGTTTATGGCGGCGCCGCGGAGGAGGCCCCAGAGGGTGGGCGGGGCGTAGAGAATCATGGGCGAGGAGGAGGAGCGTGGCGAGGGCGAGGGGTCGTAGTTTTCGCTGTCGGAGGGGATGGTTAGGTTTGAGGCGGTGAGGGGGGTGGGGTCGTCCATTGTGTGTGGTGCTTGGGCGGTGGTGGTGGTGTCGGATGCGTCTCGGAAGTGATGTGACGATGAATTGGGTTTCTAGTGTGTGCGATACTGATTGTTGCGCGCTAAGCCTCTGGACGACTATGTGGAGGTCGTGAAAGGAGCGTGGTGGGATATATTCGGCTTCCGAGGTTGGAGGGCTTGGTGGTTGTGATGGGATTCGTGAGGCTCTGGGGTCGTGCATCGCGCCCGCGCTTGGCGTTGGTGGAGCTAGGGCTTTGACGTGTGGTTGAAGGGTACTTTGCATTGGATTGACAGGAATTGAAAAGGTACTTTATTCACTTTCACTGCTTTAACTACTGTTCTCAGTTGGTCGTAGAACTGGTTTCATCTCTCATTCTTGTCAGGGCTTTGAGTGTTGCCTTCCTGCCAATTTGAAGTGAGAGCAGACGAGTATCGACGTCAGCCGCTGCCGCCTCCACGCTTGACGCCCCCACTCCATTAGAGCTCCAGCACTTTCTCGCTGAGCTCCTCAACCACAACACCACCCTCACTCTACCTCTCCCATAATCGACCCGCTATGTCTGAAGGCGCCGAGAACCAAGACGCTCAGATAGCACAACTTGCAACCTTGACTGGCCTCGATCCTGCGACTGTAAGTAGAATCTCGTAGAAACTCGGAGCTCTCACTAATACTGGCTGCAGGCAGAACGTTACTTGAACGCATCCAACGGCGATCTCACCCTCGCTGCTTCACTCTACTTTGACGAACACCAAGAACAAGAGCAGGGCTCAGAAGCAGACGTTCAAATGGCTGGCGACGAGCAAACTACCAACCCGACCCCCAACCCTCCTCAGCAGCCTGTACCCGGTGGTGCTCGCAGACTCGATGGCACATATGTTGATCCGCCCGCGGCTGCAGCATCGTCCTCATCACAGCCTTCGTCAAGCAGACAGGCTCCACAGCAGCGCGGTGTGGCAGGTCTGAGGACGCTCAAGGACCTGCAGTCGTCGGGTGGCGGAGGCGGACACGGCCATGCCCACGGAGATGGCGATCACAGCTCGGATGACGACCAGGACGACGAAAACCAGGACTTCTTCACGGGTGGTGAGAAGTCAGGGCTGGCGGTGCAGAACCCGAATGCGGCAAACCCTCGCGACCAGATCAACAACATCCTGAAGCGCGCGCGACAGTGAGTCCAGCTACAGCTTGCAGTAGTAACACCAAAACTGACAGCAATAGGAATGCTCCACGGCCGGGCGGCGATGACGAGCGACCGAGCTCATTCTTCCGCGGTACGGGTACCACACTTGGTGGCGACGATGCGCCCTCGCGTACGATCCCCGACCCCAACGCGGCCGCAGCTGCCGCAGCTCCCCCAGAGCGTGCTCACCGCGAGCTGCACCTGTGGCGCGACGGCTTCTCAGTCGACGACGGTGCCCTCTTCCGCTACGATGACCCCGCCAATGCGCGCACCCTTGAGATGATCAACACGGGTCACGCTCCACTACACATCCTGAACGTCGAGCACGGTCAAGAGGTGGATGTTGAAGTTCACGCGCACAAGGACGAAGACTACAAGCAGCCAAAGAAGAAGTACGTTCCCTTCTCCGGATCCGGCAACCGTCTGGGTAGCCCGACTCCGGGTGTGAGCTCTGCGAGTGCCCCGATGACGGCTGCATCATCGTCAAGTACCACGGCGGCCTCCACCTCAACCACGCCCGCGGCACCATCCGTCGATGTCGATGCTTCTACGCCCACCATCACACTCCAGATTCGACTCGGCGACGGTACCCGTCTGCAGTCGCGCTTCAACACCACACACACCATCGGCGACGTCTACGGATTTGTAGACCGCGCTAGTCCCGCGAGTCAGGAGCGCGCGTATGCGCTGATGACGACGTTTCCTTCGAAGGAGCTCGAGGACAAGGCGCAGGTCTTGGGCGACATGTCAGAGTTCAAGCGCGGCGGCGTCGTGGTCCAGAAGTGGAAATAGAGAGGTCGTACGGTGTGATGTGGGCTAGATCTTGACAGCTTGGCTGGGCATAGTATGCACTACCCTCCCCAGCGTACATGGCATTCTAGCCACCGGGACGGGTAAATCATCTCAAGAGTAGCATCAGTTCTAAATCACCAATAAAGTCCAGCGGAGCAATTTCTCCGTCTGTTTTCAGCTTGCCGTCTTGATTCATATATCTTACATTGCATTCATGTTCAACTTCATGTCTGTCGTGTTACACCATGGTGAGGGGCTCACTATGTCTTCTAGAATCTCCATGGACGCGGCTAGGTATGGGATCTGGGCACTTTGGAGGGGCGAGACGAGCCGTGGGATAAGGTTCGAAACAAGGTGGTGCGCGGATGCGGATGCGGATGCGGATGCGGATGGGCAGGGGGTGCGAGGTGAGACGGCAACGGCAACGGCAACGGCGACGGCACCTTTTTTTGTGATGGGAGTAGAATACGATATCGAGCAGATTGCGGAATTGACTTTTGTTAGATGGGTATATTGGCTTTGAACTATGTTAACATGTGCTGCTCGCTGGGCCCTACACCGTGGTTCTGTGGACTTGAAGTATGGCAGGTAGTATTACGCTGTACGAGATTGCGCACTTGCCCGTGTCATGTCGTGAACTGTTGAACGGCTTGCAGGGTTAGGCTTTTGAAGTTGGAGGTAGCAGAAGGCCTTCGAAACTACATGTTTGTCTGTCGAAGGAATAAGCGCTGTGGATGGTTAGTACAACGCGTTCGACGCCGCATGTTGGATGTAGAAGCTCGGGGAGTAAGCCGGAGTACAAAATTTGACAAGCACGAGGATCGAAATGCATCGATAATTTTTTTGTCAAGCCCATCGAAATGCATTCATGTTCTTTTTCCCAGCAGGAGTATTTGAGTTTATGCATGCCCTATTCAAGATGGGCTTGGCGAGCTGTCGCGTTCAATCACGGCAGGAGTTTTACCCAGCTCGGGACTTTATCTAACCAGCATCCATCCCTCCCCTTGGCGCCGTTCTCAAACCTCGCCGCGCAAGCGCTCCGGTCGCACGTGTACAGTAATATATCGCTGGGGGCGATTTCGCATGCACCCATCCCGATCCTCACAACTCCCCGAACACCGTCGCGCTTGCTTATGTGCAGTCCGCGATTCCCGCACGCTCATGAAATGACGATGAACAATCTTGGCGCGCCGATCGAGTGCTTTGGGTAAATGAACAAGTGCAGCGATTCATGGTGTGACGTCGAACGCGGGCGCGCACAGTCCGCTTGCGAAACACGCTGCCAAACACATGCGGCCGCCTTGCCAGCAATTGCGAAACCACGCCGCAGGTCGCCCTCCGCCAATTGGCGTGCGATCGGCAGGGCAGCCGTGGGGCGTGCGACGCGGCCTTTTGCCATGGGTCGAGATGACCTGAGGCTGCTTTTGATTGATGCGATGGCGCGGCCGAGCGCGAGTTGATGGAACGCCGCATCCTGTTGGAAAGAGATGATGCGACATGGGCCTACCTATCCTTACGCGTAATCCCATATCCCCCCCCCAAGTCCATGGGGCAAGTGGTGTGCGAGGCTGGTGGGTCCCGTTTTTTTCTTTCCTTTCCATCACGAAAGGCGGTCCGAATAGTTTCTTGAACGTGTTCTGTGGGTTTGAGATTGTTCGACGTTACCGCGCCTTGGTTCCTGTTGCTGTACCTTATTCAGTGGCGGCATCCCCGAGCATCGGCCTTTCTCCTTGCTGCTTTTGCTCTTTTGTGTCCCTGGCTTCTGTCGCTCTTTCCCCAGGTCGTTGTGGTGTGTCTTTTCCTTTCCTGCCAGCGCGACCCTCCTTCCGCTTTCTGCGTCTCCCAACAGCCGGCCGAAATCACCTCATTTGCATACTGTTCAACAGTTTCCTCAACACCACGGGCCCTGACAAACTTGGAGCGGGAAAAAGGTTCGCTCTCACATTCCTTCCGTTTTGCGCTGCGAGCGATGCTGCTGGAACTTTATCGGTAAAACCATCACCACTACACTATCGCGCTTAGTGTACACGAATACGAGCCGCCACCATGCTCGTCCGATCGCCTCGCAGATTTATGATTCTTTCTTTTGTTGCTTTTGTCTTCATATTTGCCGTTGTACAGGACAGTCCATGGACGCAAGAGCGAGTGTATGAGCAGTTACCGCCGCTGTTCAAGTCGAGCAGCCGGGTCAATTTGACAGAGATTGTTGGAACGAGTGGAGAGACGATTCAGGCGCACATTGAAGATGCCTGGCAGTATGCGATTCCAGCGGGAATCTCAGGCGCGGGTGGGAAGGATGGTGGCAAGGAAGAGGTGACGTCGGTTGCATCTGTCGAGGCCACTGAACCCACCAGAACGCTTGTCGTACCTGTCAACAATGGAAAACCGACTGGCTCGCATCCGCCGTGGGTGACGGATCCTGCGAGAACGGCACCTCCTGCTCCGGCTTTCACACGCCCATCGAACATGAAGGAGTATATGAAGAAGATGCTCAAGTGGAGCCGACCGTCTTGGGATGGACACTGGCCGCCTTTCAACGATTACATCAACAAGGCGTACGACCCGAACCGATGGGAGCAGTTTGAGATGTAAGTTTGATCACACATTGTCTGTGTCGTAGAGGCTAACAGTGCAGGGACTACCGCGTCTACGAAGCAGGCCACGACAAACTGAAATACGATGACGCGGCCGATCCAATTGCATACAAGCCTTTCCCGAAATACAACAGCCCCGAATGGAAGAAGAGGTGGCATGGCGAGCATGTCGCTTGTGTAGGACCAAGGGCCTTGCCTCTGAATGAGAGTACAGATGATGTGGTTCAGGCGTACCGCGGTGTTCCCAGAGACTTCCCACCAGTCTACATCGGTGGCTACGACGTTGTAGGCCTGGATGACGACGTTTGCTTCGACCGTTACTCGCGATATGGCCCGTACGGTTATGGCGACGATGAATTCCCCGAGAATGTTAGGCACTGGAAGGCGCCGGAGACAATTCCGGAGTGGAGCGAAGTCAGATGGGGAGAGTTGCAGAACGATTGCCTGGAGCGCAACAAGAACAGATTCCGCCCAGGAGCGCGAACCCCGACCGTGAAGGTCCCCAGCACCGTTTTGCCTGAACCCCAGGTAGCTTCATCGGCTTTTGCGATACCGACCGACACGAGCAGGAGCAATCTCGAGAACCGTGGTTCTCAAGAAAAGAAGTACCATCACCGAACTGCGATCTTGATCCGTGCATGGACCGGGTACCACTACGAGGAGAACGACATCACTGCCATCCGAGCTATGGTCTCTGAGCTGTCGCTGCAGTCAGGCGGAGAATACCAGGTCTTCCTCTACGTGCATGTCAAGGACCGCAATCAGCGAATCTTCGACGACCAAGATCTGTATGACCAGATTCTTGAGGAGCACGTTCCAGAGGAACTTCGCGATATTGCTATTCTTTGGTCTGAGTCTATCTTCCCACAGTGGTACCCCAAGGTCGGAGACTGGCAGGTTTACTGGCAGCAATTCATGTGTCTGCAGTTCTTCAGCATCGCGCACCCCGAATTCGATTATATCTGGAACTGGGAGACGGACGCCCGATACACCGGTCATCACTACCATTTCTTCGAGAAGATCAGCGAGTTTGCGGACAAGCAACCCAGGAAACTTCTCTGGGAGCGCAACAAGCGTTACTACATGCCGAGCGTACACGGCGATTACCAGTCATTCGTCGAGCAAACACACAAAGACGTGCTGAACGCCTCCGCAAATTCGCTAATTCCAGCACCGGTATGGGGACCTCGACCTTTTGTGAAGGCGCAACCCCCGCAGAGACCTCTAGGCCCTACGCCACCGACGAGCTTCGAGGACGACGACTTCAAGTGGGGTGTCAATGAACCCGCGGATTTCATTACCTTGCTTCCTATGTGGGACCCGCGAAACACAACCTGGTCGTATAAAGACAAGATCTGGAACTACCTCCCCAACGTCCGACCCATTTTCACTCCAGAGGACGGACACGCTGATTCTTTCACACATCCTGGATTTGTCGATATTGACCGTCGAGTGTTCATCAACACTGTCGTACGATTCAGCAAGCGTATGCTCCAGGCAATGCACGAGGAGAACATTGTGGGAAGAAGTATGCAAGCGGAGATGTGGCCTTCAACAGTCGCACTCCAGCATGGTCTCAAAGCCGTATACGCGCCCCATCCGATCTTCAACGACCGCCACTGGCCCGCCGCCTACAGCGAAGCAATCTTCGACGCCGCATCAACTGTGGACGAAGAGACTGGCGACACAGTCGAGAGGAGACAAGGCGCCTGGTGCGAAGAGGCCGATTCGCCCTACAACCACGATCGAGAATACAACATGCAAGGCTGGAGTTGGTACTATGCCAGCCGATTCCCACGCAACTTGTACCGCAGGTGGCTCAACTGGCCAATTGTCCGGCAAGACTGGGGCCAAGAAGAGCAAATCGATGGCGGTCCCGGTTTCGACGGCAAGCTACAAGAAGAGCGCATGTGCATGCCAGGCATGTTATTACATCCCGTCAAGCGGATGAGCAAGGACGAAGCGAAACCTTGAGAAGGACCTGGATCCGACGCATTTTTTCACTTCAAAAGCATGGGCGGCGCGCAGCATTAGCGTTTGCGTCGACGACTTGATCATATCTGGCATATCTTTTTCATTCTCTTCTCAAAATAACAGACGTAAAGTTAGTCTGGAATAGGGTGCTTTAACCAACATGAGGCGTTCTTGGAGGAAGAATTCTGACATGACTTGGGTGGAGTATATAGTTGGGACATCTTCGTTCTTGTTTTGACGAGATGGATCAGGTCAGGATCGATTTGTAGATATAGATAGATATCCCATGCGAAATTTCAGAAGTTCTTATGTTCAGCCGTGGGTCTTGCGGTGTGGTGAATGTGCGATGTGTTGGTGTTTGGGTGAGGCGAAAGCGGGAGGGAAAGAGCGGGCACGTGACGGGACGGAATTTCATCGCGACTGCCCGTTTGACACAATCGGCGCTAGTGGGGAGGGAGGTAACGTTGTTTGGTCCACGTCTTCTTCTTCTCTTACCACTCGGGTATACTGCGATTACGACCACTACGACGAGCGCGCGACTGGCGCTCCCTTTACACCAGCGGTTCCGTCTTACGATCGTGCTCACCATTGACAACCTCACCGCATACGACACCAATCACAGCGCTGACTGCAGCTTCAGCGCACGTCCACAGCCGGTCAAACGATCGTGCGCGCTCTGGTCGACGGAAGCTTCGCTACGATATAGTTTTTCGTCAGAGTGATCTTCATCTTCATCATCGCCTTCGACACTCCACCGAGCTCGACTCGTATTCCTTGCTGTCGTCAAAACCGGCAGTCTATCAACAATGAGCGATCCAGTGCCGCCAACCCGCCGTCCTAGGCCGAGCTTGACCCGCACCACTCCAAGCCAAGTGAAAACACCGACCGCAATGGGCGACACTCAACCGTCCGCCTTGCTTTCCATGCCGACTGAGCTCCGCCTGGATGTCTATCGATACCTGTTCGAGGACTGCCTAGCCGATGGCGAGGTCTCTGATGTCGCCGGACTCCTTCTTTGCTGTCGAGAGATAGAACAGGAGCTAGAAGTGGAGCTCATGGCAAGAGTATGACCGCTGTTGACAGCCAAATACGAGTGGGAGTCGACTAGCTTCAGGGACGGCATTATCAGCTTCGAGTTGTATCCCGTGCTCAATGTCAAGACTGAGAAAGTGGCGCTTTCCGTGGATATGCCATTGAAAGATATTCGTCCGCCCCTCAACGCTTTTGATTTCGAGGAAGCCGAAGACACATTACGAGTAATTTTTCGGGCCTTGAGACCTGTTTTGGCGTTGCCTTGGTCAATCCTTACGCTTAGCTTCAATCGTCATGCCCAGCTGCAAGAGCATCACATGCGTAACACACATGCGCTATTCTATCTATTCTTTGGAGCCTTAGCCCCCGACTCTTCGAAGTGCTGCGCTCTTAGGCACATAGATCGCCTTGTGCTAGACTACGGACACTCGAGATTGCCTGCGCATGCGATTGATCGCGTCGTTGATGAGCTGTCTGACTTTTTGGGACAATTCGGATCTCTTTTCAAGGAATACTTCTCGCGAGAGTATACCAACGCCTGTGTCTCGAGACTTATTGCTGGCAAGGATAAGGAATTACATTAGACTATGGACTTCAAGCAGGGCAGGGGTGCCGTCGAGGGAGTGTTGTTCGAGATTCGACAACCTGATGGTATCCGGAATACTTAGAGAGTCTTCGGCGATCTGAACGCGGTGCTTTTCCACGACAACTACGACAATAATAAGAACGACTGTATCGAAGGCACAAACAGTGATTTCCGAGCGTATGTGGAAGCGGCGAAAGAGATCCGAGAAGCCTGGAGAACCCGATCAGAGAAACCAAAAAACCGATGCCAGAATGGAGATGTTAGATACCAGCGGGTTGGTCTGCGTGCTGGAGATGTAAAAAGGAGGAGGGCGGAAGCGAGCAGCTAGTCCCGCGGACTCAGAGATGTCAGGTAGATCTAATTTCTACACAGAGAACCTCAATCTTTTCCTATTGGACGATTTTAACGTGCACTTCTTGAACTACGACCAGTAGGATACAACTTCGCAATTAGTTTCCTCACTATACTAATTGATGCGTTTGGCATTGGCCCAGTATAGTCATTGCTCCTTTGCCTGTGAGACAGCAAGGATCATTAGGACTATGACTAGGTAGCTATTCATTGTAAATGAATCCTCACCAGATCTATCTTCAAGCTTTAACTGTCTAGCTGCCAAAGTCTACAGAAATATGAGTGTATCATTTCACGCACCGTCAAGTTTAAGCTCTACTGTTCTCCGACGCCCCTATCAACACCTTCGTGGCGCTAGCACAGCCTCGAGATGATAGTACAGCCTGCGGCCCCTTTCATCTCATCCGCCAAAGCCCTCTTGAGCCCTCCACGATTGTCTCAACTGTTACGGCTCAATCCGATCTCTACAACCACGTCAAACAACAATCAGCTCACATGTAAACTCCCACCACCACACGAAACCAAAATGGCCGCCGATCATACATTTCGCATCCTTGCTCTACCTTTCGAGTTAAGACAACTGTCTTAAGATACAGTACACGGCACACGAGATAGTAGGATTTATAAGAGAGTTCCTCAAACTCTTAATCACGTGGTTAGAGGTTAAGGCATTGTGTGAAGGTCTATTAGAGATTAAGAGGATGTATTACTATAGATAGTACTAGTGTGGGTATGATACGGCAGACGGGTTTGCGCCGACGGGGGCTAAGGTGTACGGAAGTCTGGAGGAGGAATGGTGGAATATTTAGTAGGGATGGACTTGGACGGTAGAACAAAGAAAGCATTGTCCAAATATGAAATGAATTCTGTGCCGATCATAATGGAAAGATACATGTCCTTCGTCTCTCTTGGATGGACTGTACATCACAACAGGATGTCGAGCGGGACGATCTTCTCATCTTCCATCTTCTCCCACTCCTCAAAGCGAGCTCCGAGCTCTTTCTTGATAGCTTCCTCGACCTTTAAGCAATCTCGATGTGCCAAATGGGCGTTTCCATGACCTAATTCGTGTGGATTGTCCGACTCTGAAACGTGGAAAAAATTAATCCTCGGGCTGACGTTGTCCGTCCAATTCACCGAGGTGCCGCATTGAGCTTTGATCGCGCCACCCATGAAGGGGATGATCGCCTCTACGATTATCTCGTCAGGTGTTGTCGTGGTCCAGGCAGGTTTCTGAGCCGTGTCGTTGTATAAAAAGACTTTCCAACAGTTGAGGTACTTGATGGAGATCTTGCGCCAGGCCGGGCGGTTGATGTGGTACAAAGCAACAATCTGCCTCATGGACTGCAACCATGCCCAGTAAGTGCTTTTTGAGCCCTTTGCTCTCAGTTCGTAGCCGTGCTTGGGCACTTGAGCCTTATCGTCAAGTCTGAACCTCTTCCTGAGACCGGTCAGACAGCCCCAGAGCGGCAAATCTTCAAGCCAATGCATTGCAAAGAGACGTTCTACTTTCTCAAATTTCGTCTCACGCGCGTCTCCTTTTGGTTTCTGGTCTTCTAGCATAATGTAAACTAAGTGCCCTTTAACAGCAATGTCCTTGTTATCGCAACGCAATATCTGCAAAAAGCAAAATAGGGGAAAGTAGTCGAAGTTTCTTACCTAGACATGATATTTGATCTCAGTTGAATCTTTTGTTTTCTCTAGCTTATCTTCTTTAGAGATAGTAGATCTCCGCGTTAAAAAGCATAATAGCTATATCTTGCCTAGAATTAGGTAGCAAGTCTGTGCCAGGAAAGGCAAATCCTCGCAGAGATTCCCGCGTTCGCTAATACGTACGACATTTCTTTGAGCATAATCCTCATGTTAGCAGGGATCCTCTTTGTCGGCAAAATATATATGCGCTTTAATGTAGTTGATGTAAGCGCTGTATCCTATGTTCGAGAGATTATCTTTGTTAACTATGAGATTCTTAATTTTAATTTGACTCTGTTGCTCTTTAGCTTGATAGTATGTTAGTCTGGCATATATGTACCCCTAAGTTCTCTTCTATCGCTTTTCTCAGCGCGCCTGCTGCATATTGTTGCCGTTCTAGATGATTTAAGTGTCTTTGAGATAGTGCGAGTATACGATATTGCGCAACTTAGGGGGCAGATTTAGGAACCGGAAGAGCTAGTACTGTTCGCGCTCTTCTTCGATCTCCGGAGGTGCTGGGGCTTTATAATACTAAATTAAAATATCTTCCTAAAAGCATCGTCCTATCTTTCTTTTATCCTTTTCGTATTCTTGTTCTTTAGTAAGAGGTAGTGGAACGAACGACGTCTGAAGTCTCTTTAGATATTGCATGTGCGAATCCGCCGGGGAAAGTGAAGTGTTCGGGTCCGTCATGCTGGCTGGTTTCGTCATTTCTTTGGTACCTTCCCAGCTATCTTCAAGTTCTAGGGGCTCTTATATGTCTATTCATCTGTGTTGGCTTGCTACCTGGACAGCCACGAGCCTTGCTCAGTGTTTGCCTCCAGCAATCAGAGATCACGCGGTTAAGCAGCACGGGTCATTTAGTGTCTTACGCTCAAGAAGTAGACGAGTGAAACGAAGCATCAGCAGAAACAAGGGCAATTGCCCACTAATTCTCCCCTAAAGATGTTTATATCGAGCTGTTTATGCGGGCAATGCAACACTTTTTAAAATGACATTGATCTAGTGTGTTTCCGATTGGAACTTGGGAACTTCCTGAAGCCACAGCATGAACCACCTAGGCACCATCGAATTCATAGTGACCTCCATAATTTCGCCTACAAGACATGCATCATAGCATGATATTGAGCGGAACGACCTTGTCGTCCTCTAATTCATCTCACTCTTCCATCTCATCACCAAGTGCAGCTTTGAGCAACTCGCTAATGTGTGCGCAGTACTGACTTGCCAGATGAACAAAAGCATGTTCCATCTCGTGCGCAATCTTCTCAGGTTCCTCTTCATAACGGAAATATCCTTTGCGCCGGTATCGTTTCGCATATCCTCGATCAAAATTTGGTGCGTAGAGGCAACTTTGTCCATATTCTTCGTCGCTCGACTCGTCTCTTTGACCATAATCCCAGCTGCCATGATATCCGCATGCGTACTCAATGGCTTTGGCCAAAAAACCGATGATGAATTCCAAGATCTCTTCTTCTGGGTCGTCTTTTCCCCATATCCATGTCTCTTCTGCTTCCTCTGCAAGTTCAACGAACTCTTTCTGATTGAGATATTTGATGGAGGCGTCAAGCCACTTAGCCCGGTCGAGGTGATAAAAAGCAGTGATTTGGCGCACAGCGTATAGCCATTCCCAGAACGCGCGTTTAGACCTAGCTTCTTTGCCTGTACGTCCTAGTCCCTTCTCTTCGCGGAGTCCTGTTAAGCAACCCCAGAGCGGTAAATCATCTAGGAAGTGCTGTTCAACCATTCGATGCACCTTTTCATATTTCGAATCGCAAGTGGCCCCCTCCATAATGTCGTCGCATAATATGATGCTCACTTTCTTGCATTGGACGTGAATCTGCTGTCGATGTAGCATTTGGAGGAACCTATACAATGGGAATTAGTCGAAGTTCTTCACATTTGCCTCGTAACGCAACCCAGACAAAGCCTTCTGCTTTTGTTCTTCAACATCCTTGGAGGGTTGACTTTGAGGGTCTAGGGAGACGGCCGTGAAACACCAGCTCCACATCTCGGCCAGGATCTGACGACAAGTGAGGGCTAGAAAGGGCAAGTCCTCACACAGGTTGCCGCGCTTGTTGATAATCACAACGTTTTCAGCACCGTGGGCGTCGTGTCTGCAATAGTGTTTCAAAGCAACCGTGTGTGTTGCCACATAGTCCCCCAACGCATTTTTCGCCGTATCCGAAATGTCTTCTTCCTCACTTTCCTCCAGAACGAGAGAGGATCGTCGCTGGATGCTTGTCCGCAACCTGTCTTCTTTGACTTCGTTCACTTTGCTTCCTTACCCCGATCACATGACCCCACTTTGCGCTTGCACTTACCTCTTTTCTATAGTACACATCAAGTAGTTATGATACATATATTAATAAATTCAGCAATCTGTCATAGGAATTCCCCGACCCAATCAATGATTAGAATCTGAGGTTCTCCTCGGGCTCCGATCGAATAGTCGCCCGAATTCCTATATTTTTGGGCTTTTTGTCACTCTACAAAGCCCCACGTTGGAGCCTCTCTCTTTCCTATTCTACTATATTTCTTTCTTTTTGCTCTGCAATATATGCTTCTTGCGATCCCTATGATGCTATCGGAGTACCACGCGTTCAAGGTCCTGAAGGGACTGAGAGACCAACTCTACCGCGGCCTAGTCGAGGGAGGGTTTTGATCTTTTGGCGACGCTTCAGACGCATGTCATTGCAAGTCTCGATGTCTTTTACGTCGTCAAGGTAGATCACGTAGATAGCGTTGCGTACCTCGGGAGGCAAATCCAAAAAGTGGAAAAAGCTGGCGGTTGCTGGCGTTCATCATTATTGACCGGTTTGTTGCTGTTTTTGGTGCGTTTTTTCTTGGTGCGGTGTCCTTGATGCTTTTCTTCTTGCCTGCCTCATGCTCACGATGACCTGCAAGCCCCTTCTCCCAAAGTGCACGGCCATGCTTCCTTTCCGCTTTCTTCTTCCGTTGCGTGTCGGTGAGGTCAAGGGCGACGAACAAGGTTTGTAGACTCTTGAGGTGTTTCATGTGCGATGTCCCTCGAACCTGTACACGAGAGCTGCTGGCCACGATGAAATGTAATGAAGTGTCTCGGAATCTCTTCGACTTGCATATACATTTATACCTTGTCTTGTGTCCGCTTGCTGTCCGAACACAAAGACAATGTAAGTGCCACGGGATCATTCGCAATCAAGGAATCTTTCTTTGACATTTGTCTGCAGCAATCGAAGATGAGCGCAAAGATCAGTCACTTGCAAAGAGGGCAGGAGATCACGAGATGAGTTCTTGGTCAAGTCACACAACCACAGATCGAGTTGAAAGTCTCAAAATTCTTTCACTGCCCTTATTTTACCAAAGTATTAAACATTAAGCATCCGAACATGTCCAAGCACTACTAAAGCGGTGTGTCTGAGAGAGTGAACTGACCACATGGCCCATTGCCAACCACACCACTCGCATCCGACGTGCCAGTCAAGTCGAACATCGCACCAGCACCCGCAGGCCGCTGACCACACTGTCCCTGCGACACATCGTTCATGACAACCAAGAAGCACGTGTTGCCACCAAAGCTAGAGTACCCATAGCAACCTCCAATTGTCTGGCAGTCAACGCAGCAGTCATATGGGTTCGTGGACTCGGTCAAGGTGGAGCCAATGGCACCAGAGCCCCTACCAATGCCAACGAGGGCGCCGTTGACGCTCGCTACCTGGTTGTTGGCTGCGCAGGCCGCGTACGTAGTAGGGCCGGGCTCAGTTTTGGTGATAGTAGTGGTGCCAGTGATGAAGCTGGTCGGGGTGACGGTCTGTTGGACGATGGAGGTGACTACAGAAGTGCGGAAGATTGTTGTCTCGGCAATGATGGGTTTGATGGTCGATGTGATGACTGACACAGTTGCCACCGACACGGTTGCGAGAGGCGTTGGCGCAGTAATAGTGGAAACCTTCGCAGCCGTCTTGGTAACGGTGCTGGTTCGGTAGACGTTGACGAGCGCGGCGCATCTCACAGTTGGCGGGTGAAGAGTTGGCGAGACGACATGCTTGGCGACTTTGGATGAGCACTTCTTCTCAGCTGCTCGGAGATTGAGACGGCCGGCACGTTCTTCGGACACGCCGCGTCTGGCGTTGGGGAACTGGGATCGCAGAGGGACGAAGCCGTTTGCAGTGGCTACGGTCGAGGTTGAGATGACAGTTGAAGTCACAGCAACGTCGATCTTGGAGGTGACTGTATCGATTAGCTAGCAGCTCCTTGATTAGAATGGGAGTAGCTTACCTGTAGGAAGGATGAGGGTAGAGGTCTGCGTGGTGGCCTCCAGTATCGTGCTGGTGAAAGTTCCTGTGATCCGAGGAAGAGTCGTGGTGGTCGTCTGGAGAGACACTCGAGTGGTTGTGAGTGTGAAAGCCTTGGGCGTAATGGTTGTTGACGGCGTGACAGTCTTCGTCTGCACCACCTTGAAGGTGAACGAGAGAGCGTACGAAGTGGTTCCGACCTTTGCAGTTGAAGACTTGCCAAGTCCAGTGTAGCACTTGGACAGAATCTTGGTGGTGTCGGCCACAGCCAGAGAGGCGAGCGCAAGGAATGCCAGAGCGGGAAGAAACTTCATCGTGTCGGAAGATTGCGATAATGAAGAGAGTTGATTGAGATTTGTGATGAGTATGAGCAGAATGGAGAAGTTCATCTGCTTTTATGATGCGGAGCCTAAAGCTGCGGAGCTGATCTCCTTCTCCTGATTCTGATGACGCCGCAGCAGATATTTCGCGCCGGCAACATCGTAATTAATTCGAGACTCAATATGTCCCCATGTCAAGATTCATTCGAATCGCAATATGGCAGATGTGATAAATCTCAGGTCAGCTTTGTAGGCGGGTAGTCTTAGCATAGCTGTACGGTCACAATAGGCATGATCGGCATGGCTATGCTATGTTGGATATAGAGAAGGCTGATTTGCTTTTCAGACAGACAAGGTGATGAGGCTGGAACAGGTCAACCTGAAAGCTTGCATAAATGAGCGCCATGCAGTCTTACTCTCTTCCCGCGAATATACGTCCCGCTTCTGCGGAATGGCTGAGTCTGCAAGGATAGTTCCGATCTGGCATCGCAACACCATTAGTCTAGATGGAGAGTGCAGCTCGGAGCCTAGAACGATATTTCACGGACAGATGCTACCGCCCACGGGGCTACTCAACGAGTCGGGTTTATGTCTCATGCCCATCTCTTTGCCGCACACATGCCATAGGCCACGTCTCAGCACATCTTCTGTGCCGTGGATATAAGGAACAGCGCACAGGACTGTAGTAGAGAATGATTAGTGGGTTTCATTCGCACCGAGAATACAGATGTACTACATCTACGCCATCGGCTAGGCAGGCTGGAAGTGTACCCTGGTCGTTTTGCCTCGGAGTTGAGCGTCTAAACTCAGAGTAAAAGACGCATCTCGACGGTGTGCGGTAGTAGCAATATGGAGTTGGGAATTACGGAGTGAATGTCCTTGTTACCGAAGCAAGATGTGATCTTCAAGACGAGAGTGTGGGGTGCGGTGGTTGGGGAATGCGCATGCCACACAACATGTGGTAATTGAAGGCGAGCATTTTGTTCGCCCCAAATGCACAAATCTGTCTCAGTTCAAGGCGAGTCCACCAATCTACACTTGTCGCTCGACATCGTCTTGGCTGTTGATCGAAGCGGCATTCGCGCCAAAGAGTGATGACATAGGTTCTACGGGATCTGTCAAATAGTATCGAAGTACTCGCCGAGACATGCTGGGTGCAGCCTGAGATGAGTGTTTGCGGTGAAAAGGTTGCAGTGTTGTGCAGGAGGTGTCGGTGACGCTCGGAAGACATCGGAGAATACCTGGCCCGGTCCGGATTGTTATCGGACCCACAAGCACGCGTAGGCACACGCGATGTCTCTCCAACCTCGCGTCCACCTGATCGCTCACACCACCTATTTTGCAGCATGGCCGCGTCGGACCATCAGCACGATGGCCTCATTGTTGCCATTCCATGTACAGACACAGGCACATGACATGCGCAAACCCTCGCCATCGCGAGCGGGGTCGGGCCTACCAGACAAACGGGTGGAACGAGGATCGTTCCAATGAGACGACATCGTATAAAGCTTGCTAACCCCTCACGCACGAGGGCACTCTTCAGCTTCAAACAGCTTTCATATCCTCATAAACCACTCAATTGAGATTCACTTACTCACAAATCAATACTACTACAGCAGCGACAGCTTCAAACATGGCTGCAAAGTACTCCCGCCGCCCAAGTTACCTCTCTGAGCCACTTTCACCCTCAATCATCCCCGAGTTGGCGCTCCTCCCTCAACCCCTCCCGGCTGCTGATCTCCCCTGTGGCCAGCTCGTGTCCAAAAGCTCAAAGTATAATCCCACGACTCTCGAAGACCGCGACTACGACGACATTGGTACCATGTGGTACAAAGACGTCATCTTCTACAACACCGAAGACGGCCGTTTCGTGGAGAGCTTCGGCGGTACACATCTCTTACAGAGGCCACTTGACAAAGGCACCGAGGCTGCTACAATTGAGGCAGAACAGCAGCATGTGAGGTTGCTCAAGGATGCAGAAGCTGCCATTCAGAAGGTGCGGGCGGACGAGTCAGCTAGGAAATGGATCAAGGATCAGGACGAAGCTGGCTTTGTGGCCGCCAATCGCCAACTTGCCAACGCAAGCTACAAGCGTGCGCGCCTGGTCGATGTCGGCAATGGCAACTACGAGGTCGTGCGTGAACTTGGTTGGGAGGGCAAGTCGAGCAAGAGGCGAGATTCTGCGCTCGAGGTCAACAACACGGACAGCAAGTGGGATGCCATTGGCGTTGTTGTCAAGAAGATAATCGTCGACGGTGATCAAGTGAAGCTGGGTGAAGAGCTTGGGGTGTCTTACTGGAACTAATGTCGTGGAAGCTGGCGTGAAAATGGTCATTACCTTGATATATCTCAATTAATCTTCTCTGCTCATTCATTAACTCTATCCGAAGCTGTTGGAGCACACTCATCATTTGGTTTTCATTACTGCCCTGCCTCAGTTCGTGCTTCACAAGATTCTCATTCTCATATGACATCAGCGCCCGAGTCAATCGAGGGGAATCATCTTCTGATGTTGCAAAGTAGAGCTTGTCTGTTTATCTCTACATACCCACGTATCACAACTTCTGCTTCTGCGCGCCCTTCTTTCTCCCCCTAAGCTGATCAGCGCTTACTTCTTCAGCGCCAAAGCATTGACGAACATTTGAATGACCTCCGGACCCTTCGCAGACAACCCCGCATCAACATCAAGATCCGGGTCGCCTTTCTTCATCGCACGTCTGTACGCGTCTCTCTCGCCAACGCGCTTCAGCCATCCCAGAATGCCCTTGTACTCAGTAAGGTCGATGGGTTCAAACTTGCGCATTGTCGTGAAGCAGAACCCGATCATCACGTCCGCGGCGGTGAACTCTTCGCCCGCAAGCCACGCATTCGTGGCCAGGAGGCGGTTGTCAACATGCTTCAAGTCGGTGACCACGCGCGCGTCGTTTCCCTTGTATCTGGGATCGTCTTCGCCAACGCAGCCGCGCGCCAGTCCGCGCCGGAAGACATGCGACATGAGTGTGGCATTGCAGAAATGAAACCAGTACAAGTAGTCCGAGAAGTTCTTGTGTGTTGGCGGAAGAGCAAGGCGACCGTTAGCGTACTTGTGGATGATGTATTCACAGATCGCTCCCGACTCGGCGAGAATGATGGGGTTGCTGGGGTCCGTGAAGTCCTCGAGAAGCGGAGCCGCGCCGATGGGGTATTTGGCCTGGAGCTCTGGAGGAGAGAGGAGAGGAGAACGCTTGTAGAGTTCTAGCTTGTATGGAAGACCGAGTTCTTCGAGCAGCCAGGGAATGCGCTCGCCTTGGCCGATTTGCAGATGGTGGACAACAAGGTTTGGAGACGTCATTCTCGAAACGTGATCAGATTGTATGAGGTTGGTGATAGAAAGACGGAAAGAAGTGACCTCGGCAGCTTCGGAGATCTGATTTGAAGATCTACGGATCTAGAAGATACCGATATGTGGTTAGTGTAGACTGCTTAGTTGATCTCCGCGAATGATGATTCGTTGCACTCGAGTCGCTGTTCGATTTACAATGTATGGAATACATATGCAAGCAGCAATTAACGTACGGCCGTAGCATTGTACCGAGCTACCTGTTGTAGTGATCATTCGCAGGGCGAAACCAAGGCTAACATGCAAAGTCACGTGAAGCTCGGCCGAAAGTCGAACGGTACTGCATGATTGGACTATCCAGATAGTCGGCGCAATAGCATCTATATGATGGTTCTCAAATTCGGAGGTAGAAGCATGTAGATAGGGCTTAAAGCAGCATTATGAAGATAGGCAGGCAGCAGTGAAATAAGGAAGAAGGATTGGACTTGGAGACGTGAGAAAAGGATGGATAAATGCTTAGTAACTAGCTTCCAAGGTTCAGCTCAGATCATGCGGGCGGTTCTGCGTCATGTCACGTGATTCATCAAATATCCTCAGGACCAGCAAGACCGAGCGCTTGCCTGCGCGTCGGTGCATCGGCCTTGAAGAACGGCTTCTCCGCCAGCGCTGTAACCCTCGTACCGTGTCTCGGCTCGTTCCCTTCGTAGTCCCAGCTCGCGTTGTGGATGGTGATCCTGTTGTCCCAGAGAGCCGACGTTCCAGGCGTCCATTTGAAGCGGACCTGGATATCTACATTGTTCTCATAGACGTCGTAGAGGTAATTCAGGATGACATCTGATTCGGCCCTGTCAAGGCCCACGATACGATCAGTCATCGCACGGTTTACCCAGAGAGCTTTCCAGCCAGTCGCGGGATGCACGCGAACGAGTGGATGCACACGTTCGACGAACTTTGGTCCGGCATTAGGATTTTCGCGATCCAAGTAGGGATGGGCAGAAGTGTAAACAGCTTCTTTTCCGTCGATGATCTTACGGAAGCCAGGCGAGAGCTTCTCGTAGGCTGCATAGCCCGAAGCCCAGAGCGTATCGCCACCAATCTTTGGGATCGCATCATTGTGCAGATGAGTTACACCTGCCGGCTGCCTTTCATGCACCAAGTCGGTATGCCAGCGCGATGCGCCACCAGTCTGCCTGAAGCTTGCAGCTCTCTCGGTCGCTTGCAGCGCAGGCCATATCACAGTCGTACCAACAACACCGGGCACAGATGGTACCTGGGGCTTCTTGATGTCAGGCAATGGCTTCAATCTCATTACGGGCACACTTACGTGGACTTCAATCTCCCCGTACCATTCACCCAGCTCCTTCTGCTGCTGGGGTGAAATGTCCTGGTCTCTGAAGAACACAACACTTCGCTCGGCAATCAACAGGCCAAGCTCGTCCTTTTGCTGCGCTGTAAGATCCTTCAATTGTATTCCTACAATCTCTGTTCCGATATGTGCGGTCAAATGGATGACTTCCTTCGCTGCGCCAAAGAGAGCCTTCTTTTCCGGATCCGCACGCGTGCCCGGATCGACAAATTCGCGATCATAGTCCCGGATCTTGTAGACATCTTGGAGATAAAGAGGCTTCGAAATGTTAGCAATTGACTCTCCTTAGTATACCAATGCTGTTCGCACGCACTTTCGCTGGTCTATACGGATAGCCGTTGGATAGATCAATACCCGCTTTCTCTAATCTATTCTTAGTGGATTCAGGGAGCCCCAATGTGTCCTTGATTGGCTGGACAGTATCCTTTTCTTGAATACTTTCATGAATGGGAATTGCGATTGGTGCCATTATGACGATGCTTGTAGTCGTTGAGTCTTGACCTCCAGCTCAATCTGCCACTCTTCTTATATCCGCGGGCTTGCGCATGTTTGCTAGTCATCCACATGCTCACTAATGCAATAAAACATGTCATCCGAGCCAAGACAGTGCATCGCGTGCAGGTTGCAGAGTTGGTGTTGCGGGGTTGATCACGACATCGGCCAGGAAAATAGCGAACACCCAGGGAACGTCTCAGGACTTATCACACGAGCAATCATTCGTGTTATGATTAGTCCCCACTACAGCATCACCACACTCGATACACAGGGTAAGGCGTCTAAATTGGGCCTTCCGGAACAATCGTACCATCCTAGACGCCTCAGAAGGTGGTCATGGTGCCATCAACATCCACTATGGCGCCAGTAGTGCACCGTACCTCTGCATCAATGTGTGTGAAGGGTTGCGGCTGCTTACAAGCTCAATTCGTGCATACTCTGCTGGGGCGCGAGCGAATATTTCCCTGGAGTAACCTCGTGCGGAATGTGCGCGATACTCGTCACGTGGCTGACTCCGGCTTATTTATGCCCGCGTGGTACCACTTGGGTTCTACAGCCCATATTTCAACTCAGCAGCACACCAGTGACTGAAGCTTCATGTCAGGATGGCAGGCTCGAGCAAACGTGTTGCTGTCATTGGGGCAGGTATCAGTGGCATTGCTACTGCCGCACATCTGAAGAAAGAAGGCATACAAGTGACTGTCTTCGAAAGATCGAGTGCTGCAGGCGGTATCTGGTAAGTCGCTTAGCTAGTTGTCAAGAAGCTCGACTCCTGAATCTGTTCCAGGTTATACGATGAACGAAAACCTTTGGAACCAGTGTACACTCCAGTTCCTGTCTCCCGAGCCGGTAGTACTTACATCGAGACTGCGACAACTGACGCAGAAAGACTTAAACATGCGCCGCCAGGGTAAGAGCTGGGAAGCGTTTGCAGAGTACGCAATGCTGATATATGCCAATTTAGTCCTTGCTACGCTGGTCTGAAGAACAATGTGAGCACACGATTACTGGAAACCACACTGAACCGTTTCCCAGCTGGTACCGAGGATTTCGTCCCGCATGATGTACTGAAAGACTACATTCAGAGTACAGCTATTGTATCTGGGGTGCACGACTCAACGCTTTACAACACTGGAGTGAACAAGGTCTCAAAGTCCGGCAACTCATGGACTGTCGAGACAACGACATTAGACATCGAGAATAGTGGACTGGCTACACAAACTTCAAGCACAAGCGTAAGCCTGTTAGTACTCGACGCCAGTATGAATCAGATTCTTACAAAGTTGTAGACTTTCGATGCCGTAGTAGTGGCTAGTGGTCATTACCATGCGCCAAAAGTACCTAATACCTCCGGTCTAGCAGACTGGAAACGACGCTGGCCAGAAAGAGTACAACACTCCAAGAGCTATCGCAGTCCTGCGGAATATCAAGGCAAGGTATGTCCTTAAAATTGTACATGCAGATTCTTCGATGCTAAATCGAGTCAAAAGAACTTTCTTCTCATCGGTGGAGCTGTTTCGTCGACAGACATAGCACGCGAGCTTAGCCCATTCGCAAGCAGGATTTATCAGAGTCAGAGACATGGCGCATTCGACTTGTCTGCCAGTCTGCTACCTGACAATGGGTATCGCGTTGATGAGGTCATTTCCTACGATGCACCAACTGCGGAAAAACACAGCCCCTTGGCTGGCTCCGAAGCAATACCAGCTACTGTGACTCTGAAGTCAGGCAATAAGCTGTGCGACATACATCATGTCATTCTTTGCACAGGCTATCATCTCACACTTCCTTTCTTGCCGCAGCTTCACTCTGACACTACCTCAGCCGAGTCAGCGGACGAGCACGTCCTTGTCACCGATGGCACGCAGTTCCACAACTTGCACAAAGACATTTTCTACATCAGTGACCCGTCGCTCGCTTTTGTTGGAGTCCCTTTTTTCAACACTACGTTCACATTGTTTGAATTCCAAGCCATGGTGGTGGCGAAGGTGTTCTCCGGACAAGCGAGGCTACCGAGTGAAAAGGCCATGCGGGCCGAGTACCATCGTCGGTTGGAGACGAAAGGGCATGGCAAGGCGTTTCATAGCTTGCGCGATAGAGAAGTAGAGTATGTGAATGAGCTTCTGGCTTGGGTGAACCACGATTTGGAAGAAGCCGGTCGGCCAAAGCTTTTGGGTCACTCAGAGCAGTGGCACATCGCTAATGAGGCGCAGGAGAAAAGGAT
>Ga0265780_10001851_pt1 | contig 29284 bp, 20 predicted proteins | sample P1T30metagenome_FD_192432 | JGI IMG/M metagenome (GOLD analysis project Ga0265780, IMG submission 192432) | Plant litter microbial communities from East Loma Ridge, Irvine, California - P1 T30 | ecosystem: Environmental > Terrestrial > Plant litter > Unclassified | place: USA: California... | reverse complement strand
GAACTGTAAGCCCAGGGCACCTTGCATGGTCACGTGGATTATCCACCAGCCAATCAGCCCACCACTTCATGTATATAAACCTACGTCACAGACCTCTCGGGGATCAAGACAGAACACACATACAACTACACAACACAATACACCTTACATTATGTATCAAGCGCCTTTTTGCTTACATGAACAGGCGCAATTTAGAACAATCTGCGGGCTCGCAACAGTATCCACAAGCTGAAAGAGTAGCTTGAATATCTTCAACGTGAGCAGGCAAAGCGAGAAATCGTCGCCAAACGTGTAAAGGATAAACAGGCTGTACTTTCAATGTCTCCGAGTATGCCCTATTCTGTCGTTGCATATGCCTTTGATGTACTCATATCAGAGCGCGAGGTCCTCGAGAAACGCGTTGCGGATAGACAGGCTGTACTTTCAATAACGATAAGTCTGCCTTACATTTGCTGCCGCACACCTTCAATCTGATCATGCAGAGCAAGGAGTCCCAGCACAACATATTGGGATAGACAGGCTATCATTTCAAAGTCTCTGAAGGTCCAACTTCTACTATAAGCTGTCGCACACCTTACATCACAAACCACTCCTCGAGACCGTTATGCGCTTTCCAGGACTACGCACATCCCTCGGCTATACCTTCCGCATAAGCTTACTTCCAGCTGTCAGAGAAATTTCACCTTCACGCTTCAAGGAATCAACACGCAGATTTCGGCAGCGAATTAGTCTCGGACTCATCTCACGAGGATCGGCCCAGGTATCAACACATCACAGGAAAGCAATGAAGCAGTATGGAGGAGTTGCAGCTCAGATTGACTACATACAGGAAAGGAAAAAACTACGCTCGCTCATGACTGCATACAACTGTCGTAAAACTACCAACTAAATCCTTCTGGACATCAAAATCAACAACTGTAAAGAAAAAGAAAAAACGCTCAACCGCGGGTCAGAGTTAGTCCGTAGGCGGAAAGAATCTCGTTGACGGGCTGGAAGTAGGTGACACCGCCGCTTCGGCAGTTGCCAGATCCTCCAGAGGTGACACCCTGGGCCTGAGCACCAGTGTACCACGAACCGCCAGAGTCACCGGGCTCAGCGCAGACGTTGGTCTGGGTCAGGCCAGTGACACGGCCCTCAGCGTAGTTGACAGTCGCGCCAAGGGAGCGGATAGTGCCGCAGAAAACACCAGTGGTGGATCCAGAGCGGCAGACGCTGCCACCTACAGCAGTAGCGGTGCTGCCGGAGACGGGAAGAGTGCTGCCGGCGTAGTTGTTGATGCGTCCAGCGTAGGTGTTACCGCTCGTGCCGCGAACGAAAGCGTAATCGTTTCCTGGGAAGCTTGAGCCGGAGAAAGTACCGATGTTGGCACCGCTGGAAGTCAGGTACTGGGTGGTAGATCCGGCAGTACCGCAGTGGCCAGCCGTGACGAAACCGGTGGTGACGGAAAACCCGACAGAGCAGCGTCCACCGCGGTTGATGAAATAGGCGTCGCCACCACGGACAGTAGCGAGGACGGTCGGCACGCTCTCGACGGTCTTGACCTCGTAGTCAACCTCAGTGAGGCCGGCCTTCTTGGCCATCTCAGCGGCCTGGGCTTCGCTGCCGGCAACTGCCTCAAGCACGAGCTTGTTGGCAGCGACGTCGACGTAGTAGGCGGCGATACCGCTTGCGGCCTCCTCGCGCTTGCGGGAGGTGAATTCCATGGCGTCGATGGCAGCCTTGGCCGCCTCAAGCTTCTCGACGGGAGTGTCGACGAGCACGGCAGTGGCACCGGCATCAGTAACGGAGGCAGTCAGAGCTGCGTCAGTGACGGCAACGCTGAGCTCGCCGTCCTTGAGCCAAGCACCACCGAAAGCGGCGCCGGTCGAGCTCTTGAGTGCCTCGATGATGTCGGCGGAAGCGATCTCACGGGCAACACGAGCGTGAGCCTCAGCGGAGTCGAGTCCAAGATCGCGCTTCATGGCAGCCAGAATGTCGGGGTGAAGAGTGTTGGCGGTGGCAGTGGGAGCGCCATAGACGATGGGCAGGAAGACTGCCAGAGCAGCGAGGAACGCGTTGAGCTGCATATTGAAGGTCTTGAAAGAAGCACACGAAAGACGAGCTGGTAGTGATGAAGAAGCGAAGACTGTAGCGAGAGAAGTCGGTGCTGAGGTGGTGAGTTTGAAGAGGAGTTCATGGCCAGTCTTATACTTCTTCCACCTCTGGCCTTGCACCTCGCATCACGCTCAGCTTCTCCATGTCGAAGATTGGAGGCTGCGCTGCCACGGGCACTACCGCACTCCTCCTTCCCCATCGACCCCAAGACGCTGTTTCATGGTCCAGTGGCATCTGGAGTGTAATCCTCAAAAGGAACTTCACAAGGAGTCGCCGGCAATGCTAGGCCAGAAGAAGCAATTGTCAAGACATCCCCAGGATCTAACCGAAGGTTGATACCGCAGTACCTGGCGGGAGATTAACAAGCCAGAGACATTTCATGCGTGACGCGGTCTGGTTCGTGTAACGGGAAGGAGGTAAATCTGCGATAGGGATTCATGACTGGCAGATAAGACTGTCGGTCCGGTGGTGTGCTAGCCCCATGCGAGTCCCCCACCCGTAGAGCGACAACATACACCCTTTTAGTCTACCTTCCTAATCAGACCTCCATGCCGTCGCCAAGATCATACACACCTCGCTCGCTTACCTTCCTAAAGGAACATTTAGCCGTCAGCCAAGGACGAAGCATTCTTGAAGCCTGCAACTTCGAGCGAGTGTTCAAGATAGGCGCTATCTAATCGTAAGGCAGCCTTGTCAGTAAGCTGGGTCACCTGCAGGGAGACCGTTGACGTGTTCTGGGGTAAGGAAGGAATTGCAAGGCGTCTAGCTCCCTGCAGCCAATCGTTTCATGATTGCCGGGTCGGGGCGCGACTCGCGATCATCGTGATCAACGGTCTTGGCTACCCCAGACGGTAATGATCCGCCCAAATGCCGAGAAGCACTTGTAGAGTGATTTCAGCACGCCATAGGTGCGCAATCCTGATTTCTGACACACTGGCGCTGCAACACCGATTAGACGGCCGTCATGTGGCTGGAAAGTGAAGGGTTTCAGTATGAGACCTCGCAGTCGAATCAAGCCGTACACCATGTGGGAAAACCAACAGTCGTAAGTGTGGGAGGCGAAAAAGAGAACGGGGAGGAAATGATTGACTTTTGGCGCATTTGATGACCAAACTCACGACAACGGGCACGCCACCACGCTACACTTCAGACCACCAGCTAGATCTTTTTGGACGTTTGCTACGACGTTATGATTGACGTCTACTACACCAACACACATGACTGTACAGAACAACCCGCGGTGTCTTCACCGCCACCAACAAGCGAGGTATCAATGCTACTAGGGGCCTGACTGCTACTATAGCTCTCGCGGCCATGACAGCGTCCCATATTGCGTCTTATCGACCATGTCCAATCTGGCAGGCAGAACGGTTAGTCGCAGGGGAAGTTCGAGAACAACAAGTACCTGCATACGATTGATAAGTGGGTTTCCAGGAACCAGCCGGAGAAGGTGGCTCCGTGTTGGTCTCTAGCTGTGAATACCTTGGTGGCCTTCTATCGTCCTGGCAGTACTCCCTCCTTCCCCAAAGGTTGCCTTGGTATACACCGGCGCCGAACGCCAGGAAAAAATACGGCCGTCATACGGATAAGGAGAGCACTAGAGGCGCAGCATATCTTTCATCAAGCGATGCAAGTACAGCATGCACAGAAAAATTTGGAGCCTCATACGAGACAGCGAAACAACTAGCACAAAGCATTGCATCCACGTCGGAGAGCGACTATGCCATTCGCCCATCCATAAGCGGATTTGCATAGATGCGTAATCGCTGGGCCGTTGAGATCGACATCTACCCAGCTAATCATATCGCTACCGGTACCTTCCCCATTCAGTAGTTCAATGTTGCTCCCCAGAGATTACTATCACCATTCCAAGCCACACATGGTACTGCGTGCGACCCGTGACTTTCGTGCAAGTCGCGCAACACTTGCTAGTCATTGAACGTGAACTACTGCTTCGATCAAGGCTTTTGGGTTTCGTCGCGTTAGAATTGCATAGTGGTTTACCAATTTGCTATCAAGCATGAATTTCGACGCCTATACCATGAGCTTTTCATACACCATTAGGCTTTCAGCGCCATGCCAACAGTTTACGACTATACTGTCGTCTCCATGGCTGCTTTCAAACGCCGCCACGCACAATGTGGCCCATGACTCCCCCCTTCATGTAAGCGAACCTCAGTTTCCCTTCTTGCCCTTCTTGACTTTCTTCTTCTTGGTTACGAAGCCGGACCAGTCGTCATCGGCCTTCTTCTCGTCTTGCTGTACGGTGGAAACCGGCTGAGCTTCCTCGGATGCGGCAGGGGTATCGGTCGTGAGCACAGTCACCTCTTCCACAACTGGGGTGCTCGTTGCAGCGTCTAGGACTGGTTCTGACTTGTCATCCAAGGCATTTTCTGCTGGCTGCGCTTCCAGCTTGTCCCCAACGGAAGCAGTGAGCATGGGTTTGGGCTTTATGATCGGCTCGCCCTTTTCCTTCTTGCCCTTCTTCTTGTCCTTATTCGTTGCGAAGGAGGCCCAGCCATCGAATTCCTCTTTTTCTTCGTCCTCTTCTCCATTGATAGGAGCGACCTCGACAGGATTCTCTGAAGGCTCGGCAGGGCTGCGATCGGGTAGATCGATGTCCTCCTTGGCAGTCAGAACGTCAAGTGGGGTGTTGGGCAGTACTTCTATTGGATCAGCAGTACCAGCATCTGACCGCAGTACGATCTCTGCTTCGTTGGTGGATGCCAGAGGCTCGGGTGTAGGCTTTACGGCTTCACCACCCTTGCCCTTCTTGCCCTTTTCCTTGTCCTTCTTTGTTGCGACCGATGGCCAGTCCAAGTCGTCTTTCTCCTTTTCGTCCTGTGCGAGAGGCGAAACGTCCTCCGCAGGAGGCGCCAAGTTATCGTGCGCAGCTACCACGTTCGGTTCGACATCCACGGGAGCGCAAGATGAAGGTTCCGCTTTTTTGGCTGAGTAGGGATCAACGGCGTCTTTGCTTGGCGAGTCGGCAGCAGACGCGGTGGTTTCGGGCTCAGTGATTGAGAAGCCCTGATCCATTTTGGAGTTCTTGCCCTTCTTCTTTGATTTCTTGGTCGCGAAGCCTGACCAATCGTCGTCGACACCCAAGTCCTGGCCAGTCCAGACAGGGACAGGTGTTTCTCGAACTTCTTGTGCGTCGTGCTGCGAGACACCCTTCGTGCTCCCTAGGTTCACTTCTTCGTCGTGCGGCGAACGAGACGGCTGGATAATTTCAGTGATCTTTTGTTCAGCCGCGAACGGTACGGGCGCTGCTCCACCCTTCTTGCCCTTCTTCTTCTTCGACTTCGTCGTTGCGAAGCCAACCCAATCATCTTCGATGGTCTGACCTTCAACCTTTGAGCTCAATGCTGGCTCGTCTTGGACTAGCTTCTTGTCGTCTGTCGAAGCAGAGGTCGCCTCCACGTCGGTCTTAGAGGCAGATTCTGGATCGTCTTGGATGCTCTGCTCTTCAACTCCCGGCATAAACGCTGGCTCTTCCTTGGCTTTCGCGTCATCTTCTACCACAAACGCTGACGCTTCTAGGACTTTATCCTCATCAATCTCTGGCAAAGACTCATCCTGGGCTTCTGTAATACTTTGCTCTGGGTGCGGTGCTTTTCCGCCCTTCTTGTCCTTCTTGTTCTTGCCGTCATCTTGCGTCCCTGCCACCGGTCTACCTTTCTTGTTCTTCTTGCCCTTCTTCCCACCACCGCTTCGGTCCATGAGCGGATTGACCGCAGGGGTGGGCATTGATGGTGCTGATTTAGTCGGAGCCGCATCAGTCGACATGTCGTCTTGGTCTGCAGGCTTTTGTACTGGCGGTGATTCAGTTGGCGATGCTTCTACCTCAGCCAGCAATCTAGGGTCAGCGACAAGGTCAGCTGGGTCATCTACGGGCCGAGTTGGTCCGTTGTCAGTCAGAGCGCAGATTTCTGGCTCATCTACTAGCTGTGGTGGAGAGCTGTGCTTCTCTGGAAGAAGATTCAACTCTGGTACCGAGGCTTTCCAAAGATATGGTTTTGAAAGAGGCTCTGTAAAGTCGTTCCACGCATCGCGAGCTTGAGACGTACCATTGCCATTTTGCAGCGGAGCAATTTTCTGTACGTCCTGTTTTGCGACGTCATGCGGAAAGTTGCGCGAGCTCAGCGTAGACCCAGACTCAGATGCGTCGAGGCGGTCTTTGACTAGCGCATTGTCAGACTCACCAACGTCAAAATCTGGGGAGTACGATGAACCTGACGCCCCAATGGCGTGCTCAGGCTCAGATGCAGAGTCTTCTGGAGTGGTCGCCTCTTCCTTCGCGTCCTCGATGCTGGTGTGCTCAATATGCGAATGACCTTGGGCCCACACCTCGTCGTCCTCGTCTACATTCAACGAGCCTGGCGGATCTGCGCCACCTGTCATCTCAAAACGCGCATCTCGCTCGGTAAGAGGTCCATAGAATTGGATGATGCTGTTGTCCTCGCAATCAGCGAAGACTTCCACATTCTGCTTGAGGTCAGCGGCGGGATCGCAGGGCGTTGCCGTAGATGTTGCTGGTGGCGTGGGAGGCGTCTGATGCAACGGCAGTAGCTTTGGAGCGCCCGATACTGGTTGCTTCGATGCTTCCACATCTTTCTTCTCCACCTTCTGCGCGGTGTCAATTAGGGGCTGTGGAAATGACACGTGTCGCTTAGGTTTGTTCGACAATGTCGGCTGTGCAATATTTGGCGATAGCACTACCATTGGGATACGAGCTTCGGGCTTGAGAGAAGTTGGCTTTATCACTGAAGGCTTTGGCGGCGCTGAGACAAATTCCGAGACATGGGGAGTCACTATGGACGGCTTCCCCAGAATTGGCTTCAATCCGGTGCCCATCTTGACACCTTGTGCAATTGTATCTGACTTTGGCGTGCGAATCGTGACTTTGACGCTCGTGTTAGTGTTCTGGGGCTGCAAGGCGACTGGCTTCGGCACGATGAGCTTTAGTGCCACGGGCGTCAATGTGGTGGATTTTATATCGAAAGGCTTCGTAACGATAGTTTCCGCTGCTAGTGGTTTCGCCACAACGGGCTTCGCTGCGGCGGGTTTCAATACCACGGACTTTGGTGCGATCGTCTTTGGTGTGACCGCCGACGTAAACGGCTGCGAGTGAACAGATCCTGAGACCTCCGGCTTTGAGACCACCGGCTTTGAGACCGCTGGTGCCAAGACCATTGGCTGTGCGTCTTTGGGCTTTGACATGTCTTGCAGTGCTTCGGTGTGCTTTGAGAGCGCTGGCTGCAACGCGGATGACTTCGCGACGACTGGCTTAGCGACGACTGGCTGCGTAACAGCCGGCTTTGGGACCATCGGATTTGGAGTCATGCCCATCTGCATACCTTTGGCCACCGCGGTCGCGTTCAACGTCGGTGCAGTGACTGTCTTGGGCTCAACAGCTTGCGATACAGCAGACACTGGAACATCATCGACTGATGGTAGCTGGTAATTCGAGCGAGGCGCTGCAACGGTTGGCGATGACGTGGCTTGTTGGGCTGGCCGGTCTACTGGATGAGTCGGGCGTTCCCACTCTCGATCACCTGCATCGTTGTAGAAGAACTCCGCTCCATCCGGGCGACGACCATGGTACCAGCCGGACGGGAGATCTACAGATGGGGAAAGACAGACATTCGACGTCGGTCGCTTCCACTGAGTAAGGCCAGTGAGGGTGTAGAAGTATGTGCGTCCCTTGCTTGTCTTGTCTTCATACCAACCAAGGGGCAGAGCTTCCAACTGTGCGTGAGGAGCGTTGTTGATCGCAGTTGTCGGCATATCTGCAAGCAGCTCGGCAATGAAGGGATGTGGCCGAGAGCTAGCGGATGCTAGTGACGTTGCACCCTCTCGCGGTTTGCTGGATGTGCTCGATGGTCGTGAAGTCGCTAACTTCATCGTGGGATCCAATTTGCGTGGTGTCTCAGGAACCTTTCGACGGCTGGATGATCGCTCGCTAACAGGACGTGAAGCTCCATTGTAGACACTCGATGGTCGCGGTGTCACGACTGGCTTCGTTTTTGGGATCGGCTTTGGCTGTGCCTCAAATGCATTGTGGCCAGCAGTAGACTGACTTTTGGCCGGACGTGAAGAAACCAGCATCGTACCATCGCGGGATGGAAGAGTCATCTTCTTGCGGCGATCGGACAGTTGCTCCTTGTTGGGACGTGAAGGAATTGAAATCGTCTCATTGCGGAATGGAGGTGTTGCGTTCATGGACTGTTCGGAAGACTGTTCGTTGGTTGACTGCGAAGAGGACGACGTCGTTCCATTGCGAGATGGGAAGGGTACGTTGTGCGAAGAGCCAGGAGTCTGACGAGCTCCAGGGCCCGAAACAGCCATCGTCGTCCCATCGCGCGACGGAGAAGTCACATTGTGCCACGAAGGTGGTTGATCGTACATGTAGCGCGGCGTCGAAGCTGTCGAACCCATCGAATGCTGCACAGCAGGGGTCTGATGATAGCCAGAATTGTTGCTCGCAGACCGACCAGCCGCAGGAGGCGTCTGCTGAACAAAAGGGACCGCATGAATACCACGACCAACCTCTCCAGATCGGCCAGCATGTCGGCCGTTGAAGTTCTTGGACCGAGCTTCCTCCTCTCGCTCCGCCATACCAGCGCCGATGGCTTCTTCAAGGAACTGTTTCGGATGGGTCAGAAGCTTCTTGAGACCCTCGCGCGTTGTGTTCATGTATTGGCCGTGAGGTGTGGCATGGAATCGCTCGGCGCCCTGTTCCCGCGAGGACTTACGAGGCTTTTCCTGAGACTTGCTTTCATAGTTTTCCTGGCGATTGGGCAGGAGGGGTGAAGTGTCGCTCATGCCGGTTGGACCGTCCGTCTCGTCGTTCCCAAAGAGGTGCATGTTGTAAGAAGGGGTGTGATGTGGCTGAGTCAATTGGCGCTCAGCGCTGAATATGTCGCGCTGGTAGTTGAGGTCGCTGGTGTTGGAGAAGGTTGTGAGAATGGCGGCGTGTGTGAGTGCACAATGGTATGTCAGGGGGCGAGCATTTTTGAAGCTGGCAATAAGCCAACGTGAAGATCCGAGTGAAGCCTCGAAGCCCGAGAGATGGGTGAATCACTTAGGCAGCAAAGCGCTTCGACAAGCTTGCATCGGACACCCACCGCACGCTATGAGTGAAAGGGTCCGCGTGTGAATGCCTGTAACTAGTTCACGGCGATCCAATCGAAGTATCATCTCTTCAGCGAAGGTGGAGACGGACATCTTCAGTAGTTGCACTTTCTCTGACCCCGAGTATCTCTTCGGATGCCATAGTGCTAGAAACGATATTCTTTGTGTCTGAGGGTTCGTCATCCCACGATCAAGTTTTTTCTTCACTTTTGGCACTATTGCAGTGTGTCATTATCAAATGAAGGCCACCAGGTCGGCCTCGAAATCGACCTTGATCTCGACCTTGATCTCGAGGCTAATGCGAAGCGATCCTTCATGAGCTAAGAGCGCTTCTTTTGACTTGCATGTCATATGTGAGATCACAAGCCAGCAGGTCTTTCTCGTCGCTATAGACCGGATGCTTCACCTAGATTCTGTAGAGGTCGTTAGCCTTGCCAAGATCTTGCAACTATCAGTCACTACTCACGCCTTACCTCTCTCACGTCCTTCAGTGTCATGTTGATAACAGACTTCTCCTAGAAAATAAATGCCAATTTCAGCTTCATCGACCCCTGAGGAATCCCGCAGCGGCGCGCCGTCAGATTGATCATGTCGAAGGTCCAAAAGAGACGAGTAATGAGAACACGTATCTCCATTATCGCAAGACTAAGCGATGTTAGCATCCGATGGACAAATGACACGACTGCAGTATATAGGCGGGTCCGAGGTGTGACTGCAGAGGTGATTGCCGCTTCAACGTGCGCAAACAGAGAAGCGCATCTCGAAGGAGCGGAGATCGCGTATCAGATCGCGTTAGCGTTCGGCTTGCTGGCGTGTATTTGTGCGTGGTTCATTCCGAGTATCGACCATAAGAAGTTGAATGCGAGAACGAAGGCTTTGCAGCAAAATTATTGGCCGCAGCTTGAGGAGCAGATAATGGAGAAAACTGTGGATGCGTTAAGACACAGATGGACGTGATCGTAGAAATGTCCAGGATGCTTGGTCATTCGACGTTCAATCGAAGAAGCTCCTCCGCCTTGACTGTACCTGAGTAGTCTTATCTAGCGAATCTTCATTGAGCTATCGCATTGTCCATTGTTCATTTTTTTTCGTGTCCTGACCGCGCGTACTCGTTGGCAAATTGGTTCTGGCTGAATGGTCCCTCTCTTTCGGCCACTTTTGCAAGCGCCGGCATCGTCGGCGAATTATCGCAAATGAACAGGTCCGTTTAGAGCTTCCAGGATCATCGTCTACCCGATTCCTGATGATTGAGATATGTCCTGAGATGCAAAAGTGTCGTGTAAGAAGCACAGAGTCGCCCTACACGTCTCAGCAAAACAAGCCTCGGCTGTCCTGCTTCGACCCCACACCAACACTTACCACCACAACATCACCATCTCATCTCACCTCAACACCATACAATCACTCATCATGTCTTCCTCCCAGCAAACCGTAGTCTTCAACTATGATGTATCCTGCCCCTTCGCCTACATCGCATCCACACGCGTGCAATCCCTCGCCGCCCGCACAAACACTCGTCTAATCTACCGACCCGTTCTCCTCGGCGCTATATACCGCGCAACAGCCGCGCCCCAAGGCGCCGCAGGATCAGCCAGCGATGTGTTCAATCCGACAAAGAAAGCTGTGGGGCAAGCGAGTATGTGTCGCACGTTAAAGCGGTATAAGATCAAGTACAATCCGCCGTCTGAGCATCCGAGGAAGAGCGTGAATGCGTTGAGGTTGTTGTATTGCGTTGATGGGGATGAGAGAGTGAAATTGACGGAGAAGTTGTTTGAGGCGTATTGGGTCACGGGGAGGGACGTGACAAATACTTCTGTGCTTCTGGAAATCGCGAGGGAATGCGGCATCGATGGATTGAGCGAAGACAGTTTCAAAGATCCGGGAGCGAGAAAAGAACTAGAAAGCGCGACAGCGGAAGCAATCGAGCGCGGCGCATTCGGTGTTCCGGGATTCTGGATCGAGGGTGCAAAGTGGAGAGATGCGAGTGGGGAAGACAGAGTTGGGAGGTTCTTCTGGGGTCAAGATCGGATGCATTTCGTTGAAGCAACGTTACTGTCACTCCAAAGCTCAACGCCATGGGAGGATGTTCCAAATCTCCAGGCCCTCATGCCACGCTGCATCCCACTTCCCTCGTACCCCACTCCAACCCCCAAAAAGACGAAACTGCAATTCTGGTACGACTTCTCCTCGCCATGGGCATTTCTCGGATACACCCAGGTCGCGCGCCTACAACGCCAGTTCCCGGGCCTCGAGATCGAAATGAAGCCATTTCTACTCGGTATTCTTTTCCGCGAGATTGGCGCACCGAATATGCCCATGGCGGCTGTGAGTCCGACGAAAGCGGCGTGGAGTAGGCAAGATCACGCGGATTGGTGTGCGTGGTGGAACGCTATGGGTGGAGCGAGGGAGATCGGGTTTCAATGGGCAGATCAGTTTCCGATACGGACGCCGACGGTGCTGAGAGTTGCGATTGCTGAGCCGGGGACGGCGGAGCTATTATGTGAGTTTGTCCCAGTATGTAAGCGGCGATATGGACCTAATGATGATAGACTCTGCTTGTTGGGAACACAATGCCAACGTCTCAGACGACTCCGTGCTGCAAGACGTTCTCACGAAAGGAGGCTACAATGGCACAGATTTGATCGTTAAGGCCAACGCTCCAGCTGTTAAAGCTAAGCTCCGCGAATTGACTGCCGAAGCAAAGTCGCTCGAGATTTGCGGCGTGCCGACGTACCGCGTGCTACGAGACGACGGAACAGGAGGGTGGAAAAGTGTTGGAGGACTGGTTTGGGGTCAAGACGAGACGAATGTCGTTGAGGATTTGATTGCAGGCTGGGACCCCGAAAGCTCGAACGCGATTGCTGAGGTGATTTGGGGTGAAAATAGAGGGAAGATCGGGGCGCGATTGTAGGACATGAAGGCGAGTCCTCTTTACTGAGGAATACTACTTCTCACGTCACAGCTCCCCAAAACGGGTCCTCCCCACGCCCTTTTGCTCTCCCACATGCTCGTTTACCTACATTCCCGTGCTTCTCAGGCCCATACCTCACAAACCCATCAATACGAGTACGCCGACTTAACTTGATCACTCCCATTGCCCATCATCCACTCAGCCGCCTTCAGATACCGGTGCTGGATCAAGGAGCCGAGATTCTCGTCTTTGGCCCAGTCTTGGGGGTGTGGAGATGTCTCGCCGAACGAGCTGCGGATGTGCTCCGTGATCTCCATGAAGGCGAGGCTGTGCGTTTTTGTCAGCTGGGATCAAAATGGTTTGCGTGGTATACTTACGTGCTTATTCCACCGCCCATGGAGAAGCCAGCGATGACCATTTCGCGCGGTGATCTCCCTTTCGATGCTATGCCTGCTACTGCCTTGGTCAGCGCTTCGAGCGTTGCTGCTCGCATGTCATGACAAACGTCGCGGTAGAACCTGTGGACTCGATTGCCATCAGTGTATACCGGGTACGGTAATTCCCACCAATTGGGACCTTTGCCATCTGTCCACACACTGCGATGAAGATCGTTGGGATGAGAACCTTCAAAAGCAAGGGTGATTCGGTCGTGGTCGCGTACGACTACAACTCTCCGGTTGCCACTGAGGCCTGTGTTTGGTGAGTGCAGATCTTTGATAGACAGTGAAGGATCTGAGAAGTCGGCAGCCAGGGTTTCGCATAGCTTGCTCGTGCCGGTATGCGTCGATGCTCTCCAGAGGATGTGTGCAGCATCGTTGATATCGGCCCATTGCGAAGGCCCGTCTTGAAGTCTTACTAGCGGCATCTTGCTAGAGTCAGATCAACACTTTCTAGATAAGGGCAGTGGCCGCTCACGTACCCGCAGTGAAGGTGTTTGCTGATATTTGCCGGCATAGTAGCAAGTCAAGACAGCTTATACGATGCTGGTGGAGAGGTTTGATCAAGGCAGATTGCCTTGAACTTTGTGTACGAAAGTCCCCCTTCTTCAGCCCTTGTAGTCTTGAATGTTCGAGGCCTCCTTCTTCGTCAACCAATTGCTCAGCATCGTACATCTAGGGGGAAGTACCGTGCTTAGCGATCGTGACAGAGACAAGAACCGTAGCTTGTACATCTCCACGGTGTGTTATTGGATGTATAGCGAAGAAGAAAATAACAATACGGCGTACGTAGCAACATCAGCCTTGGGGCATGACGGCTTTGCTCGCTGTTACACGAATTCTACAGACACCGATTACGTTCTCGTGTGATCGCCGCACCTGGTGACGCCGCAAGGATTTCAGTCCGCTATTGAGGTTATAGCACGTTATCCTGAGCTTACTCTCGACGCTATGTTGCCCCGAACTCTTTTTCACTTTGCTGCCTCCTATCATACTATGGTCGGCTCGAGCGTGGACCTTTAGCCATCGCCGAAACGATTGTAAATCATCCTCACCCCAATTGTTTATTCGCACGCGACGAGATCCATAATGTGCAGCTTATCACCAGTCAAAGCAAGTATCAAAGCCACCAGTAAATATCCTCCGAGCCCTTTGTTCCCTGAATCATGACTTCCTCACATCTAAGACAGGCGTAGCACAAACTAGGAAAAGTCGCAGTGTATAGATGACCTAGTACACTCGAATCAGCTTGTTCCAGCGCCGCTTAATATTCTTGCTCCAAAAGTAACGCTCCCGGTCTTGCGATCTGCGTCAGCCAGCCCAACATTGGACGCCTTCATTGCTTTTCTAGCGGTACTGTCGCATATAAAACTACGCGTGACGGACAGAATGCCTCGAATAGAAGGCAAGACAAAGAGGCACGGCGATGGAGATGAGGCGGCGTTGCCCGTCATATCACGATTGATACTAGCAAACCATGAGTGCGCTCCACACATGTCCGTTCAAACACGTTGTCCAGAATCGCACTTGATGGGCGCTGAGTTTATAAAATGAAGCCTCCTTCCCTTACTACATCTCCATCGCACTTCTTGCCGTCGCCCTCCCACTAAGCAGCGCCAGGACGCTCGCCGCCGCTATCGATGCATGTTCAAGGACCTTTGACTACGGATCCATTACGGACATATCCGCTGGCAGCCTAGCCTGCTGTACCCAAGACCAGCCTGGGCTGCCCTGATTCGATATTGGCAAAACGCTGGGCATATGCTTACCAACGTCGATAACGCGTGGACTAATCCACCGCCCCTTTGGAGTCTTGTGCTAACAAGGATCCTAGGAAATGCCGACACGCGACAGTTCCAGGAATCGGTGTTCTGCGAGGGGCTGGAGGATTAGATTTTGAAATGTTGCCCGAATGGTCATGGTGATACATATGACAGGTTTAGTAAACAGTGTCGTACGAACTTCTGAGCGCGGTGAGACTCATTTCACTTGCTTGAAATAGGTGGTCTGTTACGCGGTGAAACCGGTTCGATATCTATCGCTCGGAGCGCAAGCGATGTTATTTTTCTCCCTTATATTATTGCCGTCGAATCTCATTCCTGATATATATATACACAATCGAATACACATATTACACCAGATAGACACCTTCCTCTCCTATATCTTTTCGCCGCTCGACTACTAGTGGTATCGGTGCTTCTTATAATATGTTGAATTCCCTGCATTATGCGTACTACGGGACAAGAAGGGAAGCTTATGTATATACATGGTACTTGATCGGGTGTATTTGCGTACGTAACACCCGCAGCTGTTAACCAAACGAGTCTACCCTCTAAGATTGCTTCAGATCCTTGGTACCGAGTGTGTTTCTATGGTACAGTATTCGCAATCTATGGGAAAAGTGGAGGGAGGTATGCATATCATGCGAACCATAATACTAGCGTACCACAAGTACGCTCCACGCAAGGTCCATTCATTCAAGCCCGTCCTCCAATCCCACACACAATCATCCCCATCCCAAACATATAAACCCTCACCCCATCCCATCCCATCCCATTTCCCAAACCCCATCCCACCAACAAGCCCATTCCCTCACCTCCCGTCTTAACCCTCACCACACCACACCACACCATCCACTCACCGAACCCCTATCTTAAATGCGCCCACACCCCCATCACCCTCCTCGCCCTCGCTTTCCCCCTATGCACCGCCCGCACCCTCGCCGATGCCACCCTAGCCTGCGCCAAAGAATACAAATACGCCTTCCCGACATTCCATTCCGTCGGGAGTCTCGCATGCTACACGCTGGACCAGGTCTTCGACGGCAGGAAATTGCTGGGCATGTGCTTACCGGTGCGGGTATATGGTACGTTGACAAAATGCTGCGAATTTGGATTAGGCAAGGTAGCTAATGTGAGGCGAAGAGCATCTTAATATGTGGAAATTCGACGAGGAGATGTATTGCAAGGGGCTGGATGACACGGTGCTGAAATGTTGTCCGGATGGGAGTGGGGATGGGAAGGGTGTTGCGAGGCCTAGTGGGCAGGGTCGTGAGGAGTTTCTTTTGAAGGGGGGTGGGGTGCGGAGCGCGCGCTTTGGATGGGTGGGTTTATTATCCACGTACTACAACAAGCTGTCTGGAATAAAACACTCTGTTAAATGATGTGAAACAGTCTTGATATTTTACACTATATGCGTACGTACTTACGCGCGAAATGAAATCTCCCATGTCAACCTTGTAAACGCCCAACTTTTTCTGAATAGCTTCCTCAGCTGGTGATAGCAACACAGCCTAGCTAAATCGCAAAGGAAGATCCCGTGAGCGAAAATCCGTCCTCCCTGACAATGAATGCAAGTGGGATAATTCGCTAAAGCAGCAGATGTACAAAGAAATGCGCACGCCTTGATCCTTACATATCGCAACTACTACAGCCCCAGGACTACATCTAACCGACGGAAATGCACTTGATGTCGAAGATCAAGTCCGAGTTTCCGGGAATGTCAGGCGGTGCGCCCTTCTTGCCGTATGCGAGCGCGGCGGGGATGGTGAGGCGACGCTCGCCGCCGGGCATCATGCCTGCGACGCCGACGTCCCAGCCCTTGATAACTTCGCCCTTTCCGAGCTTGAAGGAGAAGGGCTTGCCTTTCTTGTTTGCTGGGAAGAATTAGCACACGTACACGACTTCAAGTTCTACCATCACGAGAGCACCACCTCGCCAGGGGCCGGTGCTCGCAAACGCCGGATTACTTACAGTCAAAGACCTTGCCGCTCTTCAGCTTGCCGATGTAGCGCATCTCGACGCGGTCGCCCTTCTTCGCGGCCTTGCCCTTGCCCTCCTTCTTGTCGTCAACGGTCACGCCGCTGACGTTGCGCGGGCCCTTTGGCGCGGCCTCCTTCTTGGGCTCGGGCTTGACGTCCTCGACCTTTGGCTTTGGTGAGCCTGTGGGCCCAAGTTCGAGGTTCTTGGCAAACTGTACCTTTTTCTTGTCCTCTGCCTTCTTGGCAGGCTCCTGCGCGGCGGCGGTGGCCTGGCCGTCGTTCTTCTTGAGCTTCTTGGCCGCCTTCTTGCTGAGCTTGGGCTCCTCGCCGTTGGTCTTGGCCATCATATCGTCGAGGGTGACGTCGTCTTCCGACTCGGCGGGGCGCTTCTTGTTGGCCTTGTCCTTCTTGCCGGTGACGAGCTTGGGCGCCTCCTCCTCGGAGTCGACCTCGGTGACGCGCGGGTTGTCGATGTTGTCGAGCTCGTCGTCTTCGGACTCGTCCAGCTCCATGTCGAGCTCGTCCTCGTCGGAGCCCATGTCATAGCCGAGCGCATCGAGGCCGTCGTTCTCGTAGTCGTCGTCCTCGCTCTCGTCGTCGTCCTCGGGGAACGCGACGTAGTTGCCGGTGACGTAGATGTCGTGGGTGCCGGTGACAGAGAGGTAGACCTCCTCGCCCTCGCGGACGGTGATGTCGAGGGGCTGCTGGTAGTGCTGGGACGGGTTAGTAAGCATAGAGATATATGTATAGAGTGAAAGGGTGTCATACGTTCTCGGGGTTGAGCGTGCACAGGACAAACTCCTCGGGCTCCATGTCGTCCTCGAGCTCAGAGTCGGAGGTGATGTCCGAGTCGTCGTCCTCGGCGTCGGTGGCCTTGGCCTTTCCCTTGCCGTTGACGCCGTTGGTCAGGCTGTTGTCGACGTCCATCTCATCCGCCTCGAGCTCCTGCTGCAGCTTCTTGGTGATGGCGGCCTGCTTGGCCTTCTTCGCCTTGGCCTTGTCGCTGGGGCCGCCGTTCTTCTCGTCCTCGCTGTCGTCCTCGTCAGAAGACTCGAGCTCCTCCTCGGGGAGTGCGCCGGCCTCGCGCAGGCGGGCAGCGATGGCCTGGATGTCGTCCTCGTCGAGGCTCTCGTCATCGTCCTCGTCATCCTCGTCGTCATCGTCCATGTCCATGGGGACGCGGATGAGCTTGAGGGTTGCGCGCAGAGGCAGGCCCTCGCCGTCCTCGCTCTGGGGGGCGGCGGTGGGGTCGATGGCTGCCATGGTGATGCGGAACTGGGTTGATTAGAAAAAGTTCAATGCGCAAAACTTGACAAAATCTGCACATAGAAAGTTCCGTCGCAAGTACTGAAGCTTCAAACATATCAGGCCAACACAATGAAGGGTACTTACAGCGCTGGACGGGTCGTTGGCCGCGAGAATGGGGATGGTACCGCATGGCACCTTTTTACCCCAGACTCCGACTGGAATCGCGTTTGACGACGACATGTTGGAAATTTGCAGCTCTGGTGTGAAAGTTGTTGGGTGATGAGAAAGGTGAGGTCTATGAATACAGTCGATACTCTAGTCGGGCAGCTGGGAGAAAGCTGGGTACGTCGAGTGTATGCAGGTCGCAAGAAAATGCGAACAGCGGGTAGACCAGTAAGAAAAAGATTGCCAAGATTCTCCACCTTGTCACTAGCGCCGCTGACCGCCTGGCAGTACGGCGAGCGACCCACTTGGTCCCGTGCTGGCGTGACGTGAACGCGTTGGCCTTTCACCACCAAGAATACGAAGCACCGAACATCGTGACATCGGACATCGGACATCGGACATGCGACGACCCCGCGAATCATGACCACATCCCCGATGAACGCCCTCGATCCGCCCTTCTGGATAGCCTCACGCCACACTCGCCACTGCCATGGGCTCGCGCCTGGAGAAGAACAGCGACTCGGTCCGCAAGCGCATCGCCAGCCACACCTTTGACGGCGAGGATGGCGACGAGTACGGGGGCTCGGCCTTTGGCGGCTTCACCGACTACTTCCGCCGCAAGAAGATCAAGCTGCAGAACCTCGACGCCGACATCCGCGCGCAGGCGGGGGACAAGCCGCCCATCTTCAACGGCATTGTGGCGCACGTCAACGGCTACACCCAGCCCTCGCTCAACGACCTGCACACGCTGATCGTGCAGTACGGCGGCGGATTCATGCAGTACCTGGACGGCAAGACGACGGTGACGCACATCATCGCGAGTAGTCTGACGCCGAAGAAGGTGGTCGAGTTCCGCAGGTACCGCATCGTGAAGCCGGCATGGGTGGTCGACAGCATTCAGGCGGGCAAGCTGTTACCGTGGAACGAGTACCGCGTGGTAGATGAGGGCGACAAGCAGAACGTGCTCTCCTTTGACAGCGGCCGCGTACTCAGCCAAGCGAATGTCAGGGCAAAGGGCTACAGAGACCAGTCGGATGCGAGCTGGTACAACGGCCAGCTGATGAACAGCCAGGCTGGTCCCTCGGGCACGCCCATGCCAAGCGGCCATCCACGGTCACGCTTCTCCAAGCAGCGCCTGCCCACACCAGACGACAACATCGACGACATGGATGACCTACCGCCGTCGCATCAGCCTGAGATTGATCCAATTGATGAGAATCCTGCCAAATCAACCGCCAAAGACGATCTAGTCACTCCGCCAAAGACGAGTCCACCAGCCGCTGCTCAAGAAGATCCCTTCGACGACAAGGAGCTGGATGCCGCAGCTGAAGAGTTCCACGACAGTCTCTATGCCGACCCTACGCTCTATGCTGACCCTACGCCTCCAGCAGCGAAGCCGAAACGCCAAGCTTTTGCAGATGAGCGTGAGATGGACTTCGTCATCGCAGCGAATGGGCCACCGCCTGACGGCCGACAGCTTACTGCCGAAGAGCACAATGCGATCCTCCTTCGTGATCCTAAGATTCGGAAGTCCACCGTCGTTGACCCCAGCTTCCTCGAGCAGTACTACCGCGAATCTCGCCTGCATCATCTCTCCACCTGGAAGGCTGATCTCAAGTCACAGCTCCAGGCCTTGGCAAGCGAGAAGACGTCGACGCAGAAAGCCAAGCAAAAGCGTCCACCAGGGTCCAGACGGTACATCCTTCACGTCGACTTTGACAGCTTCTTTGCCGCAGTCAGCTTGAAGAAGCATCCGCAGTACAAGGACAAGCCAGCCGTGGTAGCACATGGCCAGGGCAGTGGGTCTGAGATCGCCAGTTGCAACTATCCTGCTCGCAAATTTGGCGTCAAGAATGGCATGTGGATGAAGCGCGCTCAGGAGCTGTGTCCGGATCTCAAGATCCTACCATACGACTTTCCTGCGTACGAAGAGGCGAGCAGGGCTTTCTACGATGCCATCATTTCGACTGGCGGTCTAGTGCAGAGTGTCAGTATCGACGAAGCTTTGGTCGACGTATCCACCATGTGCATCGCTGTTGGCGGAAGTGATGGTCGTCAGGCGCACGAAGGCAGCAACTACCGCGAACAAGCAGAGGCAGATCGCATTGCTCAAGCACTCCGAACGGAGGTCAAGAAGCGTACAGGCTGCGACGTCTCGGTCGGTATTGGCGGCAACATTCTCCTGGCCAAGGTAGCATTGCGAAAAGCCAAACCTGCCGGCCAGCACCAGATCAAGCCAGAGGAGGTTCTCGGCTTCATCGGCGAGCTTCAGGTACAAGACCTCCCTGGTGTTGCATGGTCGCTTGGTGGCAAGCTGGAAGACATTGGCGTCAAGTTCGTCAAAGACATCCGTGAGCTTTCCAAAGAACGATTAGTACAAGCACTTGGCCCCAAGACTGGTGAAAAGCTGTGGGACTACTCTCGTGGTATCGATCGGCAGGAAGTTGGGGAGCAGGTCATCCGCAAGTCGGTATCGGCTGAAGTGAACTGGGGCGTCCGTTTCGAGAACCAGGACCAGGCTGACGAGTTCATTACGAGTCTCTGTGGTGAGCTCCAGAAGCGCTTGCTCAAGGAGAAGGTCAAGGGCAAGCAATTTACGATGAAAATCATGCGGCGCTCGCCAGACGCACCGTTGGATCCACCGAAGCATCTCGGCCACGGCAAGTGTGACACACACAACAAGAGCACTGTGCTTGGTGTGGCGACGAACTCGAAGGAGGTCCTGACCAAGGAGGCCCTCAGCATCATGCGAGGATTTGGCTTCTCGCCAGGTGAGCTGCGAGGTATCGGCATTCAAGTGACCAAGCTGGAGCCCATGAAGAGCGCTACTGATGGCAGTCTCGAAAGCTCACAGCGACGCTTGCAGTTTAGGAAGGGCAATGCAGAGCCGGTCTTGCCTCGCAGAGCACCCCATATCGTCGAGGAGGACCCGATCCAGGATGACCCGGAGACACCACGCAAGCCCAAAATTGTGATGGAAGACAATCATGTTGCGTTCGGCGCCGATGAATTGAACCACTCCACGCCATCTCGTCGACCTCTGAACGTGCTCGGAACGCAATTCATTATGCCCACGCAAGTCGACCCAAAAGTCCTTGCCGAGCTGCCAGAAGACATACGCTCCAAGCTCCTGCGACAGACACGTCCCACCTCACCATCTCCCCATCCAAGAGACGATATAACAATCACGCCTACCAAGCGCATGCCGTTTGCCATGACAGCTCTTCCAGCACAATCCCAGCTCGACCCCGACATCCTCGCTTCCCTCCCACCAGATGTCCGCGCCGAAGTCCTCGCCCAATACGCTGCAGGCGCAACGCCAACTTCACCTTCCAGACGGCCACGCCACGCCGATCAGACCTTGCTACCTCAGTCGCCCCGCAAGAATCGCATCATCGGTATCCCAGCCAAGAAGCCCATCATCCCCGTCAAACGCGGGCGCGGCCGTCCCCCAAAATCAGCCATGCTCGCCGCCGCAGCCCAAGCCACAAGCATGAGCCGCACCGGCAAGACACTCACACAAGCGAACTTCATCTCCCGTTTAAACCCCGCACACAGCCGCGAGCCCTCAGCCGATCCAGTCCCCCTCGCCAATCCCAATCCCAATCCCAAACCGATACCCACACCCGAATCCCGCACAATCGCTCTCCCCACTAAAAAGACCGACACAGACCTCGACCCAGACTTCCTCGCCGCCCTGCCCCCCGACCTCCGCAAAGAAGTAATCGTAGAACACAAACGCACCCAAGCCAGACTCGCACGTAAACTCGCCTCCTTACCACCACCACCCCGCGCCCCACGCCCCGTACAACGCACGCGCATCCCGCGCCCACCAAAACCACACTTCACCACGCAGAAGCTCTCGTCCCCAGCATCCTTGCGCGTGGCGATCAAAGCCTGGGTCCAAGAATTCGCCGACGAAGGCCCGTATAAGGAGGATGTCGAGGCGCTGGTCAGGTATTTGGGTAAAGTAGTGTGCGAGGAGAGGGATTTGGGGAAGGCGGTGGGTGTGGTGGGGTGGTTGGGGTGGTGTCTGGATAGTGTTGAGGGTGTGGTGGGGGATGAGTGGGAGGAGGCTGTTAAGAGGGTTAGGGAGGGGGTGGATGGGGCTGCGAAGGGGAGGGGGATGGGGGGGATAGGGTTTGAGTGAGTTACAGAGAGGCGGTGTTTATGGCGCCAAAGGTATACCAGGTGTCTTTTGGTGTTTGTGGGGCGGACGTGCAAGAGATGGGTGTGAGTATTAGTGCTACGCTAGGTTACGACGATGTGAAATGAAGTATATGAACCCTTTACGCCGAAATTTGCATGCGCCTCCCATTACAGCTCAAATCCAATGTAAACCAACAAGAGCAAGATTTCTGTCGTGGGTCTTGGAAAGAAAAAGTTCGACGTCGTAGGTTGCGAATGTCGAAGTAATAACCGGGGTATCGAGAAGGAAAGAAGGGAGTAATTGGTCGTGTCCGTGTCGTTGAGTGTGAAAAATGGGGTATTTTGTAGTGCATGTCATGTTGTGTCGTAGAAAAAGCGTGTGGAGCGCCCCAAAGCAAGCGAAGGTCGTTCGAGAGCGAAGCTCACGCGCGCCTACCAATCCCCATCTCCCTCCTCTTCAGCGCAAGTTGTGGACTCCAAATCCCACTAAACAAATCTTCGCATTCGTCTTCGTCCTGCGAGTCGAATTGTATATCGTCTTGCTCTACTCTGCCGTTATCTGCCTCGAGATCCCTCTCACCCCACCCCTCAACCCCCTTAATAACCCTCCCGGTCTCCAATATAAACTTCCCAATCTTATACCTCTGCGCCTCCTCCTCAGCATGCACATATTTCCACCCCAGCACCGTGCCGCACTGCCGACAACTAATATCGCTAACGGTATGCGCGCCGGTAACGAGTTGGCGTGGCATCGCTTTGTGCGTGTGTGTATTTGGGATGTCGCCTGGGCTCGGTGGCGCAACGAGATATGCGCGGCCGTGCCGGCCTGTGAAGCCCTTTGATATTATGGAGGACAAGGGGATTAGGTCGGCGAGGCATTTGTGGCAGCGTAGGTGGGAGCTTGGGGTGTGGGTTAGGTAGGATGTTGGGCGGGGCGGGGAGGAAGAGGGCGTGGTGGTTGGTGAAGAGGTTGTTGTGGATGTGGAGGTGCGGCGGCGGAAGGGGAGGGATGGGAGTAGGTAGAGAGGGAAGGGCGTGGTGGTTGGGGAGGGGTGTTTTGGCATTGTGGTTGGAGGGTTGGGAGGTAGGAATTGGTATCGACGGTAGGAGAAGAGCGAGAGAAAGGTTGGAGTCGCAAAGTAAGGTATGTGAACGTTTGTAGTCAGGTGCACTTGCTCCACGGGACTTCCCTGCGCGTATGCCCGTCCGAGCCCGGAGGTATGGTTGTTAGACTAGCTTGGATGAATGGGTGGTGCGGCTTCTTCAAAGAGGTCCGCGAACTTCCGCTTTGTTGGCTATGCGCGTTTGCAGACAGCACAGCTACAGCGTTGGGACTGGGAATAAAGCTGCCAGCAGCTCAAACGGGCGCGGGGACGACCCGCTGGTCGCGATGTGAGTCGGAGGGTGCAGGTGACGTGACGTGATTGAACCTCGTTCCGCGCTAGTGAAGCTGATAACGTGCGCGATAAGGTGGGGGATGTTGCCGTCGTTGCTTCACCGACACTTCTGTTAACACACCATGAGACGATCCGCAAATGGGAGATATGTCTGTGAAGCAAGTCAAGCGGTATGGCGTCTCGCAAGAAATAATTCGGTTGATGGCAGATTTGAAAAGTGCCCGATCACGACAAGCCTTCTGATCATGCGTCAACCCGGACAGCATCACGCGTGTGCGGGCAGCGCCGAAGCTGTCCGGTTGGGTAAGACGTGTCGCAGGTTTTAGACTGAACGCTCGACAGCGCTTCATTCTTTCAAGCACAGTAGCTAACGTTGCTAACACCCCTAGCTCTACGAAGGTGCTCGCATTTATTGAGTCAATGATCTTGGCGTTTAGTGTGTCCTGAAGGTTGACATAATAAATGCGAGCAACTTCGTACTCGCTTTTGTGAAACGCAGAACCGCATCTTCACTGGAAGTCATCGTATTCTTTGCTGTCTATTCCAAAACTCATTCGTCCTGCACTTTCCTGCGCGCAGCAACTCGCATGGGGCACTTCCTTCCATCACATAACGTGCTTGACCTCTGTTGAGAGCACCTTCCCTTCCGTCTTCATGCTGTCATCTCAACATCTACACCCCATCATGATTCTCTCACCACCACATCGTGGTCGTGACAGCGCCCACCCAACATTACTAACCCACAGGAATCGGCCGCCAGTATCACTACCCACCTGTCACCGCCGCCAGGATGATGGCACTCGTACCAACCCGGAAACGGAAAGAATCTCGCAACCTTCGAGATGGCTCCCATGACCAAGCCAAGGTACGCCTCGCCGAACATGCTCGACAAGGATCGTCAGGATGTTCCAAGAAGCCTGCCAAAAAGCGCAACAGCAACTCAGCTGGTCGTACCATCAGCAACATTCGCAAAGGTAGCGTCAGGATCTTCTCCATCTTCCGGCCGGGCAAGAGTGAGTAATGCTCTACAGTGAAATCATTCCCATCGCTCACATGGATAGGTGCCACTCTCAGTCCTGTGTTGACTCCGGCGAGCGGCAGTGCCTCTGGCTCAATTACCTCTGACAACACACGAGCAGAAACCGCACAGAATACCATCAATCGTCCCTTCCAAAGCCCTAGTACTCCTACTATCCCTACAACCCTACCAAAGCTCACCCTACAACACCGAAGCTCATCTCTGCTACAACTCACTAATGCCGCCGTCTTCGACGGCGAGTCAGAACCTATTATGAGTACCCGCGAATCGCCTCCTGCAAACCTGTTCGTACGGCGATCGACCCCCGGCCTGTCGAGGCAGCTCACCACCAAGCTCTCCAACACACTGTTCCACAACGAAACGGTTATTCATCGGCCGAAGTTGAGCTCACGCCCCAGCATCCGCAGCACTTATTTCGAAGACAGCCCACCCAGTCAACAAGGCGGTTCTTCTCCCGAAGCACAAATGTCCGACGTGCCATCACTACCTTCCCAAACCAAAAGTGCTCCTGGAAGCAGCAATCCGCTTTTCAGTATTTCTACCGCCCCGACCTCTCTCTTCTCTTCCGGTGCACCGATCTCAGCAGAAGCTGCACACCGCGGCCACAACGATTCTGGCAACGTACACGCGAATGGATCAGCCATGTACGACTCGTCCGCCGAACAGATGACTTCGCGCTGGCTCGTGTTTCCTCGCCAAGACGCACCTCGTCTATGCCAACCATCCGTGTTGACCATCGAAAGTGTTGCTGCCGCCAAGGTCTTCTTTGAATCTCACTTCAATCAGCTGCTCAGAACAAAGTCTACTCCTCGCTCAGTGCGACGTCGCAACCTCGAACGAAAGCTCTTCACAATGGCATTACCCAATGAAGAGCGACAGCAGCAGCGACGGGCTTGGTACATCGGGGAGACGTACCATCTGCGCCAGACACGAGTATTGAAGTCAAAGACTCTGATACGACAAAGCATCAAGGGTGTGCATGTTTCGAATTACGACATTGTCAGAGTGCTTGGAAAAGGTAGCTTTGGCGTGGTGCGTCTTGTACGAGAGAAGAGCGAGCACCACAGTCGCTCAGGAAGCAGTGACAGTCATCGCATCGACCACGTTGATGATGCGTCGATCCGTGGCATTGTGCCGCCATCTCCACCCAATCAGAAAGTTAAACAGGTATTTGCGATGAAGGTCATCCGCAAGTCGGACATGCTGCGCAACAGCCAGGAAGGTCACTTGCGAGCTGAGCGGGACTTCTTAGTGGCTTCAGAGAACTCGCGTTGGGTCGTACCGCTCATGGCTGCTTTCCAGGACAACAACAACCTCTATCTTGTCATGGAGTACATGGTTGGCGGCGACTTTCTCGGTCTGCTCCTTCGCGAAGACATCCTCGATGAAACTGTTGCGAAGTGGTACCTCGCCGAGATGATTCTCTGCATCGAAGAAGCCCATCGCATGAATTGGATTCATCGCGACATCAAGCCAGACAACTTTCTCATCACAGCGTCCGGACACCTCAAGATCTCTGACTTTGGCCTCGCGTTCGACGGCCATTGGACCCATAACCAGACGTACTACAATGATAAGCGATACGGACTGCTTCGTGATCTGGACCTCGAGGTGCAAGGCGATGCGCAGGATGTCGAGGAAGACAAAGAGCGACAGGACGCGCGCAAGACGTTCGATCTGATCAACGGCACCACCACCGCTCGTGGACAGCCCATGATCAAGCAGGATGGCGCCAATGGCCCTATCATCGACTGGCTCAACAGAACGCAAAGACGCCAGTTCGCGAAGAGCGTCGTCGGCACAAGTCAATACATGGCGCCGGAGGTTATCCGAGGCGAGAACTATGACGGACGCTGTGACTGGTGGAGCATTGGCATCATCCTCTACGAAGTATGCGAGTCCATACCCCCATGTTCGACCAACACTGACTTCACAGTGTCTCTATGGCTGTACGCCATTTTTCTGCGACAATCGACAGGCCACCAAGGGGCGCATTTTAGTAAGCAGCACGGAAGTACTTCGTAGACAATACTGACTACTGCAGGATCATCGTAGGTGGCTGCGTTTCCCACCAGAGCAACGATACGCCCGACCCAACATCGACCGCGTACCCCTTATGCCCGTCTCTCGTAACGCCATCGATCTCATGATGAGACTGCTGGAAGAGCGTCAAGATCGTCTCTCAGCGAAGCGCTACCGAGAAAACGACTGGGTCCTCCGCGACAAGGCGGTGGGCACTCGCCGCGTCCGCAACATCAGCACAACTGGCCACATCGTATACCCCAACGACGCCGAGGACATCAAGTCACATCCCTTCTTCCGCAACATCCAATGGTCAACGCTACATATGACACGCCCACCGTTCGTGCCGCGCGTGCATGGCGGACAGCCCATCACCAAGTATTTCGACGACGAGAATGAAATCATGAGTGCATCAGACCACCTCGACTCATCCAGCTACGAAGGCGTCGAGAATCTAATCGTACCCAGCACGCCGGTAAACGACGACGAGCTCACACCTCTTGCACCCACCGCTGGAGCCATGGTCCCAGCGTACGAACAAATTTGCGCGTCCGTCCAGAAGATGCGCCGCCGCAAGAAGGAGAAGAAGAGGCCGCGCGATAAAATGCTCAGGGATCCACAGGTGGGTCGCACAGTGATGGAATTGAGGAAGAAGGGCGCGTTTGTGGGGTATACGTATCGCAGGCCGATGTTTGGGCTGCCGGAGCTGGAGGAGAAGATTGCTGGTGCGAGAATGGAGAGGGCAAGTGTGGGGGCTGCGAGCGCTTGAGACTTGACTGTGAAAGCGATAGTGAGCAGGGTTGAGATGCCGTGTAGGCGTTTATGTACATTTGATGCATCGCTTCGACTTCGAACCAGAGTTTCGCTTACACTGTGACGAAGTGAAATTGCGGCTAATGAAATGTCAGACCACAATTGTAAGCACTGGAACTGACCATTGACTACCTCTAGTAAGTGTAACAGGAATGTCAACAATGGCGCAGGTCTTGTGGCCTTTCGCGATCTAAATAGAGCTGTTTTGAGGCAGTTAAGGATGCGCGGATCCCTGCACGTTCGGAACGCCACAGGGCCCACGAACCGACATCGTTGTATAACTTTTTACGCCCTGCAATTTAAGAGCGGGGTGAAATTGTGTCTTGTGCCCTTGGAGCGAAGAGGATTAATTGCTCAGCACGGGATATTTCGTGGTTGGCACGAATCCACAAGCGGCACGGATTTACGGTCGGCACGGATCGGGTGTATGGGCAATGGATGGGAAGAGTATAAGAAGGAATGGGTATCGAGATTGTGAGACGCATCGCGTACTACCTCGCTAAATCGCGTATACTTGTCTTGTATTGCGGCCAAAATGCATCTTCCGTTTCTCGCGCTCCTTGCTCTCACGCAAATCATCTCCGCCACCGCAAACTTCAAATCAAGATGCGAGTCTCTCAGCTCGGGCGTCAAAGTCCAGGGTTACAATGGCATCAAAGTCAACAAGGCTGCGTACGTCACGCAGAACACGACTTTCGATCAATTCGCGGAGGGCACGAATGTTACGTGTGCACTTCCAATTACCACTGTACCGGTTGATATTTGTCGCGTTGCGCTGAATTTCCCGACGGAAGGTAACGGGGAGGTTTATATGGAGGCTTGGTTGCCGGAGAAGTGGAATTCTAGGTTTCTTGCGGTTGGGACGGGGGGGTTGGCGGGGTGTAAGTGAGCACAAGTCCTGGAGATGAGGTGGTGCTGATTAAGTAACAGGTATTTTCTACAACGAGCTCGCGTTCCAGGTCCAGTATGGCTACGCGGCTGTCGCGAGTAACAGCGGACACAACGGGACGTCAGCAGGCGCATTCTTGAACCAGCCCGATGTACTCGAGGACTTTGTGTTCCGCGCGCTGTACGCATCGACGGTGGTCGGGAAAGCAGTCACAAAGCAGTTTTACCGCAAGGCGCATAAGAAGGCGTACTTTATTGGGTGCTCGCAGGGCGGACGGCATGGGTTCCAAGCTGCGCAGGATCATCCTGAGTTGTTTGACGGCATTGTGGTTGGTGCACCCGGGTTGAGATTGCCGGGTTTGTTCCAGCATATGACGCGCTGGCAGCTGCAGATTGGCCAGGGGGGAAATATGAGCGTGAGCACTGAGAAATGGGGCGCGGTGCAGAATGAGACGTTGAGGCAGTGCGATTATTTGGATGGCGCGAGGGATGGTATTGTTGAGGATACGCGCAGGTGTAAACCAGATCTCACGACCCTTCGATGCGGGAACAATACTTCGCCAACGTGTCTCACGCCCAGAGAACTCGCTGTCATTGCGCAGTTCTTCTCCCCCTGGACCGTCAACAACACGCTCATCTACACTGGCATGACGCACAACGGCGCCGAACTCCTCCACGCAAGCACACTCAGCGGCGCCGAACCCCTCATCTACGCCCTCGAATGGCCGCGCTACGTCCTCTACAATGACGCCTCCTGGACGCTAGACCGCTGGACGCCCGCCGACGCTGTCTTCGCCGTACGCCAGAATCCGTACGGCATGAATGCGCTGAAGGGCGATTTAAGCGGTGTCAGGAATCGCGGGGCGAAGATCATTCATTACCACGGCTTGATTGACGAGCTACTTGATTCGAGCGTATCAGACGGGTATTACGAACATGTACTAGACACTATGCGCGCGTCGCCAAAGCAGCTCGATAAATTCTATCGGTACTTCCGCGTTGCGGGGCTGGCGCATTGTGCGGGCGGTACGGGCGCGAGTAGTTTGGGGCAGGGCGCGTTTGCGGTGCCTGCGAGTGCGGAGACGAGGGATAATGTGCTGAGTCAAGTGGTGGAGTGGGTGGAGGGGGGGAAGGCGCCGGATACGTTGAGGGGGAGTAAATTTGTGGGCGGGGATGTGGCTAAGGGGGTGGAGTATAGTAGGGGGCATTGTAGGTATCCGGCGA
>Ga0265780_10001850_pt1 | contig 29288 bp, 33 predicted proteins | sample P1T30metagenome_FD_192432 | JGI IMG/M metagenome (GOLD analysis project Ga0265780, IMG submission 192432) | Plant litter microbial communities from East Loma Ridge, Irvine, California - P1 T30 | ecosystem: Environmental > Terrestrial > Plant litter > Unclassified | place: USA: California... | reverse complement strand
TGGTAGGATTGTGTGTGAGAGAGAGAGAGAGAGAGAGAGAGAGAGAGGTCAGAGTTGATGATGGGCCCCTCAATCATCTGCAGTGCGATGGTGGGACAAGGATCTGACATGCCTACCCGACATCTAGGTGCGGAGTCCGATGGCTTGCATGTCGTATTCGTGTAACGTTGATGGAATTCCAGGAACGTGAAGTGTAAGCGAGGAAGGACTCGACTAGGTGAGAGCACAGTGCTGACTGCGTTGACAACGCTCGATAAGCTCCAGCGTGCTTAATGTCGAGCACAATCTGAGCCAAAGTAGCCTGAAAAGTAATTATGTTTACAAACCAAAACGTCAGCCTGGTGGCTACAGACCGTTGCAATTCTCACGCAACATGTCCCGTAAAACAATGAGATGCTCCGTGGTAATACATGTCTATGAAATTGACATCTCCATGCTAATGCAATCCCACCTAACAAAGACGAGACGCCGTAACTCTGTATCAAGTTGTGGTATAAGAATCGACCCCATCCCACCTCACAACGCCGCAGGCTTAAACTCAAACACTTTCAGGCGATCAATGTACGCCTTGTACGCCGCAGCCTCGTCCGATACCTAATACGACGACTGCCTCATAAGATGCAAGAAAATAGTGCACTTCTCCACGTCAATGTCTTCCTTGCCGCTGTTCGACCCAACCGCGCCTTGGGTATCCTTCTCGGCTACCAGCTCGACATCGATACGATTGACGCCTGCCCCTAACTTGGCTTCGTAGACGGGCTCGCCCTTCTTCTTGCCGCCTTCGTAGCCAGGCCCTGGACTGCTACCATTAATGCCGGCCGTGACGGGTACGCGGTTGACTTCGAATGTCCTGTTGCCGTTGACTGTAACAAAGAGGCGGTATCCGCGGCCGGTCAGCGCCATGGGCACCTTTGGTATGATTTGGAGGTACGAATTGCTTGTGGGAACAATGATAGTGGCGCTGTGCTCGGTCTTTTGCTTGTCGGCATAGATGTTAACAGACCAAGGCTTAGACAAGTTGAGTGCCGGGTGTGTGTTTAGAGTGATTTTTGGAATCATGGCCTCGTTGATGTCTAGTCGATTGTCAGCTTGCACATGGTAATCACTAGTCTCGACGACTTACTCTTCAGTGGGACTTTTCGGACCGTATCTTGTCGCAGCGCTGACGGAGGGACGTAGACTGGCTGCTGGTAGTGACCATTCATGGAAGCAGTCTGCTGACCGACGGGGCCGTTCGGATATGGGCTTCCACTGTTTGGTCGCGGTGGGGCCATGACAGGATGCGGCGTCTGCGCGGGTATGCTGAGCCTGTTCTGGCCGTCTGGAGCAATACTGGCTGGCCTAATGGCACTCAGTGCTGGAGATTGCAAGTCCTGTTTAACACCATTCATGGCCGCGGGAGAGATCGCGGTCCGTGAGTGAGCTGGAGGGAGTGGTGCAATGGCAGCGGTAGCTCCCTTGGGTCCGCTGAACGGATTGGAAGATGCGGCCGGCGTGCCTGCCTTAGGGGTCCGTGAATTGGTCATGCTCGCCAGAACGTGTCGTTGTTGCCGTAAAAGTGCATCGTTATCGACAATGACGCCAGGTGTCGCAGAATTGCGTGAAGCTGGCGTGTTTGGATCTGATACGGGGCTTTGACGCAGCTTGAGCTTGAGTTGCTGCTTCGGTGCTGCTGCGCCAGATGACATGTTGAGCTTCAGCTTTGGCTGTGGCGGCTCATCGATCTTGGCCTTGGCCTCTGCGAGGCGCTTTTTGAAGAAGTCCTGATTTCGTTAGCAATGCTGATAGTAAGGGGGGACTGTTGACCCACCTCAAGCTCCAAGGAGACATTGTAGATGTCGCTGCCATCTTCATTGTAGTCGCGTGCGTTCTTCCAAATCAGGCTCATCGTCTCGTCGAAGGCATCCCAGCTCTTGAAGAGAGTGTGTCCGGTAGGCTGGTCGCGTCCCACTACTCCTTGAACCTTCTTCTTAACGGAGGCCAACGACATGGGTTCCTTGATGAGCTGGTAGTAGTCCTTGATACTTCGTGATGGCAGGTTGAGAAAGGGAGCGAATATAGGCAGTCCACTCCTGTGCACACATTAGTAGAGTTACCTGTAGCTTGGGTGCCTTGTACGTACTCAGGCTCGACATAGTCGATGATCTCCCTCACAATCTGCTCCTGTGCCTGCTGGAACGTCTTGCCGTTGAATTCTGGGTTGTCTGCCACCTCTGGCGCAGCAGATGCTGAATGCCTGAGCTTCGACGGCGCTGGTGTGGCAGGCTGAGCAGCGGCAGCTCGGCGAGGGCGTTCAACCGACTCCGTGACGGTCGGCGTATGTACTGGCCTTGGCGTGGAGGCGATGCGAGGGATGGGCTTGCTAGGCGTAGAGTTGTCTTCTCCTGGAACCGGCGTTGCTACCGCGACGTAGCTGCCGTCCCTGTACGCTGGGTTGTGCTTCACCATCCAGTTCGAGGCCGTCTTCCGTAGGCGCTCAGCATCCTGGTAAATGATAGAGTGCTTGTCATTGTAGGCTTTCGCGTTGTTGACCAGTCGCTTGCAGTCGCTCTCGACATGGGCAAGGTTGGTGTATTCGCCGTTCTCGAGCTTGTCTTCGATTGTGTCTATGGCGATGGGCAGCTTGATGTGCTCGTAGTACTCGGGGAGATCGCTCTACACATTCTGTTAGTGGGATCGGTGCTCGGGGCATCGTGGAGGCGTACCTTGCTGGGGAGGGTGAGGAAGTGGACGGCAATTGGGCGACCACTGCAAGCTGTCAGTCTGATATCTGATGCCATACGAAAAGGCGCGAGCTTTGGCCTCGGTATGGCTAGCGGGTGAAATCGGGCACGTACGTCTTGTCCTTTGCCTGCTTCAAGCTCTCCAAGAACTGCAGTCCCTTGGTAGTCGTCGTCGCTACCGTCTCTGTATCCGCATTCGATTCGGCCTGCACGCAAAGGGTCCACTGTTAGCAAGGCTGTACGTCATCTCCAGAAGCATTGATGCCTCTGTCCCCGGGTGCATCGTCGGCGCGGGCGTGTTGCTGCGGGACAGGGAGGGGCGGTCGCGGAGGTGTGAATGGGCTACTCGTCGAACACCCAGGGCCTTGCGCAGTCCAGAGGATCTCCCGCATCGCAGCAACACCACTCTCACCTCTCCGCAACCACCACCGACGATGCGCTCAACGCCATTTGGGGCTGCACGTACCGGCACTTTCTGGCGCTTCGCAGGGCGGCCGTCGCTATCGCCCACACCAGCGTTGGCGGCTTTGCGCTTGGACGCGCTTTCCATTTCGAATGAATCTGTGGTCGCGTAGTCTATCCAAGTTAGTACCAATGCTTGCAGGTAGTGTGCACGTCTGGTGTCGTTGGGCTGGCTGCTGTGGCTCGCGCAGTTGCGACGCGTTCCAACGACCGTGAATGCCTCCCCCGGCAAATCATAAGCGCCAAGCCCGTTCCCGTTAGCGCGCGCCGCAATCGGTTTGCGACCACCAAGTGATGCAGAATGCAACAACTCTACCGAAGCAAATAAATACTGTTTTATCAATCGCTAATACACCACACGGTTACTGTGAAGTGGCTACGAAACGTTGGCGTCTCGATAACACCCGCACGTTCGTAAACATCTGATGATGACCCAAATGGGTTTGGAAAGTCTGGCAGAGGTCACCATGTACATGCTGGTTCATAGTGAACGGAAAAGGTGTCATAATGAGAATCTAGGTAAAAGATGCTACCCTCCAGAAGGTTGAAACGCGCCCCTAGGCGAGACCACCACCAAGTACCGCAGCAAACCCAAGAAAGTTTGTATGAGAATGTCGGAAAGAGATGAAATTCATCCACGGTGCACCCTCGACTTCACCTTCGCCTTCTAAGCCTTCTTTTTCGACCCTTCAGACGCCTTCTTTTCAGACGCTTGTTTCTCAAACTCTGCTCGCGCTTCTGCTTCCTTCATCTCCCGCACCTTGGCCAACACCACTTCTCGGAAGATAGCACCCTTCGCGATCCTGCTTAATCGTCCTGGACCCTTGCCGGTAGTAGATGTGCCAGTAGTGGCCTCGCTCGTAGTCAGACCCTTGCCCGGAGTGTGTGCTGCTATCGCCTCTCCTGCCGCTTCGCGGGCATTGGCTGGCATGTCGGCTTCTCCCGGTACGGACTCTTCCTCGTCCTCCTGCATCTTGAGGGCCTCAATGCGGTTCGCGAGTTTCACGAGCTCGATGCCACGCTTGAGGCGGGCCTTGGCGACGTATGCGCGGATCTCGGGAATCAAGTTGTGGTCGCTGGCCGTCTTGCCGCTGAGCCATGGGTGTTTGAGAGCAGACTGTCCCTGTTAGCCACATTCAACACTGGCTTGCAATTCTCGTACCTCAGCAGAGGGCCTCTTGTTGGGATCAGGCTGAAGGAGGAGTGTAATAAACTCTTTCGCTTCCTTGCTGACCTCCTTCCAGTAGCGCTCGTGGAATACCACGCGCCCATTCTTGCATTCTTCGATTAGGTCGGCAAGGTTCTCTGACCGGAAAGGCGAGTAACCGCAGAGGAGTGTGTAGGTGATGACTCCCATAGACCAGATATCCACAGGCTTTCCGTGGCCTTTCTTCAACATGACCTCTGGTGCAGCATAGCCAAATGAGCCAGCCATTGTAGTCAGAACCTCGCTCTTAGAGTCAAGCATCTTTGCGATACCGAAGTCGGCCAGTACGAGAGAGGAGTGAGGGTCGCGTGTGAGGTACAGGAGGTTCTCGGGCTTCAAATCTGCAGTTGTGTAAGCGGAGCGGTCGTCAAGTGAAACCAAGCTTACCTCTGTGCACGACGTTGTTCTGATGGAGGTAAGTAACCGCCTCCATTACTTGTCGGATCGTCTCAGCGGCGTCTTTCTCTGTGAACTTTCCCTTCTCGCAGATACGGTCGAACAGCTCTCCGCCAGTCGCTAGTTGGGTCACGATGTAGTACTTGTCCTGCGAGCCGTCAGCCACTTTATCTGAGAGATGGTCCGACTTTCTTGCTCACCCTTGACTCGAACCAGTCGTGGAACTTGACAATGTGCGGGTGTTGCATGCGCTGCAACATCTCAAGCTCGTCGTACACCATCTGCTCGTTTCCCTTGACATTCTTTTTCAAGATAATCTTGACTGCGACCTTGCCCTCTGGACAGTCGGCTTCGCGCACGATGCCATATGTGCCGGCACCCAATGTTTTTCCGAATCGGTATCGGGACCTGTAGTTGGAGTCTCAGCCTGGATATTTGTTTGCGTGGGGCACAGGAGGCACGAACTTGCGGTCATAGCTATCGGGCTGGCCGTGCAGCTTGTTGAGCATATTTGTCACTGTTCACGCGTTAGAGTGTTGGGAAGCAGAGAAAAGTCAAGAGAGGATGCCCTACTCATAATGGGAAATGTGCTGCAGCGATTCAGCTGCTTTGTTGTCGTGAGGCTGAGTGTCAGACGGAGTTGCCTATTCGGCGCGGCGCGTACAGCTGATGGTGGGGTTGGTGAGGGGTAGCTTTTCAGCAGCAGGTCGGAATCGGTCGTTGTAGGTGGTAGGGCGAAGGGAGCGATTGAAAGAAATGAAGACGCAAATATCGAAATAGGAGCTTGTAGGAACCAGCAACAAGAAAGTTACCAAGGGTCTTGGAGAAGTTGCAGCTCGTGCAATTGTGGGGGCGGGCGCAGCTTCGGCCTGAAGCGTGCACGCCTCGTTCGCGCCTGAGGCTGTGCTTATGATTGGCAGTGTCTGCCTCGTTGGCCATGTTTGCTAGAATCGAGCCAAGGATGGACTGGCCTTTTTCCTAGACTAGCTAGAACATGTTGAGATGTCAGCCCTGCAAGCTGTCGTTCAGTTCTAGCTCGTCTCGGTACCGTCCGCTGATGTAGGAAGATCTAGAGTCTGGGCATACCCATTGCCTCAAACGAGAATAATCGTGACTGAAATGTATGTCTGATTCCATCTTCTTTTAGACTTCCAAACGACCGTTGTAGATTCATGCCCATCCAGCGAGAGCGTGACATACGCGCCATAGCCAGCTGAACTCGCATGTTCATATCCTTCCACATCTCCCGTACCTGCCAAAGAGGAGGGACACGATGCACGACGCCACAAGAGGAAGCATCCGCTGCCAAGCAGGACGCACGCGAGGAATGCGTGCAGGGGACATGGCTTGATGTGTGGCAGCTACGTCATGCTTTGTCGCAACTGCCTGCAAACAAAACCTGATCGACACTTGATTTGTTTGTACCGTATATCACTGCTCTATCTTCTCAATACGAAGCCTTACACTGCACAACCCATTAATCCTACGCCTACACTCTTGTTACCCTACACAGCCTATCGTAAACCATCCACGCCAATCGTCAGCATGTCTATCACTCAGATCTTCACCGTCTTCGCCGGTCTCCTAGCACTCGCCGGCGCCTACCTGTACTTCTTCGGTATCGACCCCGAGACCAAGCGCGCGCTCGAGAAGAAGGCCCTCCAGACCATGGGCGAGAACAAGCTGTCTTACATGACCAAGTGTATGTTCTCCTTGCCACAAAACCTGAGCTTCCAATCCTAACACCTTCCAGCCCAAATCGACAAGATCCCCGCCTCCGACCAGGAGGACGTCAAGAACCTCAAGAAGTCCCTCGGCAACGCTGTCGGCGGCGTGACCAACAACCCTCTGGGAGAGCAAGCTGGTGAAGCAACGGACAAGCTCACAAGTCCCTTCACTGGTCGCTAATGCTCTTCTGTGCCTAGTTCGAGCGGTCAACGCAGCGTAGGATACTGCGGCAAGCTACTCGAAGAGCGCGGGAGGCACCGTCCAAGAATACTCGAAGAGCGCGATTGACACTGCATCGGCTTACGGAAACAAAGCAAAGGAGGTGGTCGTCGAGAAGGTCGAGCATGTCGAGAAGACGAAGAAGGCGGAGTGAGCGTGGGCAACGGTACACAAGCTCAGGGAGGTCGGTATGGGTGTCTTTTGTGCCTTATGCCGTGCGATGGACAGGTAGTCGTGACGACTTTATGACATCCTCATGACCTGAATTAAAGTCTTCTCTCAACCAATCTGCAGCCCACCAGTCCATATGCTCCACCAGACGCCCTCCCAAGCCAGTACAATGCCCCAAAACACAATCTGAAATGCCCTCTTCTTCGTCTTGTGCTGGAAGAAGTGCATTCCCAGTAGCGCGCCAGGCCAGCCTCCCATCACCGCAAACACATGCAGCGTCGCCTCTTTGACTCGCCATTCCATGTTCCGCGCCTGCATCTTGTCGTAGCCATAATACATGAACGTGACACCGCTCACTATACCGGTCCACGCGATTGGCAGAAGGGAGTTGGTGGCAGTGTAGAGCCGGATTAATGTGCATGTTGGCAGAACGAGAGACATGATGCCTGCGACTGTTGCGGGAGTCAACGGGCGGTAGCGGGGTTTTGCGCGGTTGGGTGGCATGCTCGTGTGATGGAAGCGGTGGTTGTGCTAAGGCATTGTTGGTGGTGTCGTGTTCGCGTATCGCGGCCGTTGAGTTGCCCTGTCGATCTTTCGTTCTCGTCACGCTAGTCCATCTACTCGTGACTTTCAAGGCAGCTCTCAGTGGACGCACATCTTGATAACAGAACCCATACCGAGATGAATGCTAGATCAGCCGCTTCACCTTTAGAGTCAACCGAAAGTTCTTCGGACCTATCTCGACAGCACTTGAGCTGTAAGACATGGTACTTGTACTCGCCGCTGGAATCAGAAATCGGACAGATGTGTTTGAGTTCCACTCATCCACGCTGGAAGGGCAGAGCAATTCTTTCAGAGACTAATGCCCACAGACCCTACGATAGCATGCATGTCATACCATACCCAGGGTAGCCCATGTAAGCCATCAAAGCAATGAACTCCCAAGGCTCGATGCGAAATTGCGCAATATCGCAAGCACTGTCCCGCAAAACAATCCAACATGGCGACTCGTGATTACGTTCGGTCTTGATTCGGATATTAACATTGATTAGAATAAGAGATTATACACTAAAAAGTGCCTTGTCCGCACACGGCCAGTAAATCAACAATGCAAACAGCAAGCGTAGACACGTAACGTAGCGACATATTGACAGAAGGGTGGTACACTACATACAAGGATCGTCTCACAACACTATCATCGAACTCAAAGATTCCTCCTCGTCCTAGTCCTCCACAGATTGACTCCGCTTAGTACAGGACATCGGCGCAGCCAAAGTGCTGCTCAACGCCAAGCTCGCCGGGGTGCTTCCAGCCGTCATCCTGGAAGGAGAACAGGCAAGATTCGTATCCGACGGTGTCCTGGATCGTCTTCATAGCAACCTTCTGCGCCTCCGGATTAGCCTTGGCCGCACCGTTGTCATTACCGCCGGCAGGCCAGCCGATCTCAGTGATGTAGGCACCCTTGGCAGCGGCACCGGGGCAGACCTTCTTGGCCTGCTCGAGCTGCTGCTTGGCGAAGTCACCGGCCATGTCGGCGGAGACGGAGGAGGTGAAGTATGGGTGGACCTGGACGGCAAAGACGTCGATGTGGTCGCAGAGAGCGGCACCCTTCTCCTCCCAGACGTTGACGGGCTCGGTGGTGGTGATGGCGATGTCAGACGGGAAGCCGGCGCCCTGGAGCTCCTTGCGGACGTAGTCGATGTAGGAAGCAAGCTCGGTGGCTTGGCAGTTGTTGTTAAACATGCACTCGTTGCCAACAATGACCATTGAGACACTGTCCTTGGGAGCCTTGTTCTTGATCTCCTCGAGCTGCTGGTTGGCGTAGTCGGAGAAAGTTCCCTTGCCGGCGCCCTCGAGGAAGATGCCGTAGATGACCTTCAGGCCGTACTTCTGGCACTCGGGCACGACGTACTGGAAGACGCCGCAGTCGGTGCTGTAAGAACGGATGGTAGTGAAGCCCATGTCGTGGATCTTCTTGATGTCAGACTTGATCGCACCCTCAGACTTGCACTGGCCATCATTCGCGTAAGGGGTGTAAGTAATGGCCCACTTGTGGCCGTTGACGACGATGCGGTCGCCGGAGCTGTAGCCACCAGTTGGCTTTGGCTTGTCGGCGGCCTTGGAGCTGGCGGGAACCGGCTTGGGCTTCTCGGCGGGCTTTGAGGGGGCGGGGGCAGGGGTGTACGCAGGTACAGGCTGGGGCTTCTCCGCTGGCTTTGAAGGAACGGGAGCAGGAGTGTAGGCAGGAACTGCCTTGGAAGACTCCTTGGGCGGGGCTGGGGGAGTGTAGACCTCCGCAGGCTTGCTGGGCGTGGGCTTGACGTAGATCGAGGAGGGCACGATCGGGGTGTTCTTCTCCTCGGTGCACGAGGTGGTCGGCTGGGGAACAATGTAGGTCGAGTTGGCGATAATCGATGGCACTGTTGAGCTGTTAGCATTCAAGTCTTCCTCACGGCCCTTTGTACTTTCAGAAGTACGAGCCCTCCATTCTAAGAACTTTCGGGATTCACATACTGGCAGTCACATAGACGGTGGTGTAGACCGTGCAGACCTCATCCTTCTTGTGGTCACCACGACGAAGGTGGAACCCAGCATGGGCCTTGTGGTCGTATGCCGCGACAGATGCGACGAGCGCAGCGGAAGCTGCGATGATTGAACCCTTCATGTCGTTTGTTTACGAGTTTTTAGCCGGGGCTTTGGTAGTGTATCTTCGCTGAAAGAGTGAAGCGGTATTATTAAGTATGTTCAAACGAGTGTAACGGCACAATGGCCAGAGGGTTGACTTGTCAACGAGGCTGTAGAATCGTAACAGGAAGCCTTGCGTAACAGAGGAGAAGAAAGCAGCCACAGGCCGGGGACTTGAGCGCTTTTGTTAGACAGCATCATTACGGTGCTCGTGCGCCGGCACGCTGGCGGTAGGAAAGGGGTCCCTTGAAATTAGCGTGGGTATCGTGGGACGGAAATGGCATGGTCTTGGCCGAACGGACAGATAGGGTCACGATGTGCACAAAGCTGTCGTGTTGTGGAAATGAGACCTGGGGAAACAATGGCTGTTCGACTACTTCGGGAAAGGCGTACCCTAGCGGCTTCGTTCTGGTTCGTCGGGTCGACTGTGCCATCAGGGGCTGAACAACGTCAATGGCACGAGCGTTAATCTCGAGTCAATTTTTGAATGGTGTCTTGCACATCGTGATGAGTTCGGCGCAATGCAATGAGATTTCAGAGCACCCTGTTCCGTGGGTCATCAATTCGTTCACCAAGACTACAATTTCCTGCGCACAAAGGCTCGTGTTTGTTCATGTCCAGTCCCGCCGAACAGCAGACGTAACTCATCAAAGAACTACCGCACGTCTGGATTGCCTATTCGCCATGCGCAGCCACGGCTAAAATGTTTTGCAGGCAGAACCATGGTCGCTGCGTCGCCGGATACAGGTACAAAGCGGCTCATGCGCGCCCGGCATCGCGACTATTGGTCGGTGGGTCAATTCGAACTCTTTGTAGACCAGGGCCGTTGTTGGCTGGTGCCTTTCGCGACTCGAGACCTTGGTGTTGCCGCGATCAATTGGCGTCATCAAACTTTCCGTTGCACTTCCAGCACGACGGATCCAAACTTTCGTCACGTTCCGCGATCATTACTCGAACCACGAGCTAAGCGCGTCGAATGGCTTTTGGTGTGCGACAGTCGTCCTCATCTTCGGCCTCTGCTGTGATACATCAGGATGTTATGAGCCGAAAGGGCCAATATCGCCCAGCTCCAGAGTGCCTTGGGTTGCTTGCGCGACGGGTTGGCAGAGTGTGCTCATTTCGTTGACCAGTGTTGGATGCGACATTGCCGCTGGTAGGGCTGAACAAGTGGTCACCCGACAGCAATCTTCAGATCGTGCGCTTATCTCTCAGCTGGATGTCGAAGTCCCAGACCAATGATTGCGTTGCCAGCGCGAAGACAGGAAATGAGTGCGTGAGGTGTAGCGAGTGTAGCGTAGTGTATACGCTTAGGATAGTAGTTAGCCATCTGCTATTCGTGGATTCGTGGCGGTTTGCTGACAGCGGATCACTTTGCCTCCGAAAGATTTCCAGAAACTAGACTACCTTTACGCTACTATTAGGGGAACGTAAGGACTATCGAGGGGCAAATAACTTTATCGATGTAGATAATAGTAGAGTCTACGAGGTACAGAAAGAATCGATAGTCTGCTTGTACCAGCATCCTTCGCTCTGCTCACACGGGCGCAAGATGCGACCTCATCATCTCCACAGATTCCTTCCCCGCATCTTGACTAAAATAGTTCTCCTTTTCATTTGCCGGTTTTCTGGCTTGATCTTTTGCCCTTGGAACATCTCCTCCCCATACTCCTGCATCGCCGATTCAATGTCCTTCTCTCCTTTCGTAGCAGCACAAATCTCTCCAGCAAGCACGCGTCTGTCATCTTACGTCAACTCCTACTCCAGCGACTCAACTTTGTTACCGCTTCGCAGTCACAACGACTAGTCTTGGCTACTGATAGCTACGCATTGTCTTGCGTTATCAACGTGCTTCGACGAAGGACGCTCAGGGATGCATGCACTTGGGTGATCACCTAAAGACGAAAGAGACTGGCAGTCCAGCATGTGTCAATACTAGTACCCACCCGTCCTGGCAGACTTCCTCAAGTCAATGTTGTGTACAATATTGCCGATCCGTGCCTTCACGACATCGAAAGAAGCCACAGATGGCCGTATGAACTCGTTGACATCGAGCGCCCGTATTTTCGAAACGTGTTCTGGGTCCGGCTCCTCAAGATTCCACGCTATGCTCACATGGAAGCAATCTGAGCTATCAATATGCTCAACAGCATCGCGTTCATCTTCTTTCCCTTCAACGCTGCTGACTGTCGTATCAGCTTCCATTGGTCCGTCTCCATGGCCGCCAACATAAAGCTCAGAATGACCACACTTCTTAGTCGCATTGTTGCATGCTTGAAGGAGCCTGTTCAGTTCGTCCTGCGCTGGCTTTTCGATCCCTAGGACCAAGAACCATCGGTTGCGTTCGAAGTTGGGCACCCATTTGAGATTGCGAAACTTGAAGTGGAATGAAGAAACGGCGGCTCTTCGGAGAGAAGACCTCAAAGTTTCGAGAAAGTCGCTTCTATCCTCTGTTCGAATCTGCAACGTCCGCGAGAGCGATATGTGCAAGGGAAGTGGTGCGCCAAGCTCTGATTGCAAAGATGGCACAATGTCTGGAAGGGTGAGCTTCTTCGAGCGCGATTGATTTTGGCGCTCTAGAGTATCTCTGACATGTTGGATCAATGCGTGCAAGTCGTCAGCTTCGGTCTGTGTGGGAATCCCTCGCGCACGTTAGCTCGCTAAGCCTCTTCTTACGAGGCCTCAAGGACCATCCTTACACTCTAAGTAGACGTGGCTGGGCCAGTTCCCTTCGATATGAGGTATCGCGCGCTTGCGGCCTCCGTGCAGACTTGGGTTGTCGCTTGTGCTTGCGCGCGCGTTCGTGGAATAGAGGTCGTGGAATGCTCCTGGAAGCGGCGGGAGGTCATCTTGGGTGGATGCGCCGTGCTTGCGCTTCAACATGGCATTGGGCAAGCCTGTCGGCAGCGCAGAAGGTATACCATCGCCCTGATCCTCTTCTTCGGAATCGGAATCTGGGTATTCAACCAAGGCCATGCTGTGATGGTGTTTGCACGATGATCGCTTCGTCACTGCCAAATGCGGCTCGGGCACACTAGCGCTCCTTCCGGATCCACGCTGACGTACCGCCAATCCGTCGATGACATGTGCAGGACGCGTACCTGCCAAGTCAGGCCTTTATCAGGTGCAGGTTCCGTCACCTGCTTCTCGATTCCCAGTTAAACTTCTCCAAAATACTGTGCCACTTCAGTACCTCTCGACTCTCATCCCATCGACTACTAGCAAATAGGAGCATACTTCGGTAACACCACCAACATGAATGAGGTAAGTGAATTCCTTGTACTCCCACACCACGCGGATCCGAGCGGATAGTCGCATCTACCAGGTGAAACACCAGAAGTGAAGCAGTCTCCATTTTGTGCTACCTTGTCTATGTTCAATACAAATTGGATGAACGCTGACCTCGTAAGGCACAACATGCACTTATTGATCCGTTGATCGAGCCGGATCCAAGCGACGAGACAGGCCTGAACACCCACTTCAGGTCAACATACGGCCCGCAGGAGCCCATTACGCCGCCTGGCGCATCAGATATATCCAAGGGCCAGGCCACCGTTCAAGTTCAGCCCCAGCACACGGGAACATCGGTTGAGACCAATCCGTACCGCCGCTCGCGAGCTTCATCTGAGGCGAAGAATCCCTTTGGCGACCATGGATCGGGAAGTCCCAGCAGAAGGAGGTATGACTATCCCTCCCCTCCCAATTCTGCTAGCCCACACCGCGAGCACTTTTCGAAACCATCGAGCCACCGCTCGGAAGCCTTCGGATCCATGAATGAGACCCGTCCTCGACGCTCGAGCAATCCAGCGCCAACTCAGTCCAGGAGCGGTCGCCCTGCACGAAGTGGCTCACTACGAGAGCGCTACCCTGGAGATACTTCCCACAGGCCACTTGATGTCATTCGTAATGACGAGAAGATTGCTCACCGTGCTCCTCATCTTAGGAAGAAGAACTTTGCCGGCGCAGATATCATCGATCGTCTCGACCACGCCGGATTCGCACGTTATCACCACGAAGGACCATATGATGCTGCCAGCATTGCGCGCAATAACAAGCATGTCAAATATCCCCCCATTGCTGCAGTCCGTGAGTCGAACGCGGAGGCATTGAGGGCTACGCCGCGGGAGAACATCATCGATGCCGTTACGAAGCATCGTCCCATCGAAGGAACCGCCAACCAGCCACCCGGTATCCCCGATCGCTTTGGTAGGACTCTCAACTATGAGGAGGGAGCCGACCTTCAGCGAGAGCCAGGCGGTGACTACAGGCGCTGGCCTGGACAGGTATGCTATACTGTGCCGATCAGTGTCCATCCTCACTAACGACCACAGACATACCACCCCGACGACTTGAAGGGCAAGGGTGAACCGTCCTACAGTATTGAAAAAGCTCTCAAGGACCATAAGAGACTGGGCGACTCTGGCACCGAGATGAGCTCTCGCCACTCTCACAGCAAGAGCATGGACCACAGCCGCGCACCTGGCATCATCCCGTCGGAGACTCTGGATGCCGACGCGTCTGGCATCGGACGCAGTAGCTCTACCGGCGGAAAATTGGGCAGCACGCTGAAGAAGCGATTCGGCAGCATCCGTCGTCGCAAGCAGGATGTCGAGGCTTAGAAGATGCGACCCTGGATGAGGCGGACCAACTCTTTCGACAGCGACTATTACTAAAATGTATGACTACGATGTGCTTATGCGCATGGAGCAGCGTATTTTCTGTTTCTTTCTTGGCTCCGGCCTGCGCGAATATATATAGATTGTTGGAGGGATATGTACATATACGCACACACATGTTTTTGCTTGGAGATTGGCGTCTCCGAGTTAATAACGAATATACGACTATAACATCATGGACTTGTTGCGTTTGACGTCTCCTTTGGCACATTCACTCGAGGTGGTAGATTGAGGACTGGCTTGACTCACGTAACACCAGCGGCATGTACTCCAGCCGTGACCAACACTCTCCTTGAGAAGTATCTACATAGACTTGATGACGGGGACGGCTACACGAAAGAACAGATATCAACGAAAACGAGAGCTGGAACACCCCGGTTGGGAGTGGACAATTAGCAAGTCGGTTCACACTTAAGTGAATTCAAATGTCAAACGGACACTTACTATATCGCGACCTGCGTGCGTCCTCGTCTTTTACGTCTCGCACCCCGCAGCCAAGTCGTACATATGTATATCTATAGAACTTCTAGGCCGCCATCAACAATGACATGCTTGCGCCACGTAACATGTCAGTTGGCGTAGGATCGTTCCTTGCGCCACGTAACAACGATGTAGATGGACTGCTTGCGCCACGTGACAGTCTGGAGTTTGATGCTGTGATGTGATGTTTGTTTGTAGTGTCTTTGTTTTGCACTGCTTTTCATTTTTTTGCGCAAACGAACATTCACTTCACTAACGAACGTGGTTAGCCAGATGGGGTGTTGCTTGGGAGAGCTGCTTGGATGTGATAGGAATTAAGTAGTAGTATTTCATGTATGTATATATCTACCGATCGACGCCCGACTTGTGCTGTCGTATATTCTGAGATACTCGGGTGAATGCAAAGTAACGCAGAAGGGTATGCGAAGGAAAATAAAAGCAAAAGCAGAAACCACAGACACCTCCCCACCAAGCCTATTGCCGTTCTCCTAAGAGTTCGTAACGGAGAGCCTTGTCTCAATCTACTCCTCCTGCAGGTTCATCTTGGCACCTGCCTTGACAAGCTGCCTGAGCCTCTTCTCCATCGCCATGCGGCCCTCAAGAGTCTCCCACACCTTGTGCGGAGCCTTGTTAACGACATCCCAGGAAATGAGGTTGTCGGTAAGCTTGGTCAAGTCCTTCTGCTTGCGCTCCCATTCGCTGCTCTTCCTGACCTCTATGCCAGAGCTGACGATCGCAAGGGGCGTATCAGCTGACTGGATGTTGCGGGAAGACACGACTTCGTTTTTGGTCAGGCTGTCGGCGACGAGATTCTCCTGGAGCTGCGCCTTGATGAACTTGCCGGACTGGTAGGCATTGCGTCCGTAGACGCGGTCCTCGCGGGTGCGGCCCTTGAACAGAGCGCCAGCGAGGCGGACGGTGCCGAGAGGGGAGATGATGCCCCAAGCCCAGAGGAGGAAGCCACGGCTCGGGCTGCCAATGCGGTGCAGAAGATCCTCGTGGTAGGGGTCGATGAGCAGGATTCCAGTGACTTGCTTCATGTGGCGCGAGCTGAAGATGCGGGACACAAGACTGCCAGTGCCAGCAGAGACCAGAATCCAAGGACCCTCCTCGCCAGCGCGTGCGAGCGCCTCGGACAAGGCGTCAGCGGACATACCAGCTGAGTGTGGTGATGGCGCGTTGTCGGAGAAGGCGTAGCCGGGACGGTCCCAGTAGCAGTAACGCGAGATGGTACCGTTCTTGTAGGAAGAATAGGCCCAGTGCTCCAGGTCGTACTCGAGCGGGTCCTCACCGGCCTCAAGGATGACAGTGGCGTCCTTTTTCTTGTCGGTGTGCGTGACGTTACCGATACAGGCCAGGTGGACAGCGTACTTGTCGCCGTCGACGAGGATACGGTCACCGTACATCTTGAGTGAGGAGTCGCGGGCGCGCATGCCGAGAGTGGCAGTCATCAGGACAACGATGAGAATGAAGACCACGGTTAGAACAGTGGCGAGGGTAATGGCCAACCATTCCTTCAACGAGCGTTTACTCTCTGCGCGGCCGGTCAGACGCTCCTCCTCTTCTCTCTTGCCGTAGGCTACGACTCGGTCGGTCAGAATGCACCAAACAGCAATGAGGAATGCCCAGACGACACTTGCGATACCGATCCATCCTTCTTCGAGACGGAGGCGTGGTACAGCAAGGATCACGATCATGTCCACAGCGAGTAGCAGAGCGATGATGGCAGTGGTGATGCGCAATCCTTTAGCTGGGGCGGTAAAGAAGATGGTTGCGACCAAAAGGTTACCGATGGTCAGACAGGTATATGCGAAGTCGAAGAAGCCAGAGCCGCGGCTGTGCATTCCAGGCGGAGACACAAAGAGAGACACCAGCAGAAGGACCCACCAGAGGAAGGTGATGACGAGGAAGAGGATGGTCAGGTAGCGCATAGCACGCACCGTCCACAGGTTGTATGGAGAGACCTATAGCCGTCAGTATAACCCTTTATACAGTTGCGAGCATCTTACTGCTGGGTCATCTGGGTCAAGGTAGCCGTCCGCAGTTGGAGGAGGAAGAAGCCTTGTGCGCTCGGTGGGCTCATCGCGTCCGGCACGTGTAGACGTGTTGTAACTCCTCCTCGAGGTCCTGGAAGCTCCATCATCCTGAATTGGGTGTGGAGGTTCAGCCGTCAGGCCATCCCCGTTCTGCTTGCCGCCTTTCCACATGCTGCTCATCGCTGCTATCGTGCTTTCAAACACCACAGGTTGATTATTAGTATTACGGAACTTTCCTCGGAGTCAGAAAAAGATTCGAGCTTCGCAAAGCTCTGGGAGTGATGCGAGGAAGGATAGTCTTGAGGGGTCTAGACATCTTCTTGTTCGAGCTCGACGCGCTAGCGACTCCATGTTCTACGTCACGCCGCATGCACGAATTGATCGTCGGCGGAGCAGCTGCCGCCTCTCACAGCTCGCGCCTCGTTTTACGCATCGAGCTCAGCCCCGCGGAGAGCTGTCCGCTTCCAGGTTTGAGCATGAATGATACTGAAAGTACCGTGGTACTTGCTGGCTCTAGACGTGGTCTCGTGTCTTGAAGCAGCTACGTCACAGAGGGGAAAAGAACAATTCTCCAGTGTCATTTTCTTCGATAATGATCCTGGCAATCCTTTAGCTCTGATCCCTGTCTCCCAGATGGCGATCCACCTCCTCGGAACAGAAGAGACGCAGTCTGGCCTCCGACTCCGACCACCGATCTGGACTGACATCCCACGGTTGGAATGACCATACAGTACACTTTTACAATGTGATAGAAAGCCTCGCACGATCGACTCTCTTTGTACATAGTTGTTTTCAGATACACGATGGGTTGACACCTGTCAACTCCACAAGAGCGCGACAGCTTGACCCCACCTCCTATCAACGTGCATACAGTTCCTCACTGCTATCGCCTCACCCACACCACCAAACCGCCAATTGTCCACAATCAGTACACTACCCAGGGACTACAACCCGCCAATCACACACTAGACCTCACCACTCCCTCCCTCCCTCCCAACATCTACCTCTTTTCGACCCAAATCCTACCTAGCCACACCACGCCACAATGTCCGACCTCGCAAAAACCTTCGCCAAGACAAAACTCTCCTCCCTCCCACCGCCCTCACCCCTCACCGAAGAAGAAGATGACTCGTCCTCCGCATCCTCCATGTCCAGCACCGGCACTGTAATCCCCTCGCACAACCTACGTCCCGCGCCCGCAATACACTGGTCCGACTTCTTCGCGCAGGAGTACTATCTCGAGACCAGCACGCCGAGCGGCGGGAAGGCCAAATTCCATGCATACTACACGCCGCCGAAAGATACGAAGGGGACGTTACTGGTGCTGCATCATGGCGCGGGCAGTTCGGCGATGAGTTTCGCGCTCATGGCGAAGGAGGTGGGGAAGGGCATGCCGGGTCTGGGGATACTAGCTGTTGAGGCAAGAGATCATGGGAGCGTGGTGTGGAATGCCGCAGGGAATGTGGATAACGATCTGAGCGTCGAGGTACTGAGTCAAGATCTCATCGACATGCTGCACCTCACACAAGCAAAGCTAGGCTGGAAAGACTTGCCATCCATCGTCTTGATAGGACACAGTCTCGGCGGCGCGGTAGTAACACATACAGCGAACACGGGGCTACTGGGACAGAAACTAATGGGCTACGCGGTGCTGGACGTTGTGGAGGGCAGCGCAATGGAGGCGCTTTCACACATGCAGACGTATCTTGCGAGTCGGCCAAAGACATTTCCGAGTCTACCTGCGGCGGTGGAGTGGCACATACGGTCACGCACACTTCGGAATCCTCAGTCTGCGCGCGCCAGCGTGCCGAGTTTACTTCTATCTGGGAGTGACGGACGCTTAGCGTGGCGGACCGAACTCGGCAGCACGGAATCGTACTGGGAGAACTGGTTCACGGGGATGAGCAAGAAGTTTCTGAGCGGCAAGGGAGCGAAGTTGTTAGTGCTTGCGGGCACAGATCGGCTGGATAAAGAGTTGATGATTGGGCAGATGCAGGGTATGTTCAAGATTGGTGTTGATGTGTTGACGATTGGCTGATATGCTACAGGTAAATTCCAACTCCAGGTCTTTCCGGCGTCAGGGCACTTTCTGCACGAGGACCAGCCTGATAAGACGGCGGAGGTCATTATCGAGTTTGTGAGGCGCAATGATCGGAGTGCGATGGTGCTTCCGCCTAAGGTGTCGGACTTGCTTGCGCAGGGCAAGAAGGTTTGAGAAGACATGGTTGATGTCGGCACTTCTCGCATCTAATCTGGCACAACACGAAGTGCTTGTCAGCCTGCCTCCATACCCACCATTGTGAGTCCCTCTCCTTCTCAATATGTACAATGCTAATCGTATTACAGTTTGGGTATCATATAGACAGGTATGAACGTTGGTAGTATGAGTACTACAACCACGAAGATGCGACAGAGGATCTCAAGATGAGTCGGCGTCTTGGGCGACAGGGGCAGCGCCAGTGTCTGCCTTCGACTTGTGTTTTCGCTTCCTCTTGTGTCCTGTGCTCGCGTCTGGCGCACTATCACCATCTGCAGTCGCAGGTCTCGTGTCGTCCGTGGTAGCAGTTTTAGGCTTCTTGGGTGCGCTCGCCTCTGCCGCAGGCTTGTCCTTCTTCGCCTTCTTCATAGACAGCGGATTCGGTTCCTTAGGGCCCTTCCGCTTCGTCTTCTTAACAGGTCGCGCCTCCATAGCTCCATCTGCAATAGACTCATCTGCATCCTCCCTCTTCCTCTTTTGCAGCTGCTCCGGCATGCGCTGCCCTTTCAATCCCGCCCTAAACTTCGACTTCTCTTCCTTCTCCCTCTGCTTCTCCGTCGCATTCGCCATCGGCTCCATAAGCACCACCGACTTTGAAATATAAATCAGCGGCACGCCCGCAATGCCGCGCATATGCTTGCGCACCCCGACATCGTTCGACGCCACAATGTACCTATTCTTATTCGTCCCGCCCACCACCGCGCCCAGACACTCCAGCGTCGACAGCGGCTCCTCGAGGTCCTGGTGATTACACCGCCGGCGCTCGTACTCCTTCGCTTGTAATATGAGCGTCTCGTTCTTGGGCGTCGCGGCATAGAGATGGCGCATGTCGCACGTGGTGATCATGGGCTTGACGGGCCCGCCGAGCAGTTTCTGCAGGCGCGATACGAGGTCGATTTTGAACGTGTATGCATCTTGCAGGATAGAGGAGTCGAGGAGGACTTGGTAGGGTTCGCGGAAGCCGAAGTTGAGCTCGTATTGGTGGAGGAGTTTTTTGTAGGCCTGTGAGTATATTGTTAGTAGGGTGGAGAGAGCATTGTGGAAGGTGAGATGTGCCTTTGCGCGCTTGAGCTTCATTGTCGCGACAGTTGTGTGTCTGGAGTGGTGTTGGGTGTTGTTGGTGGATCTGATGTAAAGTTTCCAAGTCCGGGCGAAGACCAAAAAGTTGCATGCGGGCGGGCGCGAAACGGTTGCATGGCTCGTGCGCGCAAATGATCATCAAGCCGCAGACGTTTAGCTCCCCCGAATCCTCCGCATTTGACTGGAAAGTGAGTGGTTCGCTGGCGAGAGGTGCGCTTGTACATAACAATTCACTTACCTTCGCATACATTTCCGCTGTAGAAGCACTCGCACGTAATAAGCTTTTTTGTAATACTAGACACGGCTGCACTCGATGCGTTACCGGTAGCCACATCATGCCCGGCGAGACCCCCGCAGAGACCACCCCTGATACTGAGGCCACGAACAACGGGAGCGCACACACGCTGAAGCCGCAGGTCGAATATGACGACTTTGGGTTACCTATTCGGAAGCCGCGGGCAGTCACGCCGGTCGTCGAGGACTCGGATTCTGAAGACGAGAAGTTTGAGGATGCGGTAGCGATTAAGTCACCGGGCTTGAACAATGTCGCAATGCCTGAGGCTCAGAGTAGTGAAGCAATGAAGAGCGTGAAGAGGGAGGAGGGGGAGGTGGCGGTTGGCCAGGAAGAAGTGAAGGTGAAAGACAATGCACAACCACAAGTCAATGGCCATGTGAAGCAAAAGGTGGTGGAGATTGAACAGAAGGAAGAGGCTGCGAAGGCTTTGGACACACAATCAGAAGTCTTAGAGAGCATGTCACAGCCAGAACCGGCCCCGACTCAAGACACCGAAAAGTCAACGAAGACACCAGCAGAGGCCAGTGCCAAAGCTCCTGAACCACCCTCAGAAGGCACTCCACAACCACAGCCTGCTGTAGAGGCCCAAACCGAAGAACCGTCCCAACCCTCGTCGCATCGTCACCAACAGAGCATCGCGTCCGTATCCGAATACTCCCACCAACACGCAGTCGCACAGCCACACAAAGAAACGAAGACACTTGACGATAGTGGCTGGCAGACTATGCCCGCGTATGCTCGTTACGACATGTACGATGATGACGACAGGCTCATCGCAAAGGAGAACGTGGAAGAGCTGGAAGACATGCATGGCTATGGGAACCTCGGGGGTGCTGCAAAAGGCTATACCAGGGTCATCATGGACGATGATGCAGATTCTGTCACGAGCATGGACGACAACACGGCTTACCTCTTCAAGGACAAGAGCACAATGTTGGACGACAACGAGGATTCCGTCCGAGATCCGCTCGCGCAAATGCAAGCCACAAAGGATCTCCTGACCGAAGGACAACGCGTGGCATACGTTGGATTGGTCCGACTGGCCATGGTGGACATGGAGAAGAAGCTGGCCAGGATAGACCGAAACAGGAACACTAAGAAGGTCTTGGATCTGGCGCAGGAAACTACCAAGATGTGGTCGCAGAAGGTGATGGTCAGGGTCTATGGACATATGGATATCACTACATCTGAGCAAGTCATGATAGAACAACTTTCGGAACACGGCGTAGTACCGGCTGATCTGGTGCCAGCGCTGATGCAGAACGCGCGCGTCAAGAATCCACTGGCTGAAGAGGTCGATACAGCGAAGGAACCTGGATCCGCTCCAGAATCCATATCATCTCCCCGACCTGACGAAAAAGCTGGAGATCCGAAATTCACATCTTCACTCACTCTAGACGAATCAATGAAGTCGCCACCCCCTCCACCTTACAAAGAAGAGGAAGACGGATTCGACTACCCCGACGTCAGAAGCCCATCACAAATGACCGATAGCAAAAGTCTCGACATTGATCTGCGGTGGACCGTCATGTGCGATCTCTTCTTAGTCCTCATCACAGACGGCGTCTACGACGCGCGATCAAGAGAGCTGTTCGAACAAGTAGGCAAGTCTCTCAGCGTGGACTGGCTGGAAGTGTCGCGCTTCGAGAAGCGAATCACAGATGCCTTGGAAATGCAAGAGCAAGCCGACAAGGAGAACTGGAATGAAGGCGACCATATGAAGCTCAGGGCGAAAAGAGCGCGCAATAGGCGTTTGGCATTCATGGGTATCGCGACAGTCGGTGGTGGGCTTGTCATCGGTTTATCTGCTGGCTTACTTGCTCCTCTCATTGGAGCTGGCCTTGCTGCAGGCTTTAGTACCATTGGCGTGGCTGGAACGGGCACTTTCCTTGCTGGCGCAGGTGGTGCGGCAATCGTTACAACGACAGGTGTTGTTACTGGTGGTACGGTCGGTGTCAGGGCAGCGAACCGACGGACGGGCGCTGTCAAGACATTCGAATACCGACCTCTGCACAACAACAAGAGGACGAACCTCATCATTACACTTGCTGGTTGGATGAACGGCAAAGTCGATGACGTGCGGTTACCGTACAGTACGGTGGATCCGGTCATGGGCGATATCTACTCCGTGCTGTGGGAACCTGAGATGCTAAGGAGTATGGGAGATACCATTAATATCCTTGCTACTGAAGTATGCCGACCTACCGATTCATGTTGTTTGGACGTTGCTAATCGCGGGGCAGGCTCTCACACAAGGTCTTCAACAAGTGCTGGCTAGCACTGTTCTTACGGCGCTGATGTCAGCTATGACACTACCGCTAGCTTTGACTAAGTTATCATACCTGATCGACAATCCATGGGCCGTATCCCAAGCCAGAGCAGACATGGCTGGGCTCATCCTCGCAGATTCCCTCATAGACCGCAACTTGGGCACGCGACCCATAACTCTCGTAGGGTTCTCATTGGGCGCTCGAGTCATCTTCGCGTGCCTCAAGGAGCTGGCTGCTCGTGGTGCTTTTGGCCTCGTGCAGAATGTGTACATGTTTGGCACACCTGTCGTCGCGAAGGTCGATGACTACATCAAGGCGAGGGCGATAGTTCCTGGACGGTTCGTCAATGGCTATGCTACCAATGATTGGATCTTGGGTAAAACATCAAAGCTCATCAATTTGCTTACTCTACTGACCTCTGACAGGCTACCTCTTCCGCGCAACCTCAGGCGGCGTAATGCGCGTCGCCGGCCTCACCCAAATCCAAGTCCCCACCATCGAAAACGTAAACGTAACCGAGCTCGTCCCAGGTCACATGGCCTACCGCACCGCGATGCCCAAACTCCTCCGCGAAGTGGGCTGGGAAGTCGAAGCCGACGAATTCACCGAGATCGAAGACCCAGACCCTGAAAACCACGAGAAGCGCCAGCGCGAACTCATCAACGAGATCGAAGAAGCGCGCAAAGAGCTCGAGAAGAAGAATGCCGAGAAGGAAAAGAAGGGCAGTAAGCTGAGTTGGTGGAAGCGCAAGAAGGGCGATAAGAAGGAGTGGGAAGTGTATGATGAACACAGTCAGAAACCGGTGACGATTGACAAAGACGCGGATCCGGCTAAGATTGCGGAGAATCCGGTCATGTTCGATATCGATGCAATTCGCCGCGAAGTCGCTATGCTAGCAGCCGAGAGCAAACCCTACGACGCCGACGAGCGGGACTTTGAAATCAAGGAAATCAAAAGCACGTTGCCGCCCATGAAGATCGACTTACCGCCGCAACCCCCGCCCACGAGTCCGCACGCGGACCTCAGGCAGACGAAAAGTTACAATGACAGTTTGGGCATCACGGCTACAGATTCAAAGACAAAGACGAATGGGACCAACGGCGCGAAGAAGAACTTTGAGGAGTACGACGAGGGCGATGCGAGCGACGTGGAAATGACATTCGATACCTCATTTCGCGAGCCGTCGCCGTCACCCATGGCATCCAAAACGTCCCTGCCTGCACACGACGTTCCCAGCCGAACAGCCTCGCTGTGGGAATCGCACACGCCTACCAAGCACTCTGCTGTACCCAGTCGAACAGCCTCACCGTGGGACTCGTCAGCGAAGCCCACGGAGTCGAGCTGGGATGATGCACCTCCGCCTGAACGCCCGCAGCTTTTCACTGCAAAGACGGCGCCGCTTGGGAGTGCGGTGGGCGTGAATGGGGAGTTGGGCGCGGGTCCGGATCCGGGGCATAATGCTTGGGCGGATGAGTTTGAGGATGAGTTTGAGGGGGAAGGGGAGGTTAGGATGAGTTTTATGTGATTGTGATTGTGGTTGGGGGATTGGGGTGTATATTGTTGGTGGTGTTTATTGTTGTTTGTTTTGTGGCATTTCTAGCGTTGCATTGTTGTGGACTGGGCAGGCGTTTTGTGGGCATTGCGTCGGTGTGAGTGTGTGTCAGTACGAATGCGAGGTGAATATATTGCGTGGAAGGTATCGTTATTGCTCCTAATGTGTCACAGTGTCAGAACTGCGGATAATGAAGTTCCCGTCTAATTTGTGTGCGTTTAAAGAACGCCTTTTTGTATCGTGATTGTAGTCGGTACACTTTTGGGGTACGATCCGCGCTGGATGAAGAACTCTAGAGACTATCTGGTTGCGTGACGTGCGCGTGCTTTACATCCCTCTTCCTCTACCACCTCTCCCTCTCCCTCTCCCTCTTCCAAGCTGATGTCCTACCGGCTTGGGCCTTTCGCACAACATACCATCCTCGTCCCACATCCACTTCGTCATATCAACAAGATCTCCCGGCGTCCTCTTCTCTTCGTCCACCACGAACTTATCGGCACCTTTCTCCAAAAGCAAGTTGAACATCTCGGGTCCAAAGCGTAGATGCCGCGAATGGGAACCATTGATATGCAACGGCGTCGATCCAGTCTGGTCTTGGGCGTTGACGTTGAGGCCATGGTCGAGAAGGATCCGTGCGATTTCGAGCCTTTGGGCGTCTCTTGAGTCTGGCGCACCCCATAGTTTGCAGACTGAATGCAGAGCTGTTTCTCCGTCTGATGTGACGGCACGAACGTCCACACCGTGCTCGAGCACCAGCCTGACATGCTCCACGTCGCCAGTGCGCGCTACGTCGTGCAGTACCGTCCGTCCATCTGAAGCAGCGATGTGAACATCCGCGCCATACGCGAGGAGGATCGGGACGACTTGCGGTTGTTCTTTCATGTATGGCATCGTGCAACTTGTGGCGAACAACAGGGGTGTCCATTGATCTTTCGTTGCGATCTCGTTCACGCTGGCACCTTTAGATAGGAGATACTCGACAACATCGCCACGCCATGCCTGGCAAGCTGTGTGAAGCGGTGTTTCGCCTTCACATCCCTTTGCGAATGGGTCGGCGCCGTGCTGCACTAGTAGCTCAGCGAAGGAGCGATGAGTGGCCAAGTGTAAGGGTGTGAATCCTTCGGCGTCTCTGGCGGTTGCGCTTGCTCCTGCCTCGAGGAAAGTCTGGACGAGAGCAGGCTCGTCGTTGTAACTGTTCATGATGCCGAATAACGGTGTGCGGCCATCGACAGACCATGGCCTGTCAAGTTGCAGTCCGCTGTCGAGAAGTACGTGGATTATGTCTGCGGGGACGAATGGGCCGTCTAGACAAGCCCAGAACGCAGTGCATCTTGCTTGGTGATGAGGTAGCTCCGGGTGCTCCCAGTTGACTTCCGCTCCAGCTGTGATGAGGGCTCTGATGAGGACCATTTGCTTCTCCCCGTCTTGTCGGCACCTGTCATCGCAATCATAATACCTCACTGAGCTCACCAAGGCAGCACTCAGATATGATCGATATTCAAAATTCGAGCCTGCTAGATGCACCAGCAGAAGTTCAACAGTTTCGACATGCCAACACAACGCCGCTCTCTCCAGCGCCCTCCCTAACCCATCTTCTCTTGAAACGTCATCGAAGTGATCTTGCCCCAACTTATCCAAGATCACACGCACGCAATCAACATGGTTCAAGGACGCAGCCCAGCACAAAGCGGTAACCGGCAAACTGACACCAAAATCCAGCAGCGCTCCGAGGGCATGCCGAGCACCAAGCCATGCTGCGCCGTTAACGGCATCCAGATAGATTTGGTAACCCGGTTCGAGTCCGTCTAGTAAGGTTGTGTCCGCGCCGGCGGACAGCAAAATGCGCACGGTCTCGGCGTGGTCGCCCCGGATGGCGAGCTGGAGTGCTGTGTAGTCGTCTATGCTTCGGGTATTGATGTCGAGATCAGGTGTGAGGAGCGATAGTAGTTGGTCGTTGTTGCCTTTGTATGCGGCTTGGTGTAATGGTAGGTCGCGGTCGTAAATTGGGCCTGATCCGGCTTGTGTCTCACGGAGATATTTATTTTGGTCGTCGCTGAGCTCCATTGCTTTTGGGGGTGTTTTGGGTGCATTTGGGGGGTAAATCAAGCTGTTTTGAAGGCTGACGTAAGGTAGAAGAGGCCTGCGGCTTTCTGCTGTGCCGCAATGTATCGTGATTGACCAAATTACTTCAATCCGCATTAGGCCATGAAGAAGGGCTGCAAAAGTCAATATGGGATATATACGGCTACGAAACGCACAGTGGTCGAGATTCGATGCTCAGTAGCTACGCTTGACCGACGAGACTCTACTATGGATCTAATAGGCGATATGCGCCGAAATTTGTTGCAAAGTTGTCACATCCAAGTCAACGTATAGGGCTCCGCCGAAGTGCGATTTTTCTACTGATCCAGGCAGTACACGAGTCATCCACGAGCTCGGTTTGGCTTGAGTACTAGACAATGACTTTGCGGTGTCATCAACCACTTTGGCGGCATCTGCGCGGCCAATGAGCACGAATGGGCCACTAGTATCATGCGATTTGTTTGGGCGCATAACGACAGCAGCATCGCAATTCCAGAATCTCACAAGCACATCGCCAACTACGGCTTTTGCTGGCACGAGGCTTATAACATGGCCGGTAGCGAGACAGATCCGAGGCGATGGCTCCCGATGGTCGGTCTCTGTCACAACACTGGACGGCGACACCTCATCCAAAGTCGCATGACCATAGTGAGAGGCTCTGGTGTTCTGCCCACGTATATCGTCTCGCCATGCGGTGACATGGGAACCCTCGATGGAGCGGATGCGAGCTAGATCTGTCGCTTGAAATTCCAACACATCCGCCATGTATTCTTCGTTGATCCATCGTAGCTTCTCCAAATCGGACTCATCTTGGTAATGATCGTTCCAGCAGCTCGTCCAGTCTTGAGATGCAGACGACGAGCCCACAAGCGACTTGTAATCGGGACCGAGACACAAGATTTCTCCGGCGATGTATCCCAGTGCTGTCAGCGGGGAGTAGTGATAGCCTTCCTGATCAAAGTTAGCATCAAATCGTGCGGCTCAAGTTGTTTCCTAACTAACCTGAGTAGACCTGGATGCAATCGATTTCTCTACCTTCTCGCCTAATGCACCCTGAAGTATGCCAGAGAAGCGGACAAGGCTGGTTCTCCTCTCCTCGTTCACCTTTTCACTCGTCTTTCTGTTTATGTGGGTAGAGTCTCTTTTGATGAACCTCTGACTTTGAACGTTGCGCTCCAATTCCTTCGCTTCGAAGTATGTGAAACACACAACGCTTCTCCATATGTCGAAGAAAGAGCAATTGTAATCGACCCTAAGCGATCCAATGCCCCTTCTTACTGGAGAACGTAAGTCTTCGTCAGACACCAAGGAGCAAGCGTGGGCTTTTCGTGCGTCTATTCGCTCGTCTCGCCCTGCAAACGGACGGACATCATTCGCACAACCGTATAAGCCGTAGACCCTGTCTTTCGGTTCGGAGCAGTGATTCTTCGCAAATCTCTCTATAAGACTCTCCAGTGTCATTATGTCGGTGTGTTTCTTAGCTCTCGTCTCGAGTAGTCGTGATGCTGCTCCCACGTCAGCCAGTGTGGACCGGATCCCGAGCACGGAGTGTGGAGGTGGAACATAATCCCATCTCTTGAACTCTTCAAATGTCCATATCTCGGTCCCGTATACGAAGAGTAATAGACGGGGCAAGCACATTTCCTGGACGATCCAAAGGCGCTTCCAGTAAGAACTGTCGATTATGCGAGCAAAGGCGCTTTGATCCGGCTTTGCTGAGCATCGTAACTGTATGTCTCCACTCAGATGCGCCCCAAGATGTTGCGTTTGGCCGGCCTTCCATTCTAGAGACATGGAACGGAATAGTCCAGTCATAGGCTGGTAACTCTTGATCCCGAGCCATGCCACAACTTTCATCGCCCGCGTGTAGATGAAAGCCATTAAGGAAACCTGCCGATTTCGTTCCTGTGTATTTGATTGGTCTATACAAACAGCGTCCACCCACATGCTGATTGGATGGGTTGGTGAACGAAGATGCAGGAGTGCGAGCTGAAGATTGTGTCCAATCTGGAACGACTCCCCATTGAGCATAATCTGATATGTGATGCCGTCTACCTCCGGGAACTGATCTTGATATGCCTTGAGAAAGTTGCCTGTCACGCGATGATCAATGGAGCTCCGGCAGCAAGTTCCCACGGTATCTGTCTGGTGATCTGCTCGGGGAACGGGCTGTGGACTTGGGGTCAATGGGAGCAATTGGTAGCTTTTAATTGTCTGGATACGAGCTCTTCCACGTGTAAGATAATGCAATATACCTGGGTTTGTCGCTGAAAGCTACGGATCTGAGAACGCCAACGAGCGGGCTTAGGAAGTCTCCAGGCGCGAGTTCCAAGATCCGGATCGCATCGATATCTGCAGCAAGGACAGGATGGGAGAACGTCATCTCTGCGTTAAAACAAAAATTAACTCGAGCTGAGACGTGTGCGAAAGCAGTCGCTGTCGTTGGTGCAGAACGACCGAGAAGTAGTAAACAAGAGATGGCTTGGAAATCAGGGCGGGGCAAGGTCGACCTATTGATAGGCCGTCCACGTGCATTTCTACGACCAAAGGGGAAGCTTGCAGCATGGTGGAAGCCGTAATTGCTTGACCGTCCTGAACTGCAGGTATGGTGTTCATGTCTTGGCTCAATTGGATATGGTGATATATTACTTCACTACAGCACCTAGATAATGCGCATGGTGAGTACTATTGATGAAGGAGAAATCGCGCTTAGATTCGACGCTGGAAAAAACGCTATCCTCGCACTATTTCCGATTGAGATGAAACACATCTTTAGATCAGTTCTACACAGACTCCTTCTAAAGGATAGAGTCCAATGGTGTACGACTGCTTCTCTTTGCCGACTGGCTCGTTGGCCACCCCAGATGCAAGCTTTATACCAGGATATGTCTGGATTATCTTGATGAGCGCATAGCTTGCCTCCATGAGGGCGTAGTCCTCTGTTTGATGTCAGCCATTATACAAGTAAGATA
>Ga0265780_10001849_pt1 | contig 29289 bp, 24 predicted proteins | sample P1T30metagenome_FD_192432 | JGI IMG/M metagenome (GOLD analysis project Ga0265780, IMG submission 192432) | Plant litter microbial communities from East Loma Ridge, Irvine, California - P1 T30 | ecosystem: Environmental > Terrestrial > Plant litter > Unclassified | place: USA: California... | reverse complement strand
TTGCGGCAAATCTTCAGTGGGGCGTAGTGTAGCCGCTCACGACCGGCTTGTCGAATGATGGCAAGCCGTCAATATCACCCCTTCAACACTCGCCGCAAGGCAACCGTCAGAGTCCGCCGCCGACTTCGCGCGTCGTGAACTCGATCCCGCCGACACGCGCCGCGACCAGGTTATAGATCCACGCCCCGATCACGGTAAACACGAAGCCGATGGCGGCGTAGAGGACCGGCATGGCGATCATCAGCAGGACGGGAAAGCTCTGCGCGCTGAACATCGACGATACACCCATCAGCAGCATCACAGGAAACGAACACACGAAATACAGTGCCGCAATCACTTTACCCGCCTGCACTGCAGACACATTCACGATTTGCTTCTTCATGGCCAATATCCAGAAAGCACGCCACATGGCCGAGCAACTCTACCGCACCAAGCCCTCAAAGAAAAGCCACACTGCAATTCCATCCACCCCGCGTAAAAATCACCCGCCTACCCCGCCCTTGCCTCAATCCAATAGTCCTAAAATCAGCAGCAATTTCTTCATAATCAGGGTCAGAGTCGAATTGTTTGACAACGTTTCAGCATTTCCGGCTTCCCATTCCACGCCACACACTGCTCGGTTAGCGAGCAATTTCTCGACAATTAGGGTCAGAGTCGAATTGTTTGACAACGTTTCAGCATTTCCCGCTTCCTATTCCACGCCACACACCACTTGAGCGACAAGCAATTTCTTCATAATTAGGGTCAGAGTCGACTTGTTTGACAACTTCCGGGCGTTGCTCTGTAAGCCGACTATGCTCCGAATTTCACGAACGCCCCATTGATCACGCGAGGAGCAGGCATGCTTAGGAAACGGGGCATCAAGCAGCAAGATAGATTGCCAGCGATATTTACTCGGGACTTTTCGCGGCAATTGGGCGGAAAATTCATGTCGGCAGGTGGCAAACGTGCCCGAGGTGCGAGGAAACCCATGACGAGCAAGGTAATGCCGAGCGACGCGATGGATGCTGCCAAGAATTGGCTCAAGAAACAATTCAAAAAAGGTTATCAAACAATTCGACTCTGACCCTAATTGGATTGCAATATGCTAGAAGACTGCCAAGGATACTGCCGAGAATGATCTTGAAGGCCAATTCGAAAAAAGTTGTCAAACAATTCGACTCTGACCCTAATTAGGTTGCAATAGCCGTGCGGCACGGATGGTGAGGGTCAGTGTCGAATTAAATCACAACATGGGCTGAGAAATTGTTTGCTGATTTGACTCTGACCCGCATTACATGCCTCCCCTTAGCACCATCAGCTGCCGTCGAGGGCGGTGCGGATGCTTGAGGTGAAGGCGCGGACGGCGGCGACGGCTTGTTCGGGTGGGTGGGCTTCGATTTCCTGGATGATGCGGCTGCCGATCACGACGGCATCAGCGACGCTTGCCACGGCTTTCGCTGTCGCGCCGTCGCGGATGCCGAAGCCGACGCCGATCGGGAGCTTCACGTGCTCGCGGATCGCGCTGACCCGGCGCGCCACGTCGTCGGTGTCGATGGCGCCCGAGCCGGTTACGCCCTTGAGCGAGACGTAATAGCTGAAGCCGCCGCCGTGCCGGGCGACCTGCTTGACCCGTTCCGTCGTCGACGTCGGGGCCAGCAGGAAGATCAGGTCGAGGTCGTTCTCGCGCATGGCGGTCGCGAAATCGGCGCATTCTTCTGGCGGATAGTCGACCACGATGGCGCCGTCGGCGCCGGCTTCCTTGGCGCAGCGGATGAATTCAGCCTGGCCGATGCGCTCGATCGGGTTGGCGTAGCCCATCAGGACCACCGGCGTCTTCTGGTCGGTGCGGCGGAATTCGCGCACAAAGGCGAACACGTCTTTCAGGCCGATATTGAATTTCAGGGCGCGCTCGCAGGCGCGCTGGATGACCGGGCCCTCGGCCATCGGGTCCGAGAACGGGACGCCCAGTTCCAGCACATCGGCGCCGCCCGCCACCAGGGCGTGCATCAGCGGGACGGTCAGGTCGGGGCCCGGGTCGCCGGCGGTGATGAAAGTGACCAGGCCGGTCTTGTTAGCCGCTTTCAAGGCGGCGAAGGTTGGGGCGATACGGGACATGTTCTTCTCCTCAGAGGTGGTGGATGGCGAATCAAGCCGGCCGCTGATGGCCGGCATCGTTGGAAAACAGCCGTGCTTCAGCCGAAATCCATCCCCATCCGCTGCGCCACCGTGTGCATGTCCTTGTCGCCGCGGCCCGACAGGTTGACCAGGATGATGCTCTCCTGCGGCAGCGTCGCCGCCAGCTTCACGCCGTAAGCGATCGCATGCGACGATTCCAGCGCCGGAATGATGCCCTCGATGCGGCAGCAATCGTGGAAAGCCTGCAGCGCCTCGTCGTCCGTGATCGACACGTACTGCGCGCGCGCCGAATCCTTCAGCCACGCGTGCTCGGGCCCCACGCCCGGATAATCCAGGCCCGCAGAGACCGAATGGGTCTCGATGATCTGCCCGTTCGCATCCTGCAGCAGGTAGGTGCGGTTGCCGTGCAGGACGCCCGGCATGCCGGCTGTCAGCGACGCCGCATGCTTGCCTGAATCGAGGCCCTCGCCCGCCGCCTCGACGCCGACCAGCTGCACGCCCGGCTCGCCGATGTACGGATAAAAAATGCCCATCGCGTTCGAGCCGCCGCCGATGCAGGCGATGACGTAGTCGGGCTGGCGCCCCGTCATCGCCGGCATCTGCACCCGGCACTCTTCGCCGATCACCGACTGGAAGTCGCGCACCATCATCGGATACGGGTGCGGCCCGGCCACCGTGCCGATGATGTAGAAGGTGTCCTCGATATTCGTGACCCAGTCGCGCATCGCTTCGTTGAGCGCGTCCTTGAGGGTCTTGGAGCCCGACTCCACCGGCACCACGGTCGCGCCCAGGAGCTTCATGCGATACACGTTCTGGGCCTGGCGCTTGACGTCTTCGCTGCCCATGTACACCACGCATTCCAGGCCGAAGCGCGCGCAGATGGTGGCTGTGGCCACGCCGTGCTGGCCGGCGCCGGTTTCGGCGATGATGCGCTGCTTGCCCATGCGCCGCGCCAGCAGGGCCTGCCCGATGACGTTGTTGATCTTGTGCGCGCCAGTGTGGTTCAGGTCCTCGCGCTTGAGGTAGACCTGGGCGCCGCCGGCCATCTGCGACCAGCGCTTGGCGTGGTACACCGGCGACGGACGGCCGACGAAATGCGCCAGCTCGTAGCGGAATTCCTCGAGAAACTCGGGATCCTGCGCATACCGTGCGTAGGCCTCGTTCAGCTCGGCCAATGCATGCGACAGGGTTTCGGCGACAAACGAGCCGCCATACGGCCCGAAATGCCCGGCCGCGTCGGGCAAGGCGTAGTCAGGGGTCTTGAACAGAGGGGCGGCGCCAGGCTGGCCCTTAGAGAGAATATCTTTCATGGTGCGACTCGCTTTCGATGGTGGTATCGGCGGCCCGCACCGCCGCGACGAAGGCGGCGATCTTGCGGGCGTCCTTGATGCCCTTCGCTTCCTCGACACCACTGCTGATGTCGACGGCGAACGGCCGAACACGCAGCGTCGCGTCAGTCGCGTTCTGTACGTTCAACCCACCACTCAAAACGACCCGAGGCGCGAGCTCTTTTGGAATGAGAGACCAATCGAAGACCTTTCCTGCGCCCCCATAGGCGTCCACGTAAGCGTCGAGCAGAAGACCCGAGAACCATGGACTGGCGGCGCGGTATGCAAGCTCGCATTCTAGCAAAGCTGCGGGCGGCGTGTCCGGTTTGACGCGATAGACGCGCACGAACGGCCGCCGCACGGCGTCCGCGATGGCCGCGCACTGCTCGGCCGTTTCGTCGCCATGGAACTGGATCAGGCCCAGCGGCATCCGCGCGGCCACCTCGACGACCTCCGCCAGCGTCGGATTGACGAACAGCGCGACGGCGCTCACGAACGGCGGCAGCGCCGCGCACAGGTCGCCGGCCTGCTCTGGCGTCACGTAGCGCGGGCTCTTCGGATAGAACACGAAGCCGAGGGCGTCGGCGCCAAGGTCGACCGCCGCGCGCAGGTCTTGCGCGCGGGTGATGCCGCAGATTTTGATACGGGTGCGTCGCATGCGATTCCTGGAGTGGGTTACAGCCACGGCAGGGGCATCGATTCCTCCTGCGGCAGCTTCCACTTGGGATCGTACTCGATCTTTGCGAAATACAGGCCGTCCGGCATGAAAGTCGGTGCGGCCACGTCGCGCGAACGGCTCTCCAGCACCTCCAGCATCCAGTCCGGCGCCTGGCGCCCGATGCCGATATACACGAGCGAGCCGACGATATTGCGCACCATATGGTGCAGGAAGGCGCTGGCGCGCAGCGTGAACACGATGATGTCGCCGTACTGCGCGATGTTCACCTCATGCATGTCCTTGACGGGCGTCTTGGCCTGGCAGCCGGAGGCGCGAAACGCCGAGAAGTCGTGGGTGCCGACCAGGTGGCGCGCGCCTTCGCGCATGCGTTCGACGTCGAGCGGACGAAATACCCATCCGGCGCGCTGGGCCAGCAGGGCCGAGGCGGTCGGGTGGTTGTAGAGCACATAGTGATAGGTGCGCGAGCGCGCCGAGAAGCGGGCGTGGAAGTCCTGCCCTTCTTCATCCGGCTCGACCGACGTGGCCCAGCGCACGACGATCGAATCCGGCAAAAAGGCGTTGACGCCGCGCACCCACGACTGGGGCGGGCGATCGAGCTCGGTGTCGAAATGGACCACCTGCTCGATGGCATGCACGCCGGTGTCGGTACGCCCGGCGCAGGTCGTGCTCAAGGGCGTGCAGGCGAACTTCTCAAGTGCGATCTCGAGCCGGTCCTGCACGGTGTTTCGATCCGGCTGCTTCTGGTAGCCGTTCCAACCGGTGCCGCTGTACTGGACACCCAATACGATCCGGGTCACGCCAATAATTCTCGCATCGTGCTGGCCTTGCCCACCTGCTCCTGATTGCCGCCCTTGATGACTTCATCGAGCAGTTCGCGTGCGCCTTCCTTGTCGCCGATCTCCTGGTAGGCGATGGCCAGGTCCAGCTTGGTTTCCATCTCCATGTGCTCGGGCGACATCTGGCCAGGCGTCGTGTCCGCCGTTGCGGCGACGGACGCCGCTGGCTCGGCGGTCGGCTCGTTCGACGGCAGATCCAGGTCGAGGTCGGCCATGTCGAACGACGGCTCGGCGCCAGCGGGCTTGCCCGCCGGGGCGAAGGCCTCGCGCGCCGAGACTTCCTCGGGCGCCGGCACGGCGGCCGGGGTATCCGGCAGCTCGAACATCTCGAACGGATCGTCTTGCGTACCGAAGTCCTTCGGCTCGGCGCCGCCGCTGGCGCGGGCGTCGACAGGCGCGCCGAAATCCATCGTGTCGAGGTCGAACAGCGGGTCGTCGGCCTGGCTGGGCGGCGCCTTGCGTGCGGCCGGCGCGTCGTCGAAGGCCGGCGCGGCCGGGGTCACTGGCGTGGCCGGGGCGCTGAAGTCCATCGTGTCGAGGTCATGCAGCGGATCGGCGGCGGCCACGCTCGGCTGCGGCGTGCTGCCCGGCAGCGGCGGCAGGCCGTCGAAGTCCTTGGCCAGGCCGGCCATATCGACCGGCGTGGCCTGGACCTGCGCTTGCGGCGACAGGTCGAGTGCGAAGTCGTCGTGCCCGGCCGCTGCCTGCGCCGGCGCAGGCGCCGCCGGAGCGTCGAAGTCCATGTCGAAATCGAGGTCGCTGGTATTGAACGACTTGGCCGGCGCGGCCGGCGCGCCAGCCGGCGCCATGTCGAACTGCAGGTCGGGCACGGCGGTCGCATCCGGATCCGGACGGCTGTCGGCCTTCGGCGGCTCGTTGCCGCCCACCGGCTCGAAGCTCAGGCCACCGAGGTCGAAGTCGAGTGCATTGTCTTCCTTGGGCGAATCCAGCGCCGCCTCGGCCTGTGGCGCGGCGGTCATGGCGTGCGCGTGATCGTCCCTGGCCAGCACGGCCGCGGCGGCAGCGCCGGCGGCCGCACCGGTAGCGGCGCCGGCAACACCCGGGCCGCCACGGAAGGCGTCTTCATACTGCTGCGACAGGATGGTCTGCTGGCTGCGTTCCTGCGCGCTCGGCGCCGGCGCGCCTGCTGGCGCGGCGTTCGCGTACAGCGGGTTCGCCGGATCGATGGTCAAGCCCTGCGCCGCGGCTTGCGCCCATTCGTCGCCCTGGCCCCCGGTCAGGCCGTGCAGTTCGCGCGCCTGGGTTTCGAAGGCGCGGGTGTCCTTGCGGGTGGCGTAGATCTCGAGCAGCTTCAGGCGCACCGGATGGCGTTCCGGATGGATGCGCAGCGCTTCCTTCAGGATTTCCTCGGCCTGGGCGTCGCGGCCATAGGCGATGTAGACGTCGGCTTCGGCGACCGGATCGACCTCGTTGGTATCGAGCTGGCTGGCCGATGGGGCGAAGCTGGAATTGAACACGCTGTTATTCGTGTCCACACTCTGGCCGCCGCTTTCGGCGAACAGCGAGTGCGCGGCGGCGCCCGGCGTGCCGATCACCGAGGGCTCGGTCAGCAGCGTCTTGGCCGGCGCCTGGTCGCGCTTGCGGCGCTGGGCGATGCCGAACGCGGCGAGCAGCAGCAACAGCGCGGCGGCGCCGATGTAGAGAATATTGTCCAGGATGGTGTCGACCAGGCCTTTTTCGGCTGGCGGCGCCTCTTTCTTCGGCCGTGGGCGCGGCGCCGGTTTCTGGGCGGCGCTGGCGCTCGCCTTGTCGGCGGCGTCCTCGGCAACCTTGGCGGCGGCGCCCGCCGTCACGGCGGCGGCGCCAGCGGTCGCGGCGGCCTGCTCGGCTTCGGCGCCAGCGCGGCTCGGCACCGTGGCCAGGTTTTCCAGGTCGCCGACGTTCTTCTCGAGTTCCTTGACGCGGGCCTGGGCCTGTTCGAGTGCGCGCTGCTTGGCCAGCGTGTCTTCGACGCTGGCTGTGCCGGCAGCCGGGGCGCCAGCCACGGCCGGGGTGGCTTTCGACAGCTGGAGCTTGTCCTGTGCCTGGCTGGTGGCGGTCGGGCGTTCCTCGACCCGCGCCGACACGCGGCCGCTGGCGCTCTGGCCACCTTGCGGCACGGCGCTTGGCGCGCTGCTGCCGACCTGGCCGGCCAGCTTGTTGCGGTAGGCGTCGAAGTCGGCCGCGTGGGCCACGACCACGCCGCGCGCCTCGCCTTCGCCGGCGCCGCCGCGGATCGCGCCGGCATCAGGTACGCTCAGGATCTGGCCCGACTTCAGGCGGTTCATATTGTTGCCGATGAAGGCGTCCGGATTCGCGCGGTACAGCGCGACCAGCATCATGTCGAGCGAGATGTCGCCCGGCTTCACGCGGTTGGCGATGCCGCTGAGCGTGTCGCCGCGGCGCACGCGGTAGCGCGAGTCGGCGTCGCCCGGCTGGCGTTCGGTGGCCTGGCGTTCGGCGCCGGCGCGGGCGGCGGCAGCGCGCGCCGCCAGGCGCGCCTGTTCATCGCCGGCGGCCGGGGCGCCCTGGCGGCCCTGGGCCGCAGCGGCCACCTGGGCCGGCTGGGTCGAGCGCATCTCGGCCGGGTCGAGCAGGAAGGTATATTCGCGCACCAGGCGGCCGCTATTCCAGGTCAGCTCGAGCAGCATGTCGACGAACGGCTCGTTCAGCGGCTGGCTGGAGTTGACGCGGATGATCTTGCGGCCCGCGCGGTCTTCGACGGCGAAGCGCAGCGACAGCAGCGCGGGGTTGAATTCGATATTTGCGGAGCGGAAGGCTTCGGGCGTGGCCAGCTTGACCGCCATGCTGCCCGGGTCTTCCCCGGCGCTGGTCGTCAGTTCGATCTCGGCCCGCAAGGGCTGTCCCAAACCGGACAAGACAGTCAATTTGCCCAGCCCTGCTGCATTGGCGGCGGATGTGAGAAGCACAGCACTGGCCACGGCCGCGGTGATCGTTTTCAGCGCGGTTGCCATCAGCGAAGGTTGGTGCGAAAAATGCATAGTTAGCAGCGGAATAAGTTGGCCGAGGGAAAGTCGATTTCCCGGAATCTCAACATAACATCATGCTCTGGAGCACGCAAGCTCTCGGGCACTCTGTGAGGCGGAGTATGCCTCTTCGCGGCGTTGACTGTCCCGTAGATGAAACATTCAATAGTTGCAATGCATCTCAATTGTCGAGATTGCAAGCGTTTCATGCACCGGCGGCGCAGCGCCTCGTTTACCCGCAAAATCGCCGCCAGACAGCCACGCGCGGGCGGCTTGCGCCACCCGCGCGCTCACCTTGTTCAGCGTTCCAGCACGATGCGCAGCATGCGGCGCAGCGGCTCGGCGGCGCCCCACAGCAGCTGGTCGCCGACGGTGAAGGCCGACAGGTAATCGTCGCCCATCGACATCTTGCGCAGGCGGCCCACCGGAATGCCCAGGCCACCGGTCACGGCGGCCGGCGACAGGTCGCGCATCGACGCTTCGCGGGTGTTCGGCACCACCTTCACCCATTGGTTATGGGAGGCGATGATGTCGCTGATCTCGTCGAGCGGCACGTCCCTGGTGAGCTTGATGGTGAGCGCCTGCGAGTGGCAGCGCATCGCGCCGATGCGCACGCACAGGCCATCGACCGGGATCGGTCGGGCCGCGCCAGGCTGCGCGTCGAAGCCCGCGCCACGGCCAAGTATCTTGTTGGTCTCGGCGCCAGCCTTCCATTCCTCTTTCGACTGGCCGTTGCCCAGGTCCTTGTCAATCCACGGAATCAGGTTGCCGGCCAGCGGCACGCCGAACTGCTTCGTTTCGTCGGCCGACAGCCCATGCTGGGTCGCCAGCACGGTGCGGTCGATCTCGAGAATGGCCGAGGCCGGATCGTCCAGCAGCGGCTTGACCGACCGGTTGATGGTGCCGAACTGGGTGAGCAGCTCGCGCATGTGCTGGGCGCCGCCGCCCGAGGCCGCCTGGTAAGTCATGGAGGTCATCCATTCCACCAGGCCCTGCTCGAACAGGCCGCCCAGGCCGATCAGCATGCACGACACGGTGCAGTTGCCGCCGATGTAGTTCTTGACGCCCTTCGACAGCGCGGCGTCGATCACGCTGCGGTTGACCGGGTCGAGCACGATGACGGCGTCGTCGTTCATGCGCAGGGTCGACGCGGCATCGATCCAGTAGCCGTTCCAGCCAGCCGCGCGCAGTTTCGGGAACACGTCACCGGTGTAGTCGCCGCCCTGGCAGGAGATGATGATCTCGCATTTCGACAGTTCGGTCAGGTCGGTCGCGCTCTTCAGGGTGGTTTCGTTTTTCGCCAACTTCGGCGCGGCACCGCCCGGATTCGAGGTGGTGAAGAACACCGGCTCGATATGGTCAAAATCGCCTTCCTCTTGCATGCGCTGCATGAGGACCGAGCCGACCATGCCGCGCCAACCTACCAGACCAACTAATTTCATCATCTTCTCTCAGGGTTGATTACATTCTTTATCCGAGCGCCGCGACCACCGCGTCACCCATCTCTTCGGTGCCCACTTTGGTGGACCCTGCTTCAACGATATCCGGCGTGCGCAGCCCTTGCGCCAGCACGCGCTTGACGGCGCTCTCGATGCGGTCGGCCTGTTCGGTCAAGCCGAACGAGAAGCGCAGCATCATCGCGGCCGACAGGATGGTCGCCAACGGATTGGCCACGCCCTGCCCTGCGATATCGGGCGCCGAACCGTGCGACGGCTCGTACAGCCCCTTGTTGTTGGCGTCGAGCGACGCCGACGGCAGCATGCCGATCGAACCGGTCAGCATCGCGGCGGCGTCCGACAGGATATCGCCGAACATATTACCAGTAACGATCACGTCGAACTTCTTCGGCGCCCGCACCAGCTGCATGGCCGCGTTATCGACATACATGTGTTCGAGTGCGACGTCCTGGTATTCCTGGTGCACCTCGGTGACGACGTCGCGCCAGAACTGGAAGGTCTCCAGCACATTGGCCTTGTCGACGCTGGTCACGCGCGCGCTGCGCTTGCGCGCGGCCTGGAAGGCCACGTGGGCGATGCGGCGGATCTCGCCTTCGGCGTAGCGCATGGTGTCGAAGCCTTCGCGCTGGCCCTTGAACGGGCCGTCCGGGCATTCACGCACCCCGCGCGGCTTGCCGAAATAGATGTCGCCCGTCAGTTCGCGGATGATCAGGATGTCCAGGCCCGAGACCACTTCGGGCTTCAGGGTCGAGGCCCCGGCCAGCTCGGGATACAGGATCGCCGGGCGCAGATTGGCGAACAGGTTCAGTTCGCGGCGCAGGCCCAGGATCGCCTGCTCCGGCCGCAGCGCGCGCTCGAGCGTGTCGTAGCGGTAGTCGCCGACGGCGCCGAACAGCACCGCGTCGGCCTGCTTCGCCAGTGCCAGCGTGCCTTCCGGCAGCGGGTGGCCGTGGGCCGCGTAGCCGGCACCGCCGACGTGCGCGCTTTCCATCTCGAACGATTCACCGAGCGCGTTCAATACCTTGACCGCCTGCGCCGTGATCTCCGGGCCGATGCCGTCACCCGGCAGGATTGCGATTTTCATGCAGCAGCTTTCAGATCGTGTTGGCCAGCCACGGCTGGGCCGCGACGTGGCGTTGTTCGAAGGCGCGGATGTCGTCCGCATGGCGCAGCGTCAGGCCGATGTCGTCCAGGCCGCCCATCAGGCAGTATTTGCGGAAGTCATCGATCTCGAAGCCATACGACAGGCTGCCGTCCGGGGTGCCGATGCGCTGCTTCTCCAGATCGATCACGAGCTCGAAGCCCTGGTTCGCCTCGACTGCCTGGAACAGGATCTCGACCTCGGCTTCGGACAGCGCGATCGGCAGCAGGCCGATCTTGAAGCAGTTATTGAAGAAGATGTCGGCGAAGCTCGGCGCCACCACGGCGCGGAACCCATACTGCTGCAGGGCCCACGGCGCGTGCTCGCGCGAGGAACCGCAGCCGAAGTTCTTGCGCGTCAGGAGGATCGAGGCGCCGGCGTAGCGCGGCTGGTTCAGCACGAAGTCCGGAGTGAGCGGACGGCCGCTGTTGTCCTGGCCCGGCTCGCCGTGGTCCAGGTAGCGCCACTCGTCGAACAGGTTCGGGCCGAAGCCGGTACGGCGGATCGACTTCAGGAACTGCTTGGGGATGATGGCGTCGGTATCGACATTGGCGCGGTCGAGCGGCGCCACCACGCCCTGGTGTACGGTGAATTTATCCATCTAAGTTTCCCTCGCGCCGGCCAGGCGGCGCATTGCGTCATCCCGCGCAGCCGCGGAGTCAAGCGTCATCCCCGCGCAGGCGGGGGGTCAAAACAACCTCGCACAGGCGAGAGATCGAAACGTCTTCCCCGCGCAGGCGGTTAAACGTCATCCCCACACAGGCAATTAAACGTCATCCCGCACAGGCGGTTAAACGTCATCCCCGCGCAGGCGGGGATCCAAGTAGGCCCCTATTTCCCGCCGGCGCCGGTCACGACCTGGCCGACTTTGGAAACGTCGCGGCCGAAGCCCGACACGGTGTTGCAGCCGGCCAGCAGGACAGCGATGAGGGACAGGGCGAGTGCTTTTTTCATGATTTTTCCTGTTACAGATAAACGGTACGGCTTACTTAACGCATCAGAGCGTGCGAACGTCGACAAAGTGTCCGGTAATTCCGGCAGCCGCCGCCATCGCCGGCGACACCAGGTGGGTGCGTCCGCCCTGGCCCTGGCGGCCTTCGAAGTTGCGGTTCGAGGTCGAGGCGCAGCGCTCGCCCGGCTCCAGGCGGTCGGCATTCATCGCCAGGCACATCGAGCAGCCCGGCTCGCGCCATTCGAAGCCGGCGTCCAGGAACACCCGGTCGAGCCCTTCGCGCTCGGCCTGTTCCTTGACCAGGCCCGACCCCGGCACCACCAGCGCCAGCTTGACGTTGGCCGCGCGCTGGCGGCCGCGCACCACGTCGGCGGCGGCGCGCAAGTCCTCGATGCGCGAGTTGGTGCACGAGCCGATGAACACCTTGTCGATCGCGATCGCGTCGATCGGGGTATTCGGCGCCAGGTCCATGTACGCCAGCGCCTTCTCGATCGCGCCGCGGCGCACCGGATCGGGTTCGCTCTGCGGATCGGGCACGCGGCCGTCGATCGCGGCCACCATCTCGGGCGAGGTGCCCCAGGTGACCTGCGGCTGGATGGCGTGCGCGTCTAGCTCGACGGTCATGTCGAACGTGGCGCCGTCGTCGCTGCGCAGCGTGCGCCAGTAGGCCACCGCCTGCTCCCAATGCGCGCCCTTGGGCGAGAACGGACGGTCCTTGACGTAGTCGATCGTGGTGTCGTCGACCGCCACCATGCCGGCCCGCGCGCCCGCTTCGATCGCCATATTACAGACCGTCATGCGCCCTTCCATCGACAGCGCGCGAATGGCGCTGCCGCCGAATTCGATGGCGTAGCCGGTGCCGCCGGCGGTGCCGATGCGGCCGATCACGGCCAGCACGATGTCCTTGGCGGTCACGCCCGGATTGAGTTCGCCCTCGACCTTCACCAGCATGGACTTCGACTTCTTGGCCAGCAGTGTCTGCGTGGCCAGCACGTGCTCGACCTCGGAGGTGCCGATGCCGTGCGCCAGGCAGCCGAAGGCGCCGTGGGTCGAGGTGTGCGAGTCGCCGCACACGACCGTCATGCCCGGCAGGGTCGCGCCCTGCTCCGGTCCGATCACGTGCACGATGCCCTGGCGCTTGTCGTTCATATTGAAATACGTGAGGCCGAACGCCTTGGTGTTGGCGTCCAGCGTCTCGACCTGCAGGCGCGACGTCGGGTCGGCGATCCCCTGCGCGCGGTCGGTGGTCGGCACGTTGTGGTCGGCCACGGCCAGGGTGCTCGAGGTGCGCCATAGTCCGCGTCCCGCTTCGCGCAGGCCGTCGAAGGCCTGTGGGCTGGTCACTTCGTGCACCAGGTGGCGGTCGATATACAGGACAGTGGTGCCATCGGCGTCGGCACGCACGACATGGGAATCCCAGAGTTTGTCGTAGAGCGTTGTTTGCATGGTCAATCCAGTGATGCGGTGAGGTCGGGCGCGGCCCGCTGGTGTTGCCTGGGGCGAACCGGGTTTTCGATTATGCCATAATTGTGCAGTGCCGCACCAAGCCGGGGCGGCGCACGTTTATGCCAATAACCTTACCATGTAGAAAATAATATTTGCAAGGGTTTCTGCGTATGCAAATAAAAAAAGCCTGCGTCGGGGACGCAGGCTTTTGTCTGGCTTTCGTGCGGCGTCGGGCGGGGCCGGCTGATCTTGCGCTTGCCTGTCTGCCGCCAGCGGCCGCGCCGGCGCGACTCAGGCGGCGAGCCTGACGCTGCTGCGGCAACCGTCCATCAGGAACGACAGGCCGACCACGAGCACCAGTTCGCCTTCGGCCGAACGCGCGGTGCCGGTGATGCCTTCGACCGTCAGCGCGGTCATCGGCTTGATCACCAGGTCGGCCGTGCCGTCCACCGCTTCCATCGCCAGGATATATGGTTGCGGCGCGTTGATCACGATGCCGACCTTCTCGGATGCCGCTTCGTAGCCCAGCGCCAGGGCCAGCGAACGCACCGGCAGCGGGCGGCCCTGGTCCTTCAGCACCGGGGCGCCGCCGACACAGGCGAAATCGTCGGGCAGCTCGACCACGCGCTCGACGACGGCCATCGGCAGCGCCAGTTGCGCGCCCGAGGTCGACACCAGCATGGTCGGCACGATCGACAGTTCGATCGGCAGGCGGATCGCGAAGCGCGTGCCTTTGCCCAGCGACGATTCGATGCGAATGGCGCCACGGTTCTTCTCGACCGCAGTCTTGACCACGTCCATGCCGACGCCGCGGCCCGAGACCGAGGAAGCGACTTCTTTGGTCGAGAAGCCCGGCAGGAACACGAGCTGGTAGGCGTCCTCGTCGCTCTGGGCGCCGTTCTCGCCGATCAGGCCCTTGTCGACCGCCTTCTTGCGCAGCTTGATCGGGTCCATGCCCTTGCCGTCGTCCTGCAGCACGATCATGACGCTATTGGCTTCCTGCCACGCCTTGAGCAGGATGAAGGCCTTGGCCGGCTTGCCGTTGGCGACGCGTTCCTCGGGCGATTCCACACCATGGTCGAGGGCGTTGCGCAACATGTGCACCAGCGGGTCGTACAGGCTGTCCACGACGACGCGGTCGACTTCGGTCTCGGCGCCCTCGATGGTCAGTTCGACGTCCTTGCCCAGGTCCTTGGCCAGCTCGCGCACCAGGCGCGGGAATTTCTGGAACAGGCGGCCGACCGGCTGCATGCGGGTCGCGAGCGTGGCGCGCTGCAGTTCGGCCGAGTAGCGCGAGGCGCGCTCGAGGGTTTCGGTCAGGGTCGCCATCAGGACTGCAGCCTGGCCTTCGAACTTGAACTGCTGCAGGCGCTCCAGCAGCACCGAAGCCTGGTTGGCGGCCTGCACCGATTCGCCCGCCACTTCGAGCAGCGCGTCGAGCTTGACCGCGTCGATGCGGATGCTTTCGTCCTTGGCAGGCGCGACAGCGCCGGGCTTGGGTTCGTTACGGCGTTCGACGCCGTCCCAGTTCCTGCCACCGGCGGCCGGGGCCGAGGCCGCCGGTGCGGCGGCAACGGCGGGAAGCACTTCAGCGGCAACCAGCGGCGCCGAAGCAGCCGTAGCAGCAGCGGACGGCGCGGCGGCGATGGCGTTCGCGGCCGGGACCACGGCGTTGTACATGCCGGTCCAGTCGAGGCCGTCGGCATGGTCCGCGGGGGCGGGCGCCACGGCAGCGGCCGCCACCGGCGCGGCGACAGGCGCCGCAGCGGGAGCAGGCGCGGCGGCAGGCGCCGGCGCGCTGTCCTTGCCTTCGATTGCCTCCATCAGGATGCGCTCGAGGTCGCCCGGCATCTGGGCCAGGCCTTCAGGTGGCGTGCCGTTGTTCAGGTCGCCCAGCTGGTCGGCCACGAAGCCGGATGCCTGCAGCGCCGCCTCGATCGCCAGCGGCGTGACCGGCGCGGCGCCGGTGCGCAGCGCGTCGAACAGGTTCTCGGTCAGGTGGCAGGCCGCGACCAGCGCAGGCAGGCCCATGAAGCCGGCGCCGCCCTTGATCGTATGGAACGAGCGAAACACGGCATTCAGCGTTTCCTTGTTATCAGGGTCGCGTTCGAGGCGCAGCAGGTGTTCTTCTACGTTTACCGCCAGATCCATCGCCTCGACGACGAAATCCTTCAGCATATCGTCCATTAGAATCCCAGATCGGCAAGTAGATCGTCAACATTGTCCTGGTTCAGTGCCGACTCCGGCACCGACGGGCCTTGCATCAGCGGCGCCGGAGCGGCCGGCTGTTCTTTCTTGGCCAGCTTTTCCTTCAGGTCGGCCGGCGCGTTGTCGCGCAGCAGCTGGGCCAGCTCGCTCTCGACGGTCTGCGTGATCTTGACGACTTTCTTGATCAGCTGGCCGGTGATGTCCTGGAAGTCCTGCGCCATCATGATCTCGAGCAGGCGTGCGCGCTCGGCTTCGGTGGCGGCGTTGACCTGTGCCGCGAATGCGCGCGAGTCGCCGGCCAGGGCCTTGAATTCGTCAAGGCTCAGCTTGCCTTCGAACAGGTCGGACCAGCGCGCTTCCATGTCCTTCGACTGCTTCTGCAGCAGGTCTTGCGCCGGCATGCCCTCGTCCAGCGTGTTGAGCACCTTGTTGGCGGCCTGCTCTGTCAGGCTGGCCACGTATTCCAGGCGGTCCTGGGCGTCGACGATCTGGGACGAGGCTTCGGTGAGCGCCTTGTCGTAGCCCAGTTCGCGCAGCGAATCGTGCAGCAGGCGCACGATGCCGCCCAGGCGTTCGAACATATTGCCCGATTCATGGCCGTCCTCGGCGCTGGCCGGCGCGGCGGCAGTGGCAGCAACGGCAGCGGCGGCGGGCGCCGGCGCGGCGGTGGCGGATACCTGGTCGAACAGCGATTCGAGGTCGTCTTCATCGTTGCTCGCGGCCGCGGCCGGGGCTGGCTTGGGCTCGGCGGCGGGACTTGGCGAAGCGCTGGTGCGCTGCGCCGCCACTTCCTCGAATAGTGCGTCGAAATCGTCAGCGGCGTCGGTCATAATCCCTGCTTCTCCATAATGTATAAATGTGCAATCAGCTTGCAATCCGGGCTAGTGCGTCCACCGGGCCTGCTCGAAGGGGGCGAAAGGCGGTGGATAGATTGAGTGCGAGTGTAGCAGTGTGGTTGCCGTAGGTAAATCTCGGAGAAGGCAATGCAACAAAATGGACATCGAAACTTAATTCCGCGACAATCAAAAACACCAGTTCCTGATTCTTTTCATAAGCTTGGTGTTGTATTTTGTAATCGCAGCTGATTTTTGAGAGCCAGTGTCGCATCGCAACAGCGAGTTCGCGTTTGATCGAACTCAACTCTTTGAGTATCAGCAATCGTTGCCTCGCACGGAGTCGTCAGAATGCGAGGTCATTGGGAGGAATCGTCATGTACCGCAAGATCCTGATCACCACCGACGGGTCGGCCGTCTCGCAGCATACGGCATGCGCCGGCGTCAAGTTCGCGCAGCAAATGGGGGCCGAGGTGCTGGCCCTGTTCGTCGCGCCCGAGTACCAGTACCCCGTGTACGTCGAGATCATTCCTCCATCCTATCCCAGCGAAGAAGAGTACATCGCGCAGATGCGGCGCATGGGCGAGGAATACATGGGCAAGATCCTGCGCTCGTGCGCCGCGGCCGGCCTGGTCTCGACCTCGATGACGGCGTTGTCCGATTCGGCCGCGCTCAAGATCGTCGATGTCGCCGAGCGCGAAGGCTGCGACCTGATCTTCATGGGCTCGCACGGCCGCAGCGGCTGGAACCAGCTATTGCTCGGAAGCGTCACCAATAAAGTGCTGTCGCATACCGCCAAGCCGGTGCTGGTGCACCGCCTGATCGCCGAGCCGGCGACCTAGAGCCGCTGCCAGCGCCGGCGCTGGCGCCGGCATGCCATTTTATGCAGTTTTCGTAAATACGGCCGCCATCGATATGCTACGCTCGGACAGGGTTTCCCTTCAACGTTGAGGACCGACAATGGTGAAAATCGTGATTGCCGATGATCACACGATCATGCGCGAAGGCCTCAAGCGCATCCTCGACGGCGCCGAGGAAGTCGACATCGTGGGCGAGGCCACGAACGGCTTCGAAGTATTGTCGCTGGTGCGCCAGGGCGGCTTCGACCTGCTGCTGCTCGACCTGTCGATGCCGGGCCGCAGCGGCGTCGACCTGATCCGGCAGGTGCGCAGCGAAGCGCCCAAGCTGGCGATCCTGATCCTGACCATGCACGAAGAAGAGCAATACGCGGTGCGCGCGATCCGCGCCGGCGCGCAGGGATATCTCACCAAAGAAAGTGCGGGCACACAGTTAGTCGGCGCCATACGCAAGGTGGCGTCGGGCCGCCCTTATATCAGCACCGAAGTCGCTGAACAACTGGCGCTGAATATCATGTCGCCAAGCGAACAACTGCTCCACAAGCAGTTGTCGGACCGCGAATTCGAAGTGTTTTCGCTACTCGTCAGCGGCAAGTCGATCACCGAGATCGCCAACGGCCTGCACCTGTCGGTCAAGACGGTGAGCACCCATAAAACCCGCATCATGCAGAAAATGGGTATGAGTTCACTGTCTGAAATGGTCCAGTATGCCGTCGCGCACCGCCTGCTGTCGCCCATGAAAGCCTAGGCTACAGATAGTCTTCGACCTCCGGGCGTGGCTTTCGTGCCGCACCCGTATCACCACCACCCGGGCGCCTGCCCCCTCTCCACCCCTCCGCTCACTCTGGCAAAACGGCCTGTTGGTAGGACGATTCCTACTAGGGCGCCATCTTTCCTACCTGCATATTCAGGCAACGCTGATATTCGTGCCGGACTCGTGTTGGCATACTGAATTCACCGTTTCGACTTGCTTGCGATCCAAGTCACGGCGTCAGCCATACAGTAACCATGGCATGGCAGACACAGATTCACCCTGCCCTACCAAAAGGGTCGCTAGGAACCCTGAGTCCTTCACCGGAGAAGAGCATGCAGTCCCAGCCACCGTCAGATCAACGCAATGTTACCCATCCGACCCTGCATTCTCCAATGGAGGCGGGGCGCCAGCGGCAGGGACGTCTCTGGTCCAATCTCAAGGAAGTGTGCGACCTGCTCCGCATTCCCGCCAGCGTGTCGGTCAGCGCCGAGGAATTGCTGTTCCAGCACGTGCAATTCAAGACCGGGCAGCGCGTGCACACCATCGGCCAGGCTTTCGACACCTTGTACATCGTCAACTCGGGCTTCCTGAAGACCGTCCTGATCGATGAGTTCGGCAATGAACAGGTGCTGAGCTTCCCGATGAAGGGCGATATGGTGGGCGTCGACGGCATCCATACCCGCCACTACGCCTCCGAGGCGGTGGCCCTGTCCGACTGCGACCTGATCCTGCTGCCGTTCAAGAAACTGACGGCGCTGGGCCGCGTGCACAGCGAACTCGAGAACATGATGTACGGGGTGATGAGCCGCGAACTGGTGCGCGAGCAAACCATGATCGGCATGCTGGGCGCCCTGTCCGCCGAGGCGCGCGTGGCCCGCTTCCTGGTCTCGCTGGCCGACCGCTTCGCCGCCATGGGCTACTCCAGCAAGCTGTTCAACTTGCGCATGACGCGCCATGAGATCGGCAGCTACCTGGGGCTCACGCTCGAGACCGTCAGCCGCACGCTGTCGGCCTTCAACGAGATCGGCCTGATCACGGTCGACCAGCGCACCATCGGCATCAAGGACGCCGAATCGCTCAAGACCCTGCGCCGGCTGCCGCCGTCGCGCTCGCGCACCAAGGCCAGCGCCAAGCAGAAGGCCGAGCTGGACCAACCGGGCGACGACCAGGTGCTGGCCACTGCCTAGACTGGCACGCTGCGCCGCGCGTCACGACGCCCGCCCTGACAGGCGGGCGTTGTCTATTGCGCCTGCCGTAACTCCTACGGCATCGCGACCGGTTCCTTGTCGAGCGACAGCACGCCATTATTCACGCGCACGGGGTCTCCCTTGCGGTAACCCGGATTGTTGTCGAACTCGATGGCCTGGGTCGCCTCGGATGTATTGAAACGCACGGTCACGCGGTAACGCTGGCGCGCCTGGACCTCGCTGGCGAGCGGCCGCGGATTGGACACCGGATCCTGCACGATCTCCACCTTCTCGACGATCGCGCAGCTGGTGCAGTAGCGCGCCACGCGCGGACGCTCGGTGGCGCGCGGCGGTGGCGGCGGGGATACGCCGGGTGCGCTGGCTACGATCCGTTCGTCTTTCGTGGTCAATTGTCCACTACGATCCGGCGCCCCCAGCGGTGCGTCGGCGCGCACCAGGCTGCGACCCAGCGTACTGGTCGCGACCTGGCTGCCCAGGCGCATCTCGGCGGTCACGCGGCTATCGGAGCGCAGGCGGTCGCGGTTGCCGATCACATAATTGCCGCTGTACTGGCCCGGCTCGACCTCGGTCAGCTGCACACGGCGGTTGGCGCCGTCGATATTGATGGTCACGGCGCCGCCCTGCGTGCCGTACAGGCTGAAGTGTAGCTCGGTTCCCTGCTCCAGCCGGGCGACTTCCTCGACATTGAAACCGTTGATGACGGGCGTCACGGTGCGGCTGGCCGGCGCGACCTGGGCCATGGCGGTGCTGCTGGTCGCCACCAGCGCGGCGGCTGGCGCCAGCGCCGCGACCAGCGAACACATCAGGATGCGTTTCTTCATGGGCAATCTCCTTTGGTGGAATCTGCTTTTCCGGCAGGCGGCGTGAGGCCGCCCTCAATCCTGCCTGAGAGTAAGCTGACGCCGTCCCGGGGTCGGTACGTTGACGAACTTTCGACTGCTCAGCACACGCCGTGCACGGCGTCGCCCGAGGTGACATAGATATGGTCGCCAGGACCCGGCTTGACGGCATGGCCGCCCGTAAACGACCCGAAGGATGGCAGGATCAGGCCCTGCTCGCCGACCACGAAGCACGGCAGCCGCAGCGCGTCGAAGCGGGTCGCCAGCACATACACCGGGTGTACGTGGCCGGCCAGGCCGTAGCCGGGCGCATCGACGCCAGGGTGGTGGCAGAAGGCAAACGGCCCGATCGCATTCGGCTCGTCGACCAGTTCGATGCCCAGCGCGGCGGCCGGGTCGCCCGCATGCAGGTCGTGGTTGCCGCGCACCAGCGTCAAGGCGAGGTTCAGGTGGCGCTGGCGCCAGGCCAGCATCGCCAGCTGGGTCGAGCTCGCATGCGCCGCGCGCGCATGCAGGAAGTCGCCCAGGAACACCACCTTGCGGGCGCCGTGGGCGGCGACCAGGGCGTCGAGCCCGGCGAGGTTCTCGGACGTGGTTCCCTTGGGAACCGGCACACCGAGCGAACGGAACGCCGCCGCCTTGCCGAAGTGGATGTCGGCGATGATCAGCATGTCCTGCGCCGGCCAGTACACGGCTTTTTCCGGCAACAGCATCAGCGTCTCGCCGGCGACCTGGATGATTGCGCCGCTCATGCCGCCGCCTTTTCCAGTTCACGCAGCATGCGCGCCACGCGGTCATTGAGTTTCTCGGTGCTGACCTTCTCGCGGAAGCGCTCGACCATCAGCGCAAACCCGAACGGTGTGGCGCGCTTGACCTCGCGGTAGGCGATGCGGCGCGCGTGCAGTTCGGCCAGCGTGTCGCGCAGGCGCGTCAGTTCCAGCTCCTGCTCCATCACCTCGCGCTCCGCCTGCGTCAGCAGCAGATTGGCGGAATCGTGCTTGCGAAACACCTCGAAGAACAGCGAGGACGACGCCTGCAGCTGGCGGTTCGACTTGGGCTGGCCCGGATAGCCCGAGAACACCAGGCCGGCGATGCGCGCCACCTCGCGAAAGCGCTGCTGCGACAGCTGGCTCGCGTTCAGGCTGTCCACCACGTCTTCCAGCAGCCGTTCGGTATCGAACAGCGCCACGCCGGCTCCCAGCGGCGCGTCGAACGCGCGCGCCCAGTCGACCGGTTCCGCCGACATCAGCTCGAAGCCATAGTCGTTGATCGCAATCGAGAACGTGGTCGGCTGCACGCGGCCGACCCGAAACGCCATCAGCGACGCCAGGCCCATGTGCACCGAACGTCCCGCGAACGGGTAGACGAACAGGTGGTAGCCCTCGCGGCTCTTCATCGACTCGAGCACCAGCACCTCGCTCGTCGGCAGCGCCGACCAGCGCTGCTGGATCTCGATCAGCGGGGCGATGGCGCGCATCTCGGGGCCGTCGAAGACACCCTGGTCGGCCAGGCGCAGTTCTTCCAGCGCGGCGTGGGCCAGTTCGTTCGACATCGGCATCTTGGCGCCCTGCCAGCGCGCGATCGCGCCGCGCGTGCCGGTCGCGCGCTTCACGAAGGCGGTCAATTCGTGCACGCGCACGAATTCCAGTATCCGCCCGCCGAACAGGAAGCGGTCGCCGGGCTTCAGGCGCGAAATGAAGGATTCCTCGACGCTGCCGATGCGCCCGCCGCTCATGTACTTTACCTGGATCGTGGCGTCCGACATGATGGTGCCGATGCCCATCCGGTGGCGCCGTCCAATCGCGCTGTCGGGCACCCGGTAGACGCCCTCGTCGTCCGGCAGCACGCGCCGGTATTCGGGATACACGGTCAGGCTCTGGCCGCCGCGCGCGACGAAATCGAGCGCCCATTGCCACTCCTGCGGCGTCAGGTGGCGATAGGACCAGGCCTGCCTGACTTCGTCGTACAGCGCTTCCGACCTGAAGCCGCCGCCCAGCGCCACCGTCACCAGGTGCTGCACCAGCACGTCGAACGGCTTGTTGGGCACCTGGCGGCCCTCGATGCGGCGCGCCGCCACCGCCTTCCGGGCGCCGGCCGCTTCCAGCAGCTCCAGGCTATTGGTCGGCACCAGCGTCACGCGCGAGACGCGGCCCGGCGCGTGGCCGCTGCGCCCCGCCCGCTGCAGCAGGCGCGCCACGCCCTTGGCGCTGCCGATCTGCAGCACGCGCTCGACCGGCAGGAAGTCCACGCCCAGGTCGAGGCTGGCGGTGCAGATCACGGCCTTCAGGATGCCGTTCTTGAGTCCCAGCTCCACCCACTCGCGCACCTCGCGGTCGAGCGAGCCGTGGTGCAGCGCGATCACGCCGGCCCAGTCGGGGCGCGTTTCCAGGATGTTCTGGTACCAGATCTCGGACTGCGAACGGGTATTGGTGAAGACCAGCGTGGCCTCGTGGCCCTCGATTTCGCGGATCACCGGCTGCAGCATCTGCAGGCCCAGGTGGCCGCCCCAGGGAAAGCGCGAGACGTTTTCGGGCATCAGGCTGTCGACCACGATCTTCTTGCGGGTGTCGCCTTCGACCAGCACGCCAGCTTCGCCTCCCAGCAGCACCTGGCGCGCCAGGTCGAGGTTGCCCATCGTGGCCGACACGCCCCACACCAGCAATTCGGGGCGCCAGCGGCGCAGGCGCGCCAGCGCCAGCTGTACCTGCACCCCGCGCTTGCTGCCCATCAGTTCATGCCACTCGTCGACGATGATCATGTCGAGATGCCGGAACTGCTCGTGCGCCGCGGCATTGCTGATCATCAGCGTCAGGCTCTCGGGCGTGGTCACCAGCGTGGCCGGCATGCTGCGCGTCTGGCGCGCGCGCTCGGCGGATTTGGTGTCGCCCGTGCGGGCGCCGATGCGCCACTCTGGCAGCAGCTCGGCGGCCGAATCCTCGAGCGCGCGCTGGGTGTCGGCGGCCAGCGCGCGCATCGGCGTAATCCACAGCACGCGCAGGCCGGCCTTGGCGCGACCGCCGTCCAGGCCCGCGCGCTGCAGGGCCGCGAACCAGACGGCGAAAGTCTTGCCGGCGCCGGTGTTGGCGTGCAGCAGGCCGGACTCGCCCCGCAAGGCGGCCTTCCACACCGCGCGCTGGAACGGGAATACCGTCCAGCCGCGTGTGTCGAACCAGGCGTCGATGCGCTCGGTGACCTCGTTGACTGCCGCGCGACGACTCATGCGGTGGCCGCCTCCAGCAAGCCCTTGAGCGTGTCGAGCGTGTCGGCTTCGTCCACCGGTTTGTCGGTGCGCCGGCGCAGGATCCGCGGGAAGCGCACCGCGATCCCCGCCTTGTGGCGCGGCGACAGCGCGATCCCCTCGAAGCCGATCTCGAACACCATCGTCGGCTTGACCGAGCGCACCGGCCCGAATTTCTCGATCGTGGTGCGCCTGATCGCATTGTCGACCTGGGCGATCTCGGCGTCGGTCAGGCCCGAATATGCCTTGGCGAACGGCACCAGCTTGCGCTCGGCCCCGGCGCCGTCCCACACCGCGAAGGTGTAGTCGGTGTAGAGCGAGGCGCGGCGGCCGCTGCCCGGCTGGGCGTACAGCAGCACGGCGTCGATCGCGTACGGGTCGATCTTCCACTTCCACCAGGTGCCGACGTCCTTGGTGCGGCCGACGCCATAGTGCGCGGTGCGGCTCTTGAGCATCATGCCCTCGACGCTGCGCGCACGCGAACCGGCGCGCAGCGCCGCCAGTTCGTCCCAGCTGGCGGCCTGCACGAGCGGCGACAGTTTCAGCTGGGGCTGGTCCAGTTTCGCCACTTCGACTTCGAGCAGCGCGCGCCGCTCGTGCTGCGGCAGGCCGCGCAGGTCGACGCCGTCGAGTTCCAGCAGGTCGTAGCAGCACAGCACCGCCGGCAGCTCGGCCAGCAGCTTGCTCGACAAGGTCTTGCGCCCGATGCGCTTTTGCAGGTCGGCGAACGGCGCCGGCATCGTGGAGCCCGGCTGCCAGATCAGCACCTCGCCATCGAGCACCATCCCTTCGGCCGGGCGCGCCGCCGCCAGTTCGGGGAAGCGCTCGGTGATCAGGTCCTCGCCGCGCGACCACAGGAAACTCTGGCCCTCGCGCCGCACCAGCTGGGCGCGGATGCCGTCGTACTTCCATTCGACCAGCCAGTCGTCCAGCTCGCCCAGCGCCGCCGGCTCGCCATTGAGCTGGTGCGACAGGAAGAACGGATACGGCTGGCCACCGCGCAGCTTGTGTTCTGCGTCCGACTGTTCGGCGATCAGCTGCAGGAATCCGGCAGCGGTGGGCTTGACGCGGCCATCGGTCCAGCCCATCAGGCGCTGGGCGATCAGCTTGCTGTCCACCGCAGCGATCGCCGCCAGCGCGCGCGTGACGAGCAGCTTCGAGACGCCGACCCGGAAGCCTCCGCCGATAAGTTTGACCAGCAGGAAGCGCTCGCGCCAATCGAGCTCGTTCCAGTAGCTGAACAAGGCCTCGCGGATGCGGCCCGGATCGGCGCCGCGCAGCGGACCGATACGCTCCTCCATCCACTCGGCCAGGCCGACGTCGGAGCGCTCGGTGGGCGGCGGCAGGATGTGGGCGATGGTTTCGGCGAAGTCGCCCACCGCCTGGTAGGACTCGTCGAACAGCCATTCGTCGAGCGCGGCGTACTCGATCGCGAACTGACGCAGCAGCTTGGTCGGCACCGCCTGGCGCGGCTTGCCGCCGGCCAGGAAGTAGACCGCCCACGCCGCATTCTCGGGCGCGGCGTTGGCAAAGTAGCCCTGCAGCGCTTCGAGCTTGCGGGTGGTCGAGGTCGTTTCGTCGAGGTCGGCGTACAGGCGGGCGAATTCACGCATCCGATGCTCCCGACGCCGCGACGGCCCCTGGCGCCGCCGAATCTTGCGCCACCGCCTCTTGCGGCGCCGCGGCGCCGGCGGGCGGGCTTGCCTCGTCCTCTTCCTCGTCGCCGTACTCGGTCTCGAAGCCGGACGCATCCAGGCCGTTCTGGCACAACCAGCGCACCAGGATCGGAATCGAACCATGGGTGACGATGACGCGCTCGGCCTCTGTCGCCTTGATGGCGCTCATCAGGCCTGGCCAGTCGGCATGGTCGGACAGCACGAAGCCGCGGTCGACGCCACGCCGGCGGCGCGCGCCGCGCAGCAGCATCCAGCCGCTGGCGAAGGAATCGCTGTAGTCGCCGAAGCGTTTCATCCAGGGCGAGCCGCTGGCGGACGGCGGCGCCACCACCAGCGCGCGCCGCAGCGCCGCCTTGTCGATCTCGCTCACCAGCACCGTCGGCGGAATATGCACGCCTTCGGCGCGGTAGGCGCGGTTAAGCGGCTCGACCGAGCCATGGCAGACGATCGGACCGATCGATTCATCGAGCCCGGACAGGATGCGCTGGGCCTTGCCGAACGAGTAGGCGAACACCACGCTGCAGCGGCCTTCTTCGGCGTTCTTGCGCCACCATGCATTGATCTCTGCCATCAACTCGGCCTCGGGTTGCCAGCGGTAGATCGGCAGGCCGAAGGTGGATTCGGTGATGAAGGTGTCGCAGCGCACCGGCTCGAACGGGTCGCAGGTCTTGTCCGGTTCGACCTTGTAGTCGCCCGAAGCCACCCACACCTCGCCGCCGCACTCCATGCGCACCTGGGCGGAGCCCAGCACATGGCCGGCCGGATGCAGCGAAATCGTCACGCCGTTGTGCACCACCTGCTCGCCATAGGCCAATGGGTCGACCGAGATATCGCCCAGGCGCGATTTGAGTACCCCGATCCCCGGGGCCGCCGCCAGGTAGTGGCCGTGGCCCACGCGCGCATGGTCGCCATGCGCATGCGTGATCACGGCGCGCGGCACCGGACGCCACGGATCGATGTAGAAATCACCCGGTACGCAGTACAGTCCCTCCTTGCGAACGACGACCATGTCTCCCATGGGGCTTCCCTACACCACGTCCAGGAAGTCGGCCATGAAGCTGCGGCTCTCGCCGTCGGGGAAGTCGACCGTGACCTGGTCGCCGGCCACCGCCGTCACCACGCCTTCGCCGTATTTCGCCGACCTGGCGCGCGCGCCGGCCGTGAACTTGGGCGGCGGGGCTTCCTCGACCGGCTCGCGGTCGAACTCATCGTCGCGGATCACGATGTCTTCGGTCAGGCTCAGCGCCGGCGGATTGAGGCAGTTGTCGCACTTGCAGCACTGCTCGAAGCCGGCCACCTGGTCGCCGAAATAATCGAGCATCAGCTTCCAGCGGCAGTAGCCGCTGACGGCGTAGCCCACCATCTGGTTCAGTGCTTCCTTGTCGTGCTCCTGCTTCTGCACATACACCTGGGCCAGGCGCGCGAACACGCCGGGCCGCGGCTCGGTGGCGCTGGCGATGTACTCGAGCTTGCGGTTCTGGCGCAGCAGCTTTGCGTCCTTGAGCAGCTTGAGGCACACCTTGATGTTCGCATCGGCGATGTCTTCCAGCGCGTCGTCGAGGCGCTTGAGCGTTACCGGACCATCCTCGGCCAGCGAACGCACGCTGGCGTGCACCAGTTGCAGCTCCTCGGCGTCGGGATAGTGCTTCATCAGGAAGAACTGCTGCAGGCGCTTGTAGTCCTGCAGGAACAGCAGCGTGCACTCGGCGTCCAGACCGTCGCGGCCGGCGCGGCCCGACTCCTGGTAATACGATTCCAGGTTGGCCGGGATCTGCAGGTGGACCACGAAGCGGGTGTCGCTCTTGTCGATGCCCATGCCGAAGGCATTGGTGGCGACCATCACGCGCCGCTTGCCTTCCATGAACAGGTCCTGGTTCAGCTTGCGCTCCGCCGCCGGCAGCTTGCCGTGGTACAGGGTGACCGATTCGCCCGCTTCTTCAAGCACCGCCAGCATCTCCTCGGCCACCTTGATGGTGGCGGCGTACACGATGCCCACGCCCGGGGTCTGCTGCACCAGGCGCAGCGCCTGCTGGTATTTGTCGGCGGCGCTGGTCGCCTGCTGCACGCGGTAGTGAAGGTTCGGGCGGTACACGCCGGTATTGATCACATTGAGCTTGCGGCCCAGCTGCTTGCCGATGTCCGCGACCACCTCGTCGGTGGCGGTGGCGGTGAGCGCCAGCACCGGTGGACGGCCGATGGCCTCGATGGCGGCGCCCAGGCCGATATACGCCGGGCGGAAGTCGTGCCCCCACTGCGAGATGCAGTGGGCCTCGTCGATTACGACGATGTCGAGCGTGACCTTCTGCAGCACCGCGATGAATTCGGGCGAGACCAGCCGCTCCGGCGTGCAGAACACGATCTCGCAGGTCTCGCTGGCGATCGCCTCGAGCGCCGCATGTTCTTCGTCGGCGCACAGCGAGCTGTTGACCTGCACCGAACGGATCCCGATCTCTTCGAGTTTCTCGAGCTGGTCCTTCATCAGCGAGATCAGCGGCGAGACGACCACCGTGATTCCTTCGAGCATCTTGGCCGGGATCTGGTAGCACAGCGACTTGCCGCCGCCGGTGGGCATGATGGCCAGCGTGTCCTTGCCGTCCAGCACGCTATCGATCACGCGTTGCTGGCCGTCGCGCAAATGCGCAATGCCGAAGACGGCGTTCAGGAGACGGCGGATGGTGTTGCGGCGCACGGCCAGCAAGCCGCGGTGCATAAGTGTGGGGTCGTGTCGGGTCATGGTGAGCCCAACTTTATTCGCCGGGCCACGACTCGACTATAGGACGTGACCTACTCGCGCCGTAGGAGGCCTACTTTTAGCCGCACGACAGCGCGTCAACCGTGTGACAAGCGTGATGTGTCAATTGTGCGACACAAATTCTCGACAAGGTTTAGTCCTACAATGTGACGGAGAATCGGCCGATGCCCGCAATCAAGGTGGAGATTTAATATGTGACCATCATTCACAGCATTGCCTCTACCTCGGGAGTAACATCATGTCGCGCCGCCATCCAATGACGTGGACCGCTGTCCACCTAGCACTCGCTAGCGCTGCAACGTGGTTCCTGCTCGAGTCGGGCGCCCTGCCCTCGGCCCTGCTGTTCTCGTTCCACTAAATAAAAACGCCATCTTCCAGTGGGAAGACGGCGTTGATTTTCACTGCAAGGCAGGCCTTCCGGCCTGCCGTGTGCATCAGGCGGCTTGCGCCACTTCCTCTTCCACCGGCTGGCGGATCAGGTAGTCGAACGCTGCCAGCGACGCCTTGGCGCCCTCACCCACGGCAATCACGATCTGCTTGAACGGCACGGTGGTCACGTCGCCCGCGGCGAACACGCCCGGCATCGAGGTGTGGCCACGCGCATCGACTTCGATCTCGCCATGTGCCGACAGCTCGATCGAGCCCTTCAGGAACTCGGCATTCGGCACCAGGCCGATCTGCACGAACACGCCTTCCAGGTCGATGCGGTGGATCGCACCGGTGTTGCGGTCCTTGTAGCTCAGGCCGTTGACGATCTTGCCGTCGCCGTGGATCTCGGTGGTCTGGGCCGACTTGATCACCTTGACGTTCGGCAGCGAAGTCAGCTTGCGCTGCAGCACCGCATCGGCGCGCAGTTCATTGCCGAACTCGATCAGCGTGACTTCCTTGACCAGGCCGGCCAGGTCGATCGCCGCTTCGACGCCCGAGTTGCCGCCGCCGATCACCGACACGCGCTTGCCCTTGAACAGCGGGCCGTCGCAGTGCGGGCAATACGCCACGCCGTGGTTCTTGTACTCTTTCTCGCCCGGCACATTGATCTCGCGCCAGCGGGCGCCGGTCGCCACGATCACCGACTTCGACTTGAGCACCGCGCCGCTCTCGGTATGCACCTCGATCAGCTTGCCGCCCACCAGCTTGCTGGCGCGCTGGGTATTCATGATGTCGACCTCATAGTCCTTGACGTGCTCTTCTAGGGCGACGGCGAACTTCGGACCATCGGTGGCTTTCAGCGAGACGAAATTCTCGATCGCCAGGGTGTCGAGCACCTGGCCGCCGAAACGGTCGGCCAGCACACCGGTGCGGATGCCTTTACGGGCCGCATAGATCGCGGCTGCCGCGCCGGCCGGGCCGCCGCCGACGATCAGCACGTCGAACGGTTCCTTCTGGCTCAGTTCGGCTGCTTTCCTGGCGCCGCCATTCACGTCGATCTTCGACAGGATCTCTTCGACGCTGGTGCGGCCCTGGCCGAAATGCTGGCCGTTCAGGAACATCATCGGCACGGCGAGGATCTGCTTGTCTTCGACTTCTTTCTTGAACACGCCGCCATCGATCGTCACGACCTTGATGCGCGGGTTGATTACCGACATCGTGTTCAGCGCCTGCACCACCTCAGGGCAGTTGTGGCACGACAGCGAGATATAGGTTTCGAACACATAGTCGCCGTCCAGTGCGGCGATCTGGTCGATCACGGCCTGTTCCAGCTTGATGGTATGGCCGCCGACGTGCAGCAGGGCCAGCACCAGCGAGGTGAACTCGTGACCCAGGGGGATGCCGGCGAACCGCACGCCGATATCGGTGCCGACGCGGTTGATCGCGAACGACGGGGTGCGCTCGTTGGCTTCCTGGCGCACGGTGATCTTGTCGGACAGCTCTGCGATCTCGCGCAGCAGCTCGTCCATTTCGCGCGCTTTCGGCGAATCATCCAGCGATGCAACCAGCTCGATCGGCTGCACGACTTTTTCCAGATAGGCTTGCAACTGT
>Ga0265780_10001847_pt1 | contig 29301 bp, 25 predicted proteins | sample P1T30metagenome_FD_192432 | JGI IMG/M metagenome (GOLD analysis project Ga0265780, IMG submission 192432) | Plant litter microbial communities from East Loma Ridge, Irvine, California - P1 T30 | ecosystem: Environmental > Terrestrial > Plant litter > Unclassified | place: USA: California... | reverse complement strand
CCGGCTTGGTCACCTGCGGCAGGATCGAGCGCACGTGCTGGTCGTCGATGCACAGCATCACGCGGCCGTAGAACGGCATGCGGTGCGTGAAGTTCACGAACGCGGCCTTCAGTTTCTCGAAGTCGTGTTCGTAGGTTTCCATATGGTCGGCATCGATGTTCGTGATCACTTCGATCATCGGCGACAGGTTCAGGAACGAGGCGTCCGACTCGTCGGCTTCGGCCACGATGTATTCGCCGCTGCCCAGGGCCGCGTTGGCGCCGGCCGCCGTCAGGCGTCCGCCGATCACGAAAGTCGGGTCCAGGCCGCCGGCGGCCAGCACCGACGCCACCAGGCTGGTGGTGGTCGTCTTGCCGTGAGTGCCGGCAATCGCGATGCCGCGCTTCAGGCGCATCAATTCGCCCAGCATGATCGCGCGCGGCACGATGGGCGTCTTGTTGGCGCGCGCGGCGATCACTTCGGGATTGGCCTCGTTGACGGCGGTCGAGGTCACGACCACGTCGGCGCCGCTCACGTTCTCGGCCAGGTGGCCGAGGTGGACGGTCGCGCCCAGGCCGGCCAGTCGCTGGGTGGCGGCATTGCTGCCCAGGTCCGAGCCCGACACGTTATAGCCGAGATTGAGCAGCACCTCGGCGATGCCGCTCATGCCGCTGCCGCCGATGCCGACGAAGTGAATGTTCTTGATCTTGTGTTTCATTGATGTTGCCCTGCCAATTTTTCGAGTTCCTGCGCGATCGCCTCATTGGCGTCGCGCTTGCCCACGCCCAGAGCCGCCTGCGCCATCGCCAGGCACTGTTCGCGCGTCGTTTGCAGCAGGCTGCGCAGCCGCTGCGGATTCAGTTCGCCCTGCGGCAGGTGGATCGCCGCGCCTTGCGCGTCCATCCACATCGCGTTGTCGCGCTGGTGGCTGGTGGTGCTGGCCACGAACGGCACCAGCACGCTGGCCACGCCGGCCGCGGTCAGTTCGGACACCGTGATCGCGCCGGCGCGGCAGATCACCAGGTCGGCCTCGGCGTAGGCCGCCGCCATGTCATCAATGAAGTCGACCACGTTTGCGTTGACACCAGCGTCGCGATAAGTTGCGCGCAAGGCCTCGATATTCTTCTTGCCCGACTGGTGGGTCACTTGCGGACGCAGCTCCGGGTCGATCAGCTTGAGCGCCGCCGGCACGCCGTCGTTGAGCACCTTGGCGCCCAGGCTGCCGCCGACCACCAGCACGCGCAGCGGACCCGAACGGCCGGCGAAGCGCTCGAGCGGCGCCGGCAAGTCGAGGATCTGCTGGCGCACCGGGTTGCCGGTGACCACCGCCTTGTTCGCCGCCTTGCCGAAATCGGCCGGGAAGCCGAACAGCACGCGCTGGGCCAGCGGCGCCAGCGTCTTGTTCGACAACAGCAGCGCCGCGTCGGCATTGACCAGCGCCAGCGGCACGCCGCGCGCGCGCGCCATCATTCCACCGGGGACGGTGACATAGCCGCCCATGCCCAGCACCACGTCGGGCCGGCGCGCGGCCAGGTAGCGGCGGCAGGTCGCAAACGCGGCCGCCATCTTGAATGCGCCCTTTACCGTATGCGCCAGGCCCTTGCCGCGCAGGCCGGCGAAGTCGATGGTGTCCATGTCGATGCCGGCCTTCGGCACCAGATCGGTTTCCATGCCGTGGGCCGTGCCCAGCCAGCTCACTTCCCAGCCGCGTGCGCGCATGGTCTGCGCGATCGCGATGCCGGGGAAGATGTGGCCACCAGTGCCAGCGGCCATGATCATGAGTTTCTTCATGTGCGGCCTCCGCGCATCCGCACCCGGTTCTCGTAGTCGATCCGCAGCAGGATCGCCAGGCCGATGCAGTTGAACATGACGCCCGAACCGCCAAAGCTCATCAGCGGCAGGGTCAGGCCCTTGGTCGGCAGCAGGCCCAGGTTCACGCCCATATTGATGAAGGTCTGCACGCCGATCCAGATGCCGATGCCCTTCGCGGCCAGGCCGGCGAAGGTCTGGTCCAGGGCGATCGCCTGGCGGCCGATGTCGAAGGCGCGCTTGACCAGCCAGTAGAACATGGCCACCACCACCAGCACGCCGACCAGGCCCAGCTCTTCGCCGATCACGGCCATGATGAAGTCGGTGTGCGCTTCGGGCAGGTAGTGCAGCTTCTCGACCGAGGCGCCCAGGCCCACGCCGAAGAATTCGCCGCGTCCGAAAGCGATCAGTGAGTGCGTCAACTGATAGGCCTTGTCCAGCGCATTGCCTTCTTCCCACGGGTCGAGATAGGCGAACATGCGCGCGCGGCGGAATGGCGACAGCGCGATGATCGAACTGAAGATCACCACCAGCAGCGCGCCGATGCCGCCGAACCAGACGATATTGATTCCGCCCAGGAACAGGATGCCCATGGCGATGCAGACGATCACGCCGAAGGCGCCGAGGTCGGGCTCGAGCAGCAGCAAGGCGCCGACCAGGCCGATCGCCACCATCATCGGCAGGAAGCCCTTGGTCAGCTTGTGCATGTACTCTTGCTTGCGCACCGTGAAGTCGGCCGCGTACAGCACCACCGCGATCTTCATGATCTCGGACGGCTGCAGGTTCATCACTTTCAGCGACAGCCAGCGGCGTGCGCCGTTGACCGACACGCCCAGGCCGGGAATCAACACCAGCACCAACAGCACCAGGGTGCCGATGAACATCATCGGCGCGTATTTCTGCCACACCGCGATCGGAATCCGGAACACGACCGCGGCGGCCACCATCGAGACGATGATGTACATCGCCTGGCGGTACAGGAAGTATTCGTTGCGGTCTTCCAGGTAACGGAACTTGGGCGAATCGGGCAGCGCGATCGAGGCCGAATACACCATCACCATCCCGAGCAGCATCAGCAGCAAGGTGACCCAGACCAGCGGCTGGTCGTAGTCCATCATCTTCGACGGCTTGCTGCGGCCGTCGACCGTGGCGTCGGAGGCGGCGCCGGAAAACTTGAAGGGAAGCTGGAAGGCCATCAGATCTCCTGTCCCTTGTCGAGCGCGATCTCGCGCACCGTGTCGACGAACACCTGGGCGCGGTGCGCATAATTGGTGAACATGTCGAGGCTGGCGCAAGCCGGCGACAGCAACACGGCGTCGCCAGCGCGCGCCAGGCCGGCGGCGCGGCGCACGGCCTGCGGCAGGTCATCCAGGTCGAAGGCCGGCACGCCGGTCGATTCGATGGCGGCGCGCACGGCGGGCGCATCGCGGCCGATCAGCAGCACGGCGCGCACGTGATCCGCGACCGGGTGCGCCAGCGGCGAAAAGTCCTGGCCCTTGCCGTCGCCGCCGGCGATCAAGAGGATCTGCTGGTCCGCGCCGGTGAAGGCCTTGCCCAGGCCGGTCAGGGCGGCCACGGTGGCGCCGACATTGGTGCCCTTGCTGTCGTCGTAGTACTCGACGCCGTCGATGGTGGCGACCAGTTCCACGCGGTGCGGCTCGCCCGCGTACTCGCGCAGGCCGTGCAGCAGCGGCGCCAGCGGCAGGCCGCAGGCGCGGCACAGGGCCAGCGCGGCCAGTGCATTGGCGGCATTGTGCAGGCCGCGGATTTTCAGCGCATCGGCCGGCATCAGGCGGTTCACGATGGCGTCCACCGGCTCCGGCGCCTCGCCTTTCTTGCGTTTCTTCTCGATCTCTTCGCCCGGCACGGCATTGGCCAGCCACAGCACGCCGCGTTCTTCGAGCAGGCCGAAGCTGTTGGCGTCCACCGGCGCGCCGGTGCCGAAGGTGAAGGATGGGTTGTCGACGGCGCTCATGCGCATCACGCGCACATCGTCGCGATTCAGCACGCGCACGGTATCCGTGCCGAAGATGCGCGCCTTGTCCGCCGCATAGGCGTCCATGCTGCCGTGCCAGTCCAGGTGGTCCTGGCTCAGGTTCAGCACCGTGGCGGCGTCGGCCTGCAGGCTGAAGGTGGTGTGCAGCTGGAAGCTGGACAGTTCCAGCACCCAGGCCTGCGGCAGCTCGTTCGCGTCGATCACTTCACGCAGCACGTCCAGCGCCGCCGGGCTGATATTGCCGGCCACGCGGGTGGTGAGACCGGCGCGGCGGCACAGCAGGCCGGTCAGGCTGGTCACCGTGGTCTTGCCGTTGGTGCCGGTGATCGCGATGACCTTCGGCGCGTAGCCTTGCGTTTCGCGCAGATGGGCCAGCGCCTGGGCGAACAGCTCGATCTCGCCCCACACCGGAATGCGGCGCTCCTGGGCGGCGGGCACGATGTCGATCAGCTCGCGGTCCGGCGCCAGGCCAGGGCTGACGGCGACAAAGTCGACGCCGTCCAGCAGCGCGCCATTGAATATGCCTTGAACTGCGTCGCCCGCGACGAATTCGGCGTCAGGCACGGCGGCGCGCAGCGCCGGCAGGCGCGCCGGCTCGGCGCGCGTGTCGGCCACGCGCACGCGTGCGCCGGCCCGCGCCAGCCATTGCGCCATCGCCAGCCCGGATTCACCCAGGCCCAGTACCAATGCGTGTTTGCCGTCGTAGTTCATCTCAGCGCAGTTTCAGCGTCGACAGGCCGACCAGGATCAGCACCATGGTCACGATCCAGAAGCGGACCACGACCTTGGTCTCCTTCCAGCCCTTTTGTTCGAAATGGTGGTGCAGCGGCGCCATCAGGAATACGCGGCGTCCAGTGCCGTAGCGCTTCTTGGTGTACTTGAAATAGCTGACCTGGATGATCACCGACAGGGTCTCGGCCACGAAGATGCCGCCCATGATGAACAACACGATTTCCTGACGCACGATGACGGCGATGGTGCCAAGCGCGCCGCCCAGCGCCAGCGCGCCGACGTCGCCCATGAACATCTGGGCCGGGTGCGCGTTGTACCACAGGAAGGCCAGGCCGGCGCCGGCCATCGCGCCGCAGAAGATCAGCAGTTCGCCCGCGCCCGGGATGTACGGGATCAACAGGTATTTCGAATAGGTCACGCTGCCGGTGAGGTAGGCGAACAGGCCCAGGGCGCCGCCCACCATCACGGTCGGCATGATCGCCAGGCCATCGAGGCCATCGGTGAAGTTGACCGCGTTGGACGAGCCGACGATCACGCAATAGGTCAGCGCGATGAAGCCCCACACGCCCAGCGGATAGCTGATGGTCTTGAAGAACGGGACGATCAGGTCGGCCTTGGGCGGCAGGTCCATCGAGAAGCCCGACTGCACCCAGGCGTAGAACAGGCCCATGGCCTCCCACGGCGAGGCCGCCGACAGGGCGAACGCCAGGTACAGGGCCGAGACGATGCCGACCAGCGACATCCAGAAGTATTTCTCGCCCGAGCGCATGCCTTCCGGGTCCTTGTAGACCACCTTGCGGTAGTCGTCGACCCAGCCCACCGCGCCGAAGCCGAAGGTCACGATCAGCACCGGCCAGATCAGGCGGTTCGACAGGTCGCACCACAGCAGGGTAGAGACGCCGATCGCGATCAGCACCAGCACGCCGCCCATGGTCGGGGTGCCGTGTTTCATCAGGTGGCTTTGCGGACCATAGGTGCGCACCGCCTGGCCGACCTTCAGTTCGGTCAGCTTGCGGATCACGATCGGGCCGGCGACCAGGCCGATGGTGATGGCCGTGATGGTGGCGAACACCGCACGGAAGGTGATGTAGTTGAACACGCGCAGCGGACCGATATAGTCCTGGAAGTATTGTGCGAGCCAGAGAAGCATATTAGTGGGCGCCCTTGCCAATGGTGGTTGATCCGGTCAGGTGCTGGACTACGCGCTCCATCTTCATGAAGCGCGAGCCCTTCACCAGCACAGTCGCTTTGGTATTGCCGCCCAGTTTTTCATCCAGTGCTGCCAATAATTCGTCGAACTGCTCGTAATGCCGTGCTCCCGACGCGATCAAGTGGCGCGCCAGCTCGCCCGTCGCGAGCACGGTCTCGATGCCACGCGCAGCTGCGTAAGCACCGATTTCTTCGTGAAACTCTTTTCCCTGTGCGCCGACTTCGCCCATATCGCCCACGACCAGGATGCGTGGCGCCGGATAGGCGGCCAGCACGTCGATCGCGGCCCGCATCGAATCGGGGTTGGCGTTATAGGTGTCGTCGATGACGGTCGCGCCGTTCGACGCCTGCTTGCGCTGCAGGCGGCCGCCGACCGGGGCGAAGCTTTCCAGGCCGCGCACGATGGCCGCCTGGTCGATGCCGGCGCCGAGCGCGCAGGCGATAGCGGCCAGCGCGTTGCACACGTTATGTTCGCCGGCTGCCTGAAGCGTAATGGCGAATGAATTTTCACCCGCACCCTCAAGACCGTCATTCCCGCGCAGGCGGGAATCCAAGTTTTGCGCTGCCGACGGCTCGTCTAACTTAGGTTCCCGCCGAGTGCGACGTTCGTCCGGGAACGACGCTGATACATGCAGCTGGCTACCAAAGCCGGTGCTGGTATAGCTGGCGCGCACGTCGCAAGCATCGGACAAGCCGAAGGTGATGACTTCGCCCTTGGCCAGCCCACGCCACAGATCCGTGTACGTATCGTCACCCGGGAACACAGCCACGCCATCGTCCGACAGCGATTCCAGCACCGAACCGTTCTCGCGCGCCACCGCTTCCACCGTGTGCATGAATTCCTGGTGCTCGCGCTGGGCGTTGTTCACCAGGCCGACAGTCGGCGCCGCGATTGCGGAGAGGCGGCCGATCTCGCCCGGATGGTTCATGCCCAGTTCCACCACCGCCGCGCGGTGCGAGGCGTCCAGGCGGAACAGCGTCAACGGCACGCCGATCTCGTTATTCAGGTTACCCTGGGTCGCCAGGCGCGCGTCGTCACCAACGGCGGCGGCCAGGATGGACGCGATCATTTCCTTGACGGTCGTCTTGCCATTGCTGCCGGTAACGCCAATGAGCGGGATGTCGAACTGCGCGCGCCAACCATGGGCGATGCGGCCCAGCGCCACCAGCGTATCCGGCACCACGACCGCCGGCAGCGTCCAGCCTTCCGGCAGGCGCGCGACCACGACCGCGGCGACATTGCGTGCCGCAACCTGGTCGAGGAAGTCATGGGCGTCGAAAGTCTCGCCCATCAGTGCGACGAACAGCGCGCCGGCGTCGACCTTGCGGCTATCGGTCGACACGCCCTCGAAGGACGCGTCGGCGCCGACCAGGCGCGCGCCGGGAATCGAATCGACCAGTTGTTGCAGCGATCCGCGCATCAATGCGTCCTCAACATGGTAAGCCGCGCCGTCAATGCCAGCGAGGCGTGGTCCGCGTCCGAGAACGGCGTCTTGCGGCCCTTGATTTCCTGATAGGGCTCATGCCCCTTCCCGGCCAGCAGGATCACGTCCTGTTTGGCGGCCTGCTTCACCGCCAGCAGGATGGCGGCCGCGCGGTCTTCGACCGTCTGCACGCGTGCGCCCTGCGACGTGTCCATCCCGGCCACGATCTGGGCGATGATGCTCGCCGGCTCCTCGCTGCGCGGGTTGTCGCTGGTGACCAGCACCTGGTCGGCCGTCTGCGCGATGCGGCCCATCTGCGGGCGCTTGCCCGGATCGCGGTCGCCGCCGCAGCCGAACACGCACCACAGCTGGCCGCCGCGATCCGTCGCCACCTGGCGCAGGGCGTCGAGGGTTTTTTCCAGCGCGTCCGGCGTGTGCGCATAGTCGATCACGACCATCGGCGCGTCCGACCCGCCCATCTGCTGCATGCGGCCCGGCGCCGGCACCAGGGTCTCGATCGCATCGACCGCGGACTTGAGCACCACGCCTTTGGCCAGCAGCGCGCCCAGCACCGCCAGCGTATTGCTGACGTTGTAGTTGCCCACTAATTGCGTGCGCACAGTCGCGTTGCCGCCCGGGGTCTCGACCTGGAACTCGGTGCCGGCGTTCTTGCTGCGCATGCCGCCGGCGCGCAGCACGGCCACGCCTTCCGGCGCCGCAGCAGCGGCAATCGTGTAGCCGGTAATGGCCAGCGCAGGGAAATTGGTGCGCAAATGCGCCACCAGGCGCTGCCCGGCCGCATCGTCGAGGTTGACCACGGCGTGCTTCAGGCCATCCCATTCGAACAGCTTGACCTTGGCCGCCTCGTAGCTCTCCATATCGCCATGGAAGTCGAGGTGATCCCGCGTCAGGTTCGTAAACACCGCGACATCGACGTGCATGCCGGCCGTGCGTTCCTGCACCAGGCCGATCGACGAGGCTTCGATAGCGAGGGCGCCGGCGCCTTTTTTCTTGAGGTCGGCCAGGGTCTGGGCCAGCAGCACCGCATCCGGCGTGGTGTAGCCGGTGACGTCGAATTGAGGTTCAGCCGAGGATTTACCCTTGATGAGTCCCACGCCCAGCGTGCCGATCACGGCGGCCGCGTCGCCCAGGCGCGCCAGCGCTTGCGCGGTCCACAGCGCGCACGAGGTCTTGCCGTTGGTGCCGGTGACGGCGACGGTAAACATGGCGCTGTCCGGATAGGCCAATACCGCATGCGCGATCGGACCGGCGTTCTGTTTCAGGCCGCTCACGGCCAGGTGCGGCACGGTGAATGCGGCGTCCCACGTGAAGTCAAAGGCTTCGTGCACCACGGCGGCGGCGCCGGCTTCGATGGCGGCCTCGATGAAACGACGACCGTCGGCGGCCTCGCCCGGATAGGCGAAGAACACGTCGCCGGGCTTGACGCGGCGCGAGTCGGAAACGAGACGGCCGCCTGGGGCGGCGGCGCGGATCCATTCGATGGTGTCGTGCAGGCTCGGGGCCATCACATGCTCTCCTCTAGAGGAACTTCCGGAATGATGATGTCCGTGATCGATGAATCGGGCGGCACGTTGGCGGCCCGCAGCGCATTGGAGAACAGATCGGCCGCGGTCGGGGCGGCGACGTAGCCGCCGGTGCGCAGGGCGCCGCTCGGATCGTCGACCATCACCGCAATGATGAAACGCGGCTTGGACATCGGCGCGATGCCGGCGAAGTAACCGATGTTGTTGGTGCGCGAGTAGCGGCCGTTGACGATCTTCTCGGCGGTGCCGGTCTTGCCGCCGACGCGGTAGCCGGCAACCTGCGCGCGCGAGGCGGTGCCGCCCGGGCCCACCACCGATTCGAGCATGGTGCGCACCTGCGCCGCGGTCTTGGCCGAAATCACCTGCTGGCCCACCGGCGGCTCGTCCACCTTCACGAACGACAGCGGGATGATGTCGCCGTTGCGGGCGAAGATCATGTACGAGCGCGCCATCTGCAGCAGCGAGACCGACAGGCCGTGGCCGAAGGCCATATTGGCGTATTCCACCGGCTTCCAGGTCTTGTAGGGACGCACGCGGCCGGCGGCGGCGCCAGGGAAGCCGAAGCGCGGCGCCTGGCCGTAGCCGACCTTGGTGTACAGCTCCCACATTTCCTGCTGCGGGATCATCTGGGCGATCTTGACCACGCCCAGGTTCGACGATTTCTGGATGATGCCGCTGACGGTCTGCACGCCGTAGTTGTGGAAGTCGCGGATGCGGCGCCCGGTCACCATCATGTAGCCCGGGTTGTTGTCGAACACCGTGTCGGGCGTGACGCGGCCGGTTTCCAGGCCCAGCGCCACGGTGAGCGGCTTGATCGTCGAACCCGGCTCGAAGGTGTCGGTGATGACGCGGTTGCGCAGCTGCTCGCCGGTCAGCTTGGAGCGGTCGTTCGGGTTATAGGTCGGGTAGTTGGCCAAAGCCAGCACTTCGCCCGTCTGCACGTCGAGCACCACCGCGGCGCCGGCCTTGGCGTTGAACTTCTCGACCGCGTTCTTGATGCTGGTGAAGGCGATGTACTGCAGCTTGCTGTCGACCGACAGGGTCAGGTCGCGGCCCTGGTGCGGCTCGCGGAACATGCCCAGGTCTTCGGCGATGTGGCCCAGGCGGTCCTTGATCACGCGCCGGCTGCCTGCCACGCCCATCAGGGTCTTCTGGTGCTGCAGCTCCATCCCGTCCTGGCCCTTGTCCTCGACGTTGGTGAAGCCCACCAGGTGGGTCACCACTTCGCCCTGCGGGTAGAAGCGCTTGTATTCCTTGCGCGTGTCGATGCCGTCGATCTTGAGCGCCAGGATCTGGTCGACGATCGGCATCTCGACCTGGCGCTTCAGGTAAACGAAGCTGCGGTCGGAGTCGAGTTTCTTGCGCAGGTCGGCTTCGGGCATCTCGAGCAGCCTGGACAGTTCGCGCAGTTTCTCGGGCGGCGCCTGCAGCACGTCTTCGGGAATGCCCCAGATCGCGCGCACCGGCAGCGAGGTGGCCAGCACGGCGCCGTTGCGGTCGAGGATGCGGCCGCGCGTGGCCGGCAGTTCGAGCGTGCGCTCGTAGCGGCTCTTGCCCTGCTTTTGCAGGAACTGGTTCGACACGCCCTGCAGCCAGACTGCGCGCACGGCCAGCGCGGCGAAGGCCGCGAACAGGACGAACAGCACCAGGCGCGAACGCCAGTCGGGCAGGCGCACCGCCAGGACCGGGCTTTTCGAGAACGCCACGCCCTTGGACGCGGCCACCCGCGCATTGCTGCTCTTGGCGCCGCCACGCATCATGGGGCGCCCTCGGTCAGGTATTGGGTGCGGGCCGGGCTCAATGGCGCCATCTCGAGCTGCGAACGGGCGATCTGCTCGATGCGCTCGTTCTTGGCCAGGCGCGACTGGTCGAGCTGGAGCTGGTCCCAGTCGATGTCGAGCTGGCGCGCGTGCTGCTGCAGGCGCTCGAGCTCGATGAGCAGGTGGCGCGCCTGGTAGCGGGCATTGACGACCGATAGCGCGCACCCCACCAGCAAGGTGGTAAGCAAGACGTTCAGCTTGACGCTCATGCAGGCGTCCCCAGGCGTTCGGCCACGCGCAGCACCGCAGAGCGGGCGCGCGGGTTGTCCGCCACTTCCACGTCAGAGGGCTTGATCTTGTCGATCAGCTTCATCTCGGGCTGCGGCAGGTCGACGGCGCGGATCGGCAGGCGGCGGTCGGGCTGTTCGACCTTGGCCTTGGAGGCGAGGAACTGCTTGACCATGCGGTCTTCCAGCGAGTGGAAGGAAATCACGGACATGCGCGCGCCCGGCGCCAGCATGCGGTAGGCGGCCGTCAGTCCTGCCTCGAGGTCCTCAAGCTCCTTATTGATGAAAATCCGGATAGCCTGAAAGGTCCTGGTTGCCGGATCCTTGCCTTTTTCGCGGCCCTTGACCGCGCTTGCCACGATTGTGGCAAGCTGTCGTGTGCCTGAAATCGGTTCGACTGCGCGGCGAGCAACAATCGCCTTTGCAATCTGAAAAGCATACCGCTCTTCTCCATAATCGCGTATCACCTTTTCCAATAGAGGTTGCTCCGCGGTCGCAATCCACTCGGCAGCCGACATGCCGCGCGTGGTATCCATGCGCATGTCGAGCGGGCCATCGTTGCGGAAGCTGAAGCCGCGGCTGGCGTCGTCCACCTGGGGCGACGAGATACCGAGGTCGAGCAGGATGCCGTCGACCCGGGGGATGCCGCGCGCGGCCAGCGCGTCGTGCATCGTTGCAAAGCTGTCGTGGACGATCGTGAAGCGCGGATCGTCGACTTGTTCTGCGGTGGCAATCGCTTGCGGGTCCTTGTCGAACGCAATCAGGCGACCTTGCGGGCCCAGGCGCGACAACAACAGGCGGCTGTGGCCGCCCCGTCCGAAAGTGCCATCTATATAGATGCCGGAAGCGCGTGCGCCCGCGAGGTTGAGCGCATCGACCGCTTCGTCAAGCAGCACCGTTCGATGCTGGTACACAGGCACCGTCTTTAGATCCGTCATCGGCGCCTCAGAAAGAAAAATTGGAAAGAACATCGGGCATGCCACCGGCGACGGCCTCGGCCTCGTCCTCGGCCAGCTGGGCGGCATTCCAGATTTCGAAGTGGGTGCCCATGCCGAGCATCATCACTTCCTTTTCGAGCCCGACCGCGGCACGCAGTTCGGGCGAGATCAGCACACGGCCGGCGCTGTCGAGCTCGACATCGACGGCGTTGCCGAGGAAAATGCGCTGCCACGCGCGGGCCGACATGGGCCAGGCAGCGATCTGCTTGCGGTGCTCTTCCCATACCGGGCGCGGGAAGAACAGCAGGCAGCCATGGGGATGTTTGGTCAGGGTCATGCGGCCCTCGCACTGAAGCGTCAGGGCGTCACGGTGCTTGGCCGGAATCGACATTCGGCCTTTTGCATCGAGATTGATCGCGGACGCGCCCTGGAACACGTATTTACCTAGCTTTGGAGAGTTGTCTGTCGCTGTTTGTCGGGCGCCGGGAGCCGAAGGAATTACCCCACAACCCTCCCACAAATCGACACTTTTTCACACCGTTTCCCACTTTAGTGGAAGCAATGTTGACGGTCAAGCGAATTCACGATTGACGAAATCGACTTTTTCCAATAAAACCAAGGACTTAGGCCATGGTGCAGCGCACCTAACTCAACAAAATGTCCCGTAAAATTAGGGACTTAGCTGTAGGAGTGAAAGAAAGGCCTGAGTTGTACCGATGGTGTTTACGTTTGTGCAACGTCAAACAGAATAAAAATATTGACGTAAAGAAACAACTGTCGGAATCACCAGACCACTGTATGGGCATCCAGCGCATTGGCAAAACGGGCGCTTTTCAGTCCATGCCTGCGCGTGCGCCGGCACGCCGCCCCTGCACTCGCCATCGGCCAGGGTGCCGGATAGCGACTCCTGGTTAGCGGCACAGCCCTGGCAAAAGCGCCGCCGCTGCAGCCCTTCCCACCCAATCCGCGGTGAATACAGATGCTTACAACTGTGGCGCGCCACGCACTACCCACAGTTAACTATTTTGACTTTGGGCAACTAAAAACGTAAGATCGAAAAATATGAACACCCCAACCAAGCTGCAGCCGGCAACGACTTACAATGCCGCGGACTATTGCTCGACCAAGGAGGCTGCGGCCACCCTGGGCGTCTCGCACCGCACGGTGCAGCTGTGGGTTGAGAACGGCACGCTGCAGGCTTGGCGCACCGCCGGCGGCCATCGCCGCATCACGGTGGAATCGGTCAACCGCCTGGTCGACGGCCGCCGCATCGCCATCGGCGCGCCGCCGGCGCCAGCGGGCGCGACCGCGCCGGGCAAGCCGCGGGTGCTGGTGGTCGACGACGATCCCCTGATGCTGCGCCTGTACGAACTCGAAATGGCGGGTTGGGGAATGGACTTCGAGGTAGTCAAGGCGAACAATGGCTTCGAAGCCCTGATCCGCATCGGCGAGCAGCGCCCCGACCTCCTGGTGAGCGACCTGAACATGCCGGGCATGGATGGTTTCCGCATGATCCGCACCCTGCGCGAAGACAGCGGCACGGCCGGCATGAACATGATCGTGGTCAGCGGCCTGGACCGCGCCACGATCAAGGCCATGGGCCTGCCCACCGACATCCCGGTGTTCCCGAAGCCGGTGCCGTTCGATGAACTGCGCGGCGCCGTCGAGAACGGCCTGGTGCGCGGCTAAGCTGCTATGCTGAAGACCCGGCGCAGCGCGCGTCCGGCCTACCTAGGGGCTGTCATGTCTGCATTCCCGTCGCCGCAAGCAACACCTCTGCCGCCCTGCGCGGCGTCGATCACGCCATGAGCAGGACCATCCTCGTCGTCGACGACCAGGACGAACTGCGCCTGCTGATCTCGCTCACCCTGCAATCGCTTGGGCGCATCGTCGAAGCCGCCAATGCCGAGCAAGCCCTGGCCCGGGTCGCCGACGAAGCCCCCGACCTGATCGTGCTCGACATCTGGCTCGGTCCTGGCCCCAGTGGCCTCGACGTGTGCGCCGAGCTGCGGCGCGATCCGCGCCATGCGGCAACCAAAGTCATCCTGCTGTCGGCCTGCGGCCAGCAAAGCGATATCGCCGCCGGCATGGCGGCCGGGGCCGACCTGTACGTGGTCAAGCCGTTCAGTCCATTCGAGCTGCTCGATGCGGTCAATGGCCTGCTCGGCTGAATCGACACCAATTCGTTGCATATAAGAAACAAATGTTTCGTTTAGAGCCAGTTCTCTAATTTGCCGGCCAATCCCGCAAATCCGAATATATTTTTGGCATTAAGACCAGTAATCTCACTCGCCGACACCGGCAGATCCGCCCTGCACTGTCGGTCACCCTGCCAATCCCGCAAAACCAACAATACGCCTCAGACCACGTTCCAACCGAGTCCGGGACCGCCGCGCGCAAGCCGCCGTCAAAGCCGCTATGATGAATTCATCGCTTATTTATCCGGCAATTTTCGGCTTTGTTCATTATGTTGCGCGCATCCCGTCTCCTCGCGGCCAGCCTGGCCGCCGTCACCCTGGCCCTGCCGGCCGTGGCAGACGCGCGCATTGCATCGGCCAGCTTCGAAGCGCGCTTCGAGGTCGTCGCCACCTGCTCGGTGCGCGTTGCCGGCGCGGTCGACGTTGCCTGCGCCAGCCCGAGCACGCCCTTCCTGCTCGACACCCGCAACTCGCCTTCGCTGCGCAGCGCCGACCTGGATGCACGCCGCGTCACCGTCTACTTCTAAGACGTTTTCCTTATTTACATATCAGCTTTTCTTCGTAGGCGCCCCGACAGGCGCCATCGATAATGGCTGAGTGAATCATTCCGCCCCTATTCCAGACGCCCGCGCAGCCGCGGACAATGCCGACCGCCTGGTGCACTGGCTGATCGACAGCGTGCAGCTGGAAGCGACGGTATTCCACCTCGGCCAGTATTGCGGCCGCTGGCAGGCGTCCACCGCCGGCCGTGGCTTGGGCAGCTTCCACCTGGTGCTGCATGGCGCCTGCTACCTGCACGTCGAGGGCCGCGCGCCGGTCCGCCTCGGGGCGCGCGACGGCGTCTTCATGCTGCGCGACACGCCACACTTCCTCAGCCCGGACGCCGACCCGGCGGGCGCCCGCCCCGGCCAGCCGATGCAGCAGCTCGGCGGCGCGGCGCCCGACACCACGGCCCTGGCCTGCGGCTTCTTCCATTTTCGCAGCGCACTCAGCACGCTGATCGCCGATTCCTTCCCGGACAGCCTGGTGCTGCGCGCCGACGACCCGGCGCTGCAGGCCCTCAACGCGCTATTTGAGCTGATCCTGCTGGAGCCGCCGCGCGACCCTGATGCGCCGTCGCCGCTGGTGGCGCGCCTGGCCGAGCTGATGTTTTTCTACGTCATCCGCCACGTGGCGCGCCAGCAGGACATCGCCACGGGCCTGCTGGCCGTGGCCAGCCGCCCCGAGTTCTCGTCCCTGCTCGACCGCATGATGCAGGAGCCGGGCCAGGACTGGTCGACCGAGAACATGGCGCGCGCGGCCCATATGTCGCGCTCGAGCTTCTATAAACACTTCAGCGAGGCCAGCGGCCAGGCGCCGGCCCAGTTCCTGTTGCTGCTGCGAATGAAGATCGCCGCCCAGCGCCTGCATGGCGGCGAAACGGTCGAGCGCACCGCCGGCCACGTCGGCTACAACTCGTATGCCGCCTTCTCGCGCGCCTTCCACAAGGTGATGGGCGAGCATCCCGGCACCTTCCGGCGCGGCCGCCACATCCACGTCAAGACGCCGCAGGCCGCCCCGGCGCGCGGGCCGATTCGGACGATCGAGCAGAAAACACGGACGGCCGTGTCCAAACGTGTTTTTCAATCGCCGCTAGAATAACGGGCCCAACACCTGATTCGAGAGATCCGCCATGTCCCGCCTGACCCTGCACACCCAAGAAACAGCACCTGAAGGCAGCCGTCCCTTCGTGGACAAGGCCGTCGCCAACAACGGCTTCCTGCCGAACCTGATCGGCGTGCTGGCCAATTCGCCACAAGCGCTGCAGACCTATATGACAGTGTCCGGCATCAATGCCGAGACCAGCCTCACCCTGCCGGAGCGCGAAGTGGTGCAGATCACCGCCGCCCGCATCCACGGCTGCGACTTCTGCATCGCCGGCCATACCGCCATTGCCCTCAAGAAGGCCCAGCTGCCGGTCGAGACCGTCCGCGCGATGCAGCAGGGCCAGGACACCGGCGACGCCAGGCTCGACGCCGTGCGCCTGTTCTCCGAGGCGGTGATCGCCACCCGCGGCGGCGTCAGCGACGAGGCCCTGGCCGCCTTCAAGGCCGCCGGCTACAACGACCAGCAGGCGCTGGAAGTCGTGCTGGGCATCAGCCTGGCCACCCTGTGCAACTTCGCCAACACCCTGGCCGGCAGCGCAATCAACCCGCAGCTGCAACCCTTCGCCAGCGGAGCCATCTGATGTCGGGCGGCGAACAAACGACGCTGTCGCCCGTGACGCTGCCGGCTGGCCTGGCCGCCTGGCTGCAGGCCAATGCGGATGAACTGGACAGCACGCCCGCGCTGGCGAGCGACGTCGTGCCGCGCCTGGCCGGCGCCGGCCTGTTCGCCGTGGGCGTACCGCAAGACCTGGGCGGCAGCGGCGGCGCCACGATCGATGCGATCGACGCCATCGCCGCGGTGGCCGAGCATTCGGTCACTGCCGCCTTCGTGTTCTGGGGCCAGCGCACCTTCATCGAATACCTGCTGCAAAGCCCGAACGAGGCCATGCGCGCGCGCTGGATCGGTCCGCTGATGCGCGGCGAATTCGCCGGCGCCACGGGCCTGTCGAACGCGATGAAATTCCTGTCCGGGATCGAGTCGTTGCAGATCAGCGCCACTCCGAACGAGAACGGCTGGCAGCTCGACGGCTCGCTGGCCTGGATCACCAACCTGCGCAAGGAAGGCTTCATCGCCGCCGCCGCCGTCAATTCCGCCGGCGACCTGCCGCCAGCCGTGGTCGCCTTCATCAGCGAGGGCGCCGGCGTCACGCGCAGCCCGGATCTCGAACTGATGGCCCTGCGCGGCAGCAATACCGCCGCCGTCAAGATCGAGGGCGTGCAGATCGGCGCAGGTGAAGTGCTGCACCCGAACGCGCGCGCCTGGCTGCCGGGCGTGCGTCCTTCCTTCCTGGGCCTGCAGTGCGGCCTGTCGATCGGCCTGGCGCGCGCCAGCCTGCGCGCCGCGCACGCGCTCTCCACCGCCATGCGCGGCCCGCTGCTCGAACGCATCGAAGCCCAGCAGGCACACCTGGAAGCACTGGTGACGCAGCTCAAGGATGGCGTGGCCGATGGCCGCTTCAAGACCGCCGCGGCGCCGATGTTCCGGTTGCGCATCGCGCTGGCCGAAAGCGTCCAGCACGCCGTGATGCTCGAGCTGCAGGCCAGCGGCGGGCGCGCCTACCTGGTCGACCGCGACCGCAGCTTTGCACGCCGCTGGCGCGAATCGGCCTTCATCCCGATCGTCACCCCGAGCCTGACCCAGCTGCAGGTCGAACTCGCAAAGCACGCCGCGGCATGACGGCGCCCGTGCTCGAACAGACCGCGCTGTCGGCGGCCCAGCTGCGCATCGGCTACGGCGGCAAGACCGTGGTCGACGATATTTCCCTTACCATCGACAAGCGCGAGATCGTCTGCCTGCTCGGCGGCAGCGGCTGCGGCAAGTCGACCCTGCTGCGCGGCCTGGCCGGCCTCAGCCCGGCCCAGGCCGGCCAGGTGAGCTTTCTGGGCGAGCTGCTACGCGAACCGCATCCGCGCGCGGCGCTCGTGTTCCAGCAACCGAGCCTGCTGCCCTGGCTGAACGTCGAGGGCAATGTCGGCTTCGGCCTGGACTTCGCGCGCCAGCCGGCGATCACGCGCGACGCGCGCAAGCAGCGGGTGAACGACGCCATCGAGGCAGTCGGCCTGGCGGCGCGCGCGCATGCCTATCCGGCCCAGCTGTCCGGCGGCCAGGCCCAGCGCGTGGCGCTGGCGCGGGCCCTGGCGCGCCAGCCCGAGCTGCTGTTCGCCGACGAGCCGTTCTCGGCGCTGGACGCGATCACGCGCGCCGAGATGCAGACCTTGCTGGTCGACCTGGTGCACCGCTGGCATACTGCCGCCCTGCTGGTGACCCACGATATCGACGAAGCGATCCTGGTCGCCGACCGCATCCTGCTGATGGCGGGCCAGCCCGGCCGCATCGTGCGCGAATGGAAAGTCGACCTGCCGCGGCCGCGCCACGAACACGCCGAGGGCGTGGTCGGGCTGCGCCTGGACATCATCAAGGCGTTGCGCGAAGGCGCCTGACGTTTCGAACCACGCAAGCATAATAAACAAGAGGAAAACCCATGAGCAACCCGATCCACATCTGCGCTTCTTCCGACTGCGATTGCGGCATGAGCCGGCGCGACTTCCTGCGCATGTCCGCCTTGACCGGCGCCGCCGCAGCCACGCCGCTGCTGTTCGCGGGCGACGCGATGGCGCAGAACTTCAAGGGCGACGACCAGCCGGTAAAAATCGGCTACCTGCCGATCACCGACGCCGCGCCGCTGCTGGTGGCCCACGGCCGCAAGCTGTTCGAGCAGCAGGGCCTGAAGGTCGAGACGCCGCGCCTGTTCCGCAGCTGGGCCCAGATCATCGAGGCTTTCGTGGCCGGCCAGGTCAATGTGATCCACCTGCTGTCGCCGGCGACCCTGTGGGTGCGCTACGGCTCGAAATTCCCGGCCAAGGTGGTGGCCTGGAACCACATCAACGGCTCGGCGCTGACGGTGCAGAACGAGATCAACTCGGTGCTTGAGCTGGGCGGCAAGACGGTCGCGATCCCGTTCTGGTACTCGATCCACAACATCCTGCTGCAAAAGATCCTGACCGCGAACAACCTGAGCGTGGTCACCCGTTCGCGCGGCGCCGCGCTCAAGCCTAATGAAGTCAATCTCATTGTGCTGGCGCCGTCCGAGATGGTGTCGGCGCTGGCGACCAAGTCGATCGCCGGCTACATCGTGGCCGAGCCGTTCAATGCGGCGGCCGAGAATGCGAAGATCGGCAAGGTGCTGCGCTTCTCGGGCGACGTCTGGAAGAACCACGCCTGCTGCGTGACCTTCCTGGCCGAGCGCGACCTGAACGACAAGCCGGAATGGTCGCAGCGCGTGACCAATGCCATCGTCAATGCCCAGCTGTGGTCTCGCTCGAACCAGGTCGAGACGGCCAAGCTGCTGGCCGCGACCGGCCCCAACAAGTACACGCCGCACAATCTGCAGGCGCTGACCAAGGTGCTGGCCACCACGGATTACTCGGATTACGAAAAGCGCGGCATCGTCACCCACCCGGATTGGCGCCAGCGCCGCATCGATTTCCAGCCATTCCCGTTCGCTTCGTACACCGAGGAACTGGTGCGCGCCATCGGCCAGACCAAGGTCGAGGGCGACATCAGCTTCCTGGCCAAGCTCGATCCGAAGTTCGTGGCGCGCGACCTGGTCGACGACCGCTTCGTGCGTAAATCGATCGCCGCCGTGGGCGGCCCGGCCAAGTTCGGCCTGCCGGCGAACCTGCTGCGCACCGAGACGATCGCGGTGTGACGATGCTGGGACGTTTCTTGTGGCCGGTCGCCGGCTTTGCGATCGCGCTGCTGCTGTGGTCCTGGGGCGTCAGGGGGCTGGAAGAGACCACGCCGATCGCCGCCATGTTCGCGCCGATCGAGACCTTCAAGGCCTTCCACCTGATGGTGCTGGGGCCGGACATCTGGCTGCACGTCGTCACCAGCCTGAAGCGGGTGGCCGTGGGCCTGGGCTTTGCGATCCTGTTCGGCGTGCCGCTCGGGATTCTGGTGGGCATGTCGAAGGCCTTCAGCCAGGCCAGCACGCCGCTGTTCCAGCTGCTGCGCATGGTCTCGCCGCTGTCGTGGATGCCGCTGGCGGTGATGGTGCTGGGCGTCGGCGACGCCCCGGTGTACTTCTTGCTGGCCTTCGCCGCCGTGTGGCCGCTGATGCTCAGCACCGCCGCCGGCGTGGCCCAGCTCGACCAGAACTGGATGCTGCTGGCGCGCTCGCTGTCGGCCACCAAATGGGAAGTCATCTGGCGCCTGGTGCTGCCGGGGATCACGGCGCAGATCCTGACCGGCGTGCGCCTGGCGATCGGCATCATCTGGATCGTGCTGGTGCCGGCCGAGATGCTGGGCGTGTCGGCGGGCCTCGGCTACTTCATCCTCGATACGCGCGACCGCCTGGCGTATTCGGAGCTGACGGCCGCCATCATCCTGATCGGCCTGCTCGGTTATGCGCTCGATTACGCGGCGCGTCTCGTGCACGCGCGCTGGCTGCACTCGGTGCCGTCCGATCCGCTGCGCTGACCGACTTTCTTCCCCGCCCAGTGCGGGGATTTTTTTTAGAACGTCAGCTGCACCGTGATCGTGTCGCGGTAGCTGCCCGGCGTCGGCGCGCGCTGGCGCGGCACCAGGCCGTGCATCATGACGCTTTGCGTTCCGCCGTTGCCGGTGCCGGTGTACACCACGGTGCCGCCGCTGCCGTTGCCCCAGATCGCGCCGTCCGGCGTGGACGAGATCCGGTAGCCCATGGTTTCACCGGTCAGGCTGTTCTTCATGGTGCGCGCCGCCGGGTTGCCGGACTGGCCGCCGTTCATCGAGATCTGGTAGCTGCTGTTGGCGGTGCAGGTCACGCTCAAGGGGGCGCTGGCGCGCCGCTCGCTCAGGGGACTGCCCGAACCGAACACCAGGTTGCTGGCGCTGATCAGGCAGTTGTTGGTCACGGTGGCGCGCGCCTGGAAGGCGAAGGCCTCGGTGGCGCCCGCGGTGCACGACTTGCCGATCCCGAAGGAATATTGCAGCGTGCCGTGGCCGGCGAAACTGTTGGTGTACAGCGTGTCGGTATTGCCCGAGGTGCCGACTCCGGACAAACTGGATGCCGGGATGCGGCCATAGATGGTGACGCTCTGGGTGACCCCGCCCAGCGACAGCAGGCCGAGCAGGGTGCCGGAGATCGGCTTGGCGCCGATGGTGCTGGTATCGCCGCCCCACAGCCAGGCCGAGGTGGCCGACGGGTCGCCGTACAGGTTGAAGCCAAGGCGCCGCGTACCGCTGGTCAGGTAGCGCGGATCGCCGGTGCCGCCGCCGCTGCCCGGCCCCAGGTTGACGCAGACGTTGGCGGCCGGCAGCAGCAGCGCCGACTGCCCCAGCAGCAGGGTCCAGTAGCAGGTCACGTTCAGGGTGCCGCGCGCCGTGTAGTCGGTGTTGGTGATCGGGCTGATCACGCCGAAGTCGATGTCGGTCATGGTGACGCTACAGGTATCGGCGCGCGCGCTCGCCATGGCCAGCAGCCACAGCAGCGCCGCGGCCAGCAAGGCGCGCGGCAGGCACGGCGTCATGGTCGTCATCTTCATCATGGTTGTTTTCCTTGTACGGGCTGGCATACCAGCGGTCCGATGGTCGGCAGCTCGCCCTCCACCGCTTGATAGTCGAAGCGCACTTCGCAGGCAGCCACACCGGTCCCGACCGTCACCCGGTTCTGCGCGCGCAGTCCTTCCACGAACAGCACGCCATCGTAACCGACCACCGCGCCGGCCGCGGCGCCTTCGAGGCGTGCGGGCGTGCCGACTTCCGGCGGGCGGCCGTCGGGCCCCACCAGCATCAGGGTCGCGGCCGCATAGCGTTCGATCTCGAAGCGCGCCACCACACCGGCGTATTCGCGCGGCACCACGTCCTGGCTGCTGCCGGCGATGCGGGTGTCGGGCGGCAGCGACGAGGGATCGATCGCGATCCGGTTGGCGGCGTAGGGCTGCAGGTCCGGCACCAGCAGGCGGCCCTTGCTGTCGGTGCGGCCGATCACGCGGTTGTCCTGCAACACCGGCAGGCCGGGCGCGCCGGTCGAGACCAGGGCGAAACCGTTGCCGACCTGGCGCGCGGCGACCAGCGCGCCATCCATCGCCACCAGCGCGCCGCTGAAGTCCAGGCTGGTGTTGCTGGTGCCGTTGACGTGCTGGGTCGAGATGGCGGCGCGGCCGTGCGAGCCGAGATACTGGACCTGCCCCTGGTGGTAGCGCTGGGCGCCAACCATGCCGGACTGCAGCGCCCAGCCGAGGCCGCCCTCGAAGTCCGGCGCGCGACCGAGCGACATCGTGGCCGCCTTGTCGCCGCGCTGGCGCCCGCCGCTGGTGTTGAACGAGATGCGCGAGTCGAAGGCCATGCTGAAGGTCGCGGTGATGCCGCGGTCGGCGCGCCGCTTCAGGTCCTGGAAGGCGCTCACGCTCAGGTTGCCGCGCCGTCCCACGCTGCGGGTCCAGGCCAGCGATACGTTGCGGGTGACGCCCGGCGTTTCTTCGACCGGGCCGATTGGCGTGCCGCCGCCGCCGCCGCCGCCCAGCGGATCGGGCACCAGGCCCAGGCCAATCTCGGGCGGCAGGCGCAGCTGGATCAGGCTCACGCTCAGCCCATTGCCGCGGTACGAGGTGCTCAGGGTGGCGCGGTCGGTCGCACGCGGCACCGCCACGCCTTCGAGCGCGCCCAGGTCGCCGTAGTTGCGGCTGGCGCGCACCGACTGCACGTCGAAGGCGAAACGCGGCGACACGTACTGATAGCCGAGGCTGGCCTGGCCGCCGCGATGGCGGCCGCTGCTCCCCGCCAGCGCGGCGCTGAACACGCCCGCGTTCGGGATGCGCTTGAGCAGGCCGGCGCCGGCCAGCACCAGGCCGCTGCCGGCCTCGGCATGTCCCTCGAGCGTCATGGTATCGCTCCAGCCATGGCGCCAGGAGGCGAGCGCCGCTGCATTGCCGTAGCGGAAGGAGTGCAGGCCGTAGTCGCGCCGCAGCGCGCCGACCGAGACCGCGAAATCGCTCAGGCCGCGCGCCAGCAGGCGGGTGTCGACGTACAGCGGCAAGGTAGTGGCGACTTCGCGCCCGAGGGCGTCGCGGGTGACCACGGTGGCCTGGCCGGCGCCGTTCAGGCCCGTCACCTGGTCGACCAGGAAGGGGCCGGTGGGCACGGTGGTGCTGAACTGGCGCACGCCGTTCACATACAGGTCGACGCTGCTGGGCACCACGGCCGAGCCGGCGACCGAGGCCACTGGAAAGGTCACCAGGTCGGGCCGCAATTCGAAATTGCGGCGCCATTCGATGCCGCCCAGGCGCATGGCGCGGGTCCAGCTGAGCGCCGGGGCCACGGTGTCGCCCACCTGCCAGGTCGAGAGATTGTCCTGCGACGAGCGCACCCAGCTGGTGTCGTAGCGGGTATACCCCTGCCCCGGTCCGCGCACGATGGCGGCGCCGGTGCTGTTGAGGGTTCCATGGCGGTCGAAATAGCGCAGGTCGAGCGTGCCGGCCAGCGAGCGCGAGCTGCTCTGGCCGAACAGGTTGTAGTTGAGCAGCATGCCGCGGCTGGCCTGGGCCGGGCCGGTCTGGCGCACCGTGCGCGCGCTCAGCACACGCTGCTCGCGCAGGGCGTCGGACAGGGTCAGGGAGAGTGCCTGCCTTGCCGGGTCGTAGGCCCAGCGCATGCCGCGCACCTCGTCGAGCGAAAAATCGCTGCGTCCGGCGACGCCGAAGCGGGCCGGGTCCAGGCCCAGCTCGCGCAGGGACTCGACCGTCATGCGCAAGGTGGACCCAAGCTGGAACACGGACACGATCTGGCCGGTCGGCTGGCCATCGATGCTGGTTTCAAGGAAGAGTTCGACCGCTTGGCCAGCCACCGCGGATGCGGAGACGGGCGCGGACGCCACTTGCGCCACCGCGGCGGCGATCGGCGTCAGGCCCAGGGCTAGCAGGCAGGACGAGCGCAGCGCCCGCCATCGCAGGCGGCGGGTCGATTGCTGCACGGTGAATCAATCCCTGGCGACGGCGGCGCTGGCGGACTGGGGCCGCGTATTCACCGTGGCCTGGATCGCCAGCGGCGCCGGCAGGCCGGCCGCCACGTCGGGCGGCAACTGCCATTCGCGGGCGCGGTTCGGCAGCGCATAGCCCAGCAGGCCCTTGGAGAGCTGGACCTCGCGCTCGCCGATGCGCACGCTGGTGGCGCCGATCTGGGCGTGCAGGGTGCCGGCGTTAAAGGCGCGCAGATGCCAGTTGCCGTCGCGCTGGAAGGTGCTCCATTCGAGCTTGGGCGCGGCCTGGCCATCGGCCGGCAGCACGAAGGCCGGTACCGAATACTGGAGGCGGATCGCGACATTGTCCTGCTGGTTGTCGCCACGCGGGAGTTCGTCGATGAGGATGCGGTAGGTCTGCTCGGCGCCGCCGGGAGCGGCTTGCGCACCGGCGCGGCGCACCAGGCGGATGGTCTGGGTGCTGTTGGGAGCGACCTCGATCACCGGCGGACTGGCCACCAGCTGGGTGGTCGGGGTCAAGGCGTCGTTGCCGTCACGCTGGTCCCAGGCGTAGACGCGCACCTGGCCGTACAGGGGAGTATCGCCATTGTTCTGGAGCTGGATGCCGGCCGCATTCTGGCCCGGCTGGAAGCTGATCGAGACCGGCGAAATCTGCAGGTTGGCGCCATGCGCCAGCGGTGCGGCCGCCAGGACGGACGCCCCCAGGGCCAGGGACAAGGCTGTTAAGCGGGCCGCAGCGATTGCGGCGCAGCGAAGACTCCGCATGCACACTCCAGTTTAGAAATAAACGGATGCCGTGATTTGCGACTTGTAGCTGTCCGGCGTCGGCGCATTCTGCACCGGGATCTCGCCGTACACGGTCAAGGTCTGCTTGTCGCCGTTGCCGGTGCCGGCCAGGGTGTCGGTGCCCTGGGTATTGCCCCACAGGCCAGCGCCCGGCGAACGGTACAGGTTGAATTTCACTTTATCGGTATTGGCGCCGCTGCTGCCCGACAGGAAACGCGTCGTGCCGCTCGATCCGGCGCCGGTACCGGCATCCAATCCCACATTGTAAGGGGTAGTGTTGGTGCATGTCACAGTCAAGTTCGACTGGCCGTTCTTGGCCGAGGTGATCAGGCCGGTCTGGCCGAAGTCGAGGCTGGTCGCGGTGACGGTGCAGTCGGCCACGACGCTCATCGTGACGTCGAACTTGGCGGTGGCCGGGGTGGCGGCGACCACACTGGTCATAGGCATGATGGCGGCCAGGACAGCAGCCATGACGCGGGTCATTGAGCGGTTACGGTTCGAGGTCGACATCATTTTCTATTCTCCGGTGGGTCGAGGGCGCTATCACCATGATGCGCACAGAATTGCTCAACTCGGAAAATATGATACCGCGTTTCCACACGGAATCAAATGAATTTCATCACTTTTGCTGACTATTTCAATTTTGCTGGTTTTACGCAACATCGTTGTGGAAATGCAACATTCGACCTCAACTGTCCGGGGTGGCCCAGGAGCGCGCATGCGCCACTGCCCGTCCCCAGCGCGCCAGCAGTTCGGCACGGCGGCCGGCATCCATGCGCGGCGCATAGCGGCGCTCGACCTGCCACTGCGCCTCGATCGCCTCCAGCGAATCCCAGTAGCCGCAGGCCAGGCCGGCCAGGTAGGCCGCGCCCAGGGCCGTGGTCTCGGTCACGCGCGGACGCACCACCTCGACACCCAGCAAATCGGCCTGGAACTGCATCAGCAAGTCGTTGCGGGCGGCGCCGCCGTCGGCGCGCAGCTCGGTGACGGCGCAGGCGGCGTCCTTCTGCATCGCGGCCAGCAGCTCGGCGCTCTGGTAGGCGATGGCCTCGACCGCGGCGCGCGCGATATGGGCGGCGCTCGTGCCGCGCGTCATACCGAGGATGGTGCCGCGCGCATACGGATCCCAGTGCGGCGCCCCCAGGCCGGTAAACGCCGGCACCAGCATCACGCCGCCGCTGTCGGGCACACTGGTGGCGAGCGCTTCGACCTCATGCGACTGGCGGATGATGCCGAGGCCGTCGCGCAGCCATTGCACAGTGGCGCCGCCCATGAAGACGCTGCCCTCGAGCAGGTAGTCGGTGCGGCCATCGACCGTCCAGCCGACTGTCGCCAGCAGGCGGTTGTGCGAGACCGGCGCGGCGTCTCCGGCATGCATCAGCATGAAGCAGCCGGTGCCGTAGGTATTCTTGACCAGGCCCTTGCGGTGGCAGGCCTGCCCGAAGGTGGCGGCCTGCTGGTCGCCGGCGATGCCGGCGATCGGGATCGCATGGCCGAACCACTCGTCGGCGGCCAGCCCGACGACGCCCGCGCTGGGAACGACCTCGGGCAGCAGCGCGCGCGGGATGTCGAACAGCGCCAGCAGGTCGTCGTCCCAGGCCAGCGCGTGGATGTTGAACAGCATCGTGCGCGCGGCATTGCTGGTGTCGGTGACATGGCGGCCACACAGCCGGTAGACCAGCCAGCTGTCGACGGTGCCGAAGGCCAGCTCGCCTTTTTCTGCCCGGGCGCGCGCGCCGGGAACATGGTCCAGCAGCCACTGCAGCTTGGTGGCGGAGAAATAGGCGTCGATCTCGAGGCCGGTGCGCGCCTGGATCAGTGGCGCATGGCCCGCTTCACGCAGGCGGTCGCAGGCGCCGGCGGTGCGCCGGTCCTGCCACACGATGGCATTGGCCACCGGTTCGCCGGTAGCGCGGTCCCACAAGAGCGTGGTCTCGCGCTGGTTGGCGATGCCGATCGCGGCGATCTGGCTTGCGGAGATACCGCTTTGCGCCAGCGCCTCGCGTGCGCAGGCGAGCTGGCTGTGCCAGATGTCGAGCGGATCGTGCTCGACCCAGCCGGGCTGGGGAAAATATTGGGGGTACTCGCGTTGGCAGCTGGCGACCGGCAGGCCGGCGCGGTCGAACAGGATGGCGCGCGAGCTGGTCGTACCCTGGTCGAGGGCGAGGATATAGTGGGTCAAGCGCGTCTCCGGATAGCGCAGCCGGCGCGGAACGCCGTAGGCAAGCGGTCCGGACGACCGTCGATGACGCACGTGGATCACGTGCGCCAGGAATTATGTGTAAAGCAGGCCGATAGGCCGGATTCTGTGTAGCGCCACCTTGCGGTGACACTTGGACAATCATTCCTCTAGGCGCTGGATTACTCCAGCGCTCAAGCTTCCTACCCGCACGCTCCGCGAGCAACATCAACGCGTGCCTATTTGGAATTGCTCCAGGTGGAGGTTACCGCGTTTCACCGTAACTTAATACGCTCGTCTCTGTGGCCCTATTCCTCGCCTTATACCGCTGGCTTGCGCCAGACGGCTTTCAGCGGACGGCCGTTAACCGTCACCCCGCTCTATGGAGTCCGGACCTTCCTCCCGTCCACGACCTTGCGGCGTGGACCAGCGACTGTCTGGCCTGCTTCACGGGCGTCATTGTACCCGATGCCGGCGCCGCTGAGCGCTGTACTGCGCTTGAAGCGACGGTCTTGATGTTGACGCCGGCCAGGATACCCGGCAGGCGGGTCGTGGACACGATCGCCGGCGACCCAGATACATCATCTGCTTTGACGAATGACAAGGCTTATTCTGCAGCATGTGTTAGATAGATTTCACAAACTCGTCGGGAAATTTTACAATTGCCCGATTTAAAATTTATGCGCCTTTAATATCTCGATAGAATTCAACGAGGTATATCCCATTATTATGTCAGGCATGGTTGTTGCATGTGCGATGAGCTCCACCACCAAGGAGAGTTATCATGACTTTTAAATCGTCGCTCAACAAATTGCTCGTGGGTTTATCGTTTTTGGTATCCGCTTCGGCATTCGCCGCTCCGATCAGCGTCAGTTTTACTGATATCGAGAGTAATGGCTTCATTGGCGACCCACAAAATTACGTTCAATATATCGACGTGGGAGCCAACTCGACCATCACCGGCTTCTCCTTTTCGGTCGATCTGACGGCGTTCGAGCCCAGCTGGCTGGCCGATATGGTGTTCGCGTTCGAACGTTCAGACTTCTTCGCCGGCGTGTTCTTCACGCCAGGTTTCGAGACCGAGGCGCCCGGCAGCGGAAGCTTCTCCGGCTCGGCCAGCCTGGTCGACCTGGGGCTGGATTTCCAGGTGGGCGAGGACGGCCTGCTGCGCCTCGAGTTCTTCGAAGCCTTTGACGATGTACCGGGCGTGGACGGCATATGGAATTTCGCGAACTTCACGTTTGAGGTGGAACCGGGACCATCCCCAGTGCCCGAGCCAGCGAGCGCCTTGCTGTTGGTTGCCGGCCTGGCGGCAATGCGCCGCGCCAGCATCCGTCGCAGCCTGAATAAAACCAGCGCATCGACAATTCACTAATCCTCATTCGGATGCAGCGTATTGAATCGGCGCGACAGGATGCTGGATTCAGCAGACCGCGCCGACATATGCAATTCAGATCAGATAAAATATTTTCCCGATTGATAATTATCTAAATTTCTCCCGAAATTTAAATAAACCCATCAAAGATGGTGCGCGGGCGTGGTGCAATATCGCAGCCCATTCGCCCCCCATCTGGCCTGCCCCCGCCTCGTTTTTCTGTAATTTGATGTCGCCATTTCAAAAGCCGTCCCCGGGCCGCTCACCTAGAATGCCGGGGAAGCCTCTTTGACAAGGATGACAACCCAATGACGCACCCTTCCCGCACCGGCGGCCAGCTCCTGGTCGACGCGCTCCACGTCCACGGCGTCGACACCGCCTTCGGTGTCCCCGGCGAAAGCTACCTGGACGTGCTCGATGCACTGCACGATTCGAACATCCGCTTCGTGATCAACCGCCAGGAAGGGGGCGCGGCATTCATGGCCGAGGCCTACGGCAAGATGACCGGCAAACCCGGCATCTGCTTCGTCACCCGCGGCCCCGGCGCCACCAATGCCTCGATCGGCGTGCACACCGCCTTCCAGGACTCCACCCCGATGATCCTGTTCATCGGCCAGGTCGGCAACGACTTCGTCGACCGCGAAGCGTTCCAGGAAATCGACTACCGCCGCATGTACGGCCAGATGGCCAAATGGGTGGCCCAGATCGACCGCGCTGACCGCATCCCGGAATACATGGCGCGCGCCTTCCAGGTGGCCACCAGCGGCCGCCCCGGCCCGGTGGTGCTGGCGCTGCCGGAAGACATGCTGGTCTCGACGGCGGAAGTGGCAGACACCCGCCCCTACCAGCCGTCGCACGGCGCACCAATGAGTGAACAGATCGTCCGCCTGCGCGCCATGCTGCAGGGAGCCCGGCGTCCGATCGTGCTGCTGGGCGGCGGCACCTGGAATGCGCAGGCCTGCACCGACCTGGCCCGCTTCGCCGAAGCCAACCACCTGCCGGTGGGCTGCACCTTCCGCTTCCAGGACCTGCTCGACAACGCGCATCCGAATTACGTTGGCGATGTCGGCATCGGCATCAACCCCAAACTGGCCGCACGTGTCAAAGAGGCCGACCTGGTGATCGCCATCGGCCCGCGCCTGGGCGAGATGACGACCGGCGGCTACACCCTGCTCGATGCGCCGGTGCCGCGCCAGCGCCTGGTCCACATCCACCCTGATCCGGATGAACTGGGCAGCGTCTACCAGGCGGAACTGATGATCGCCAGCGGCATGCCGCAAGCCTGCGCCATGCTGGCCGCGATGGAACCGGTCGATGCCGCCGCCTGGCAGGACAGCGTGGCCGAGGCCAAGTCTGAACTGGCCGCCTGGCAGGCGCAGCCCGCGCTGCTGAAAGAGGGCGTGCCGCTCGACCTGTGGCAGGTGGTGCAGGACTTGATGGACCAGTTGCCGCACGACGCCATCATCACCAACGGCGCCGGC
>Ga0265780_10001845_pt1 | contig 29337 bp, 26 predicted proteins | sample P1T30metagenome_FD_192432 | JGI IMG/M metagenome (GOLD analysis project Ga0265780, IMG submission 192432) | Plant litter microbial communities from East Loma Ridge, Irvine, California - P1 T30 | ecosystem: Environmental > Terrestrial > Plant litter > Unclassified | place: USA: California... | reverse complement strand
TCGACGCGTCGGCCGCGCGGTCGGCGATCACGGCGACCATCTCGCGGATGCCGGCCTCCCGGCACGACTCGACCAGCGCCTCCAGCAGGGCCCGTCCGAGCCCCTTGCCCGTCGAGGCCGGGCGCAGGTAGATGGAGATCTCGACCGTGTGCCGGTACGCGGCCTTGCCGCCCCACGGGCCGGCGGTCGCGTAGCCGAGCACCTCGCCGGCCGGGTTCACCGCCACGAGGAAGGGCATGCCGAGCTTGGTCGTCACGCCGAAGCGGCGACGCCACTCGGAGATCGGCGCGAGCTCCTCGTCGAACGTGACGGTCGAGTTCGCGACGTAGTGGCCGTAGATCTCGCGGACGTACGGCAGGTCGGCGGCGACCGCGTCGCGGACGGCGAACGAGAAGGGCGCCTCGGGCACGGGCGCGGGCAGCAAGCGGCGCGGCAGGCGGCGCCGCGGCTGGTATTCCTCCTCGAGCATCGCTCCACTCTGCCATGCGCGGCCGCGCCGGGGCGGGAGCACCGCCCGTCAGGAGGCGCGGGTCGGCTCCGCGGGCAGGGCCCAGTCGACCGGCTGCCCGCCCTGCTCGACGAGCAGGGCGTCGGCACGGCTGAACGGCCGGGAGCCGAAGAACCCCCGCGAGGCCGAGAGCGGGCTCGGGTGGGCCGAGGTGATCGCCGGGACGTCGCCGAGGACGCTCGTCAGGGAGGCGGCGTCGCGGCCCCAGAGGATCGCCACGAGGGGCCCGCCGCGCGCCGCGAGCACCTCGATCGCGCGCTGCGTCACGGCCTCCCAGCCCTTGCCGCGGTGGGAGGCGGCCTCGCCCGGCCGCACGGTGAGCACGCGGTTGAGCAGCATGACGCCGTGCTCCGACCACGAGGTGAGGTCGCCGTGGGCGACGGGCGCGACGCCGAGGTCGTCGGAGAGCTCGCGGTACACGTTCGCGAGGCTGCGCGGCAGGGGCCGCACGTGCGGGTCGACCGAGAACGAGAGCCCGACCGCGTGGCCGGGCGTCGGGTACGGGTCCTGCCCGACGATGAGCACGCGCACCTCGTCGAGGGGGTACGTGAAGGCCCGCAGGACGAGGTCGCCCTCGGGCAGGTAGCCGCGGCCGGCCCGCACCTCGGCACGGAGGTACTCGCCCATGCCCGCGACGTCGGCGGCGACGGGCTCGAGGGCCTCCGCCCAGCTCGGGTGGACGAGGTCGGTCAGCGGGTGCGGCGTCACTCGGCGCCGAGCGTGCCGACCGAGACGCCGACGACGAGGTCGTCGTCGTCGAGCTGGGCCTCGACGCGCCAGACGCTGCCGGTGCCGAGCACGACCAGCGCGCCCTCGCCGACGACGAGCGCCGTGCCCTCGTCGATGGCCACGCCGCCGCGCACCAGGCCGGCCTCGGTCGCCGCGACGAGCCGCGAGAGGGTGCCCCACTGGGCGGCGTGCACGTCGACGGCGAGGTCGACGAGCCCGAGGCCCTCGGCCAGGGTCACCTCGTCGAGGTCCTCCGCCGCCGACTCGGGGCAGACGGGCACGTCGCCGATGAGCCAGCCGCCCGCGAGCGCCGTGTCGGCCGCGATCATCGCGCCGGCCGAGAAGCCGAGGTAGGGCAGGCCGTCGCCGACGAGCAGGCGCACCTGGTCGACGATCGGCGCGACCGCGTCGAGGTAGGCCGGCGTGAGGCCGCCCGCGACGACGAGGCCGTCGACGTCGCTGAGCACGCGCGTGTCGAAGGCGTCGCCCGCGGCGACGACGGTCACCTGCGGGTCGCAGCGGCCGCCCGCGGCGATCGTCGCGGGCCAGCCGGTGCGGAACTGCTCCGACGGCACGTCGCCGGCCACGACGACGAGCACGGCGACGCGCGGGACCGTGCGGCCGACGGCGGCGCCGCGCACGGCGGCCTCGGCGACGAAGAGGTCGTAGAGCCCCGCGTCGTCGCCCGGTGACCAGCCGCCGCCGACGAGGTGGATGCTCACGAGGCGGCCCCGACGCGGGCGTCGCGGGTCACGGGCGGCAGGGCGCTCCACGGGAAGGTGATCCACTGCGCCGTGCGCTTCCAGACGAAGTCGGGCTCGAGGATCGTCTGCGGCTTGCTGTAGAGGCAGACGGTGCGCACCTCGCCCGCGACCTCCGCCAGGAGGTCGCGCACGAGCGCGAGGGTGCGGCCGGAGTCGGAGACGTCGTCGACCACCAGCACCCGCTTGCCGGCCAGCGACGGGGCGTCGAGCGTCGGCGGCAGCAGCACGGGCTCGGGCAGCCGGGCGTCGACGCCGGTGTAGAACTCGACGTTGATCGACCCGCACATCTTCGTGTCGAGCGCGTACGCGATCGTGCCCGCCAGCACGAGCCCGCCGCGGGCCACCGCCACGACGACGTCGGGGGTGAAGTCGGCGGCGACGACGTCGCTCGCCAGGTGGCGCGCGGCCTCGCCGAACTCGAGCCAGCCGAGCACCTCGCGGTCGGACGGGCCGTCCGCGACACCCGTCGGGGAGCCGGTCGGCGCGCCGCCGGACGACCCGCCCCCGCCCGGTCGGTCGTCGTCGGTCGGGGCGTCGGGTGCGGGAACCATGCCAGCAACCGTACCGGCCCGCCGGTGCGCGCGCGACGCCGGTGCGTCAGGGTCTCTCCCACCGGCCGCCGGGCGGGGCGAAGACGGTCTCGACGCCGTCCGACCAGAGCAGCGAGTCGGGTGCGCGGTCGGCGACGCCGGGCAGTCCGCACCAGGCGACGAGCTCGTCGTCGAGGTGCTCGAGGGAGGCGCGGCGGAGGGGCCAGCGCGGGTGGTGGTTGGGCCAGAACCGCGTCCGGCCGCCGCGGGCCACGTGCATGCCCCACCGTCCGGTCAGGAAGTCGGCGAGCGGGTCGGCGACGACCTCGTCGGCGAGCGGGCGGACGGCGAGGCGCGACGACGGGCGGTCTCCGGGGCCGTGGCGCCGGGAGGCGTACTCGACCGCGCCTCCGGACCGTCGACGGCTCATCGAGGCCCAGCGGTACGGGAGGCCGAGGCCCGCGCGGGCGGCCGTCACGGGCAGCAGCTTCTGCGCCTCGAGGGTGCGGAAGACGACGCCCCGGCGGCCGAGGTCGTCGACGGAGTAGAGACGGACGTTCGTCTCGAGGAAGGTGCCGGCCCACGGCACCGCGGGCAGCGGCCCGAACGCGCTCCCGGAGAGCTCGAACGGGATGAGGCCGACCCAGGTCGAGCCGTCGTGCACGTCGGGTCGCGTGCCGGGCGGGAGGAGGGGCGCCACGCGCTCGGGCTCGACGCGCCAGTGGGCGAACGCGAGGCCGCCCCACCGCTGCCGGATGAACGGGGTGCGGAGCAGGGCGGGCGCGTCGGCGGAGACGACGTCGGGCGGGCGGGGCGACATGCCGCCACTGTACGGACGGCGCCCGCACGTCCGCCCCGGCCGCGAGGGCACGTGCTCGCTAGTCTCGGAGGCGGTGCGCCGTGGCGTGCCGCGTGAGAGGAGTGGCATGACCGACGACCCGGCGCCGCGCCGCGCGGACCCGAGCCCGCTCGAGCGGGCGGTGGACGAGGGGTTCCTCATCGTGCGGGCCTCGCTCGTCGTCTCGGCCGCGAACCAGGTCATCCGCCGCGCCCTGCAGGAGCACCTGCCCTTCGACGAGGACGCGGCCACGCGCGCGGTCCGGGAGGAGGCCGCCCGCCTCGTCGACGAGCAGCTGGAGGGCATGCGGCGCCTCCGCACCGTCCGCCGTCGCACCCACCGGTCGTACGGGCAGTCGCAGCACCAGTTCGACTACCGCGTCGAGGACGTCGACGCCCTGCGGATGCGCGAGGCGACCCACAAGCAGCTCGCGCGGCTGCTCGGGCGGGCCGCACGCGACGACGCCTTCGTCGCCGAGGTGGTCGCGGCGGCCCGGGCCCGGGCGTGGGACGACGTCGGCAGCACCGTGGTCGACCGGATCGGCTGGGCCGCGGCCGCGGCGCCGGGCTACGACGAGGGCCGCGACGAGCGGATCGGCGGGCTCGTGGCCGACCTCGGACGACTCGGGGACGACCGCGCGTCCGTCGGCGACGCACCCGCGGAGCCGGAGGGCCGCACGCGCGAGGCCCCCGACGCCGACGGCGTCGAGGGCCCCGCGGCCGCCGGCTGACTCCCCCGGGGGCTCAGGCGCCGGGGGCGCCGTCCAGCAGCGAGAGGGGGTCGGCGGCGAAGCGGGCGACGGCCCGCTCGACGACGTCCCGGTCGAACGCGTTGTCGTTGAAGCCCAGGGTCACCTGCAGGCGACCCCCGCGGACGACGGCCTGCACGGCGAGGGTCTGCGGGGCGATGGGGTGGACGGTGTAGGCCACCTCGGTCGGCCGCGCGCCGCGGACCCAGGGCAGCTTCTCGATCTGGCGGAGGATGCCCACGTTGCTCAGCACGACCCGGCCGCGGGCGTGCGCCGGGGCCGTCCGCGCCACGGCGGCGTGGTCGGCCGGGCGGAGCGCCTCCTTGAGGGCACCGACCGCCAGCGCGGCCAACGGCCGCGCCGAGGCCACCGTCTCGCGGATGCTGTGGTCGACGGCGACGAGGTCGTCGATGCCCGTCACGGGCAGGCCCGTGACGAAGTTGCCCGTCGTCCTGCCGTCGCTCGGCAGCCACCGACGCACGTCGTAGATCATCTCGCTCTCCGGCGAGAGCCGGACGCCCTCGCGGGCGAGCGCCGTGCGGAGGCCCACCAGCAGCGCGCTGCTGAACGAGAGCGGCCGCGGCTGGGCGCGGAGCCAGGTCTGGAGGGCCTTCGTGGCCGCCTTGTCGACGGTGCCCCACGCCGCGGTCGTCGCCGGGGTCCAGGCGACCTGCTCCAGTGACGGGGCGACGTGGGAGGTCGACACGGCGGCCTCGGCACGGCGCGCCCGCAGCAGGGCGACCACGGTGCCGGGTCGTCGGACGAACGTCTGCAGCAGCGCGGCCGCCAGCGGACGGCGCGAGGGGGTCTCGGTCGACCAGTCGGGGACGTCGCCCCCGCGGGCCACCTCGACGAGGGCGAGCGGCAGGCGCGTGTTGACGAACCCGTCGACGACGCCGTGGTCGGCGATGGTCAGCAGGCGGTCGCCCGACACGATCACGCGCATCGGCAGCTCGGGGTCGATGAGGTCGACGAGGTGCTCGAGCACGCGCGCCGGCGACAGGTCGTCGGTCGGCCCGATCTCGGTCACCATGCGCTCGCACAGGCCCCGGAGCTCGTCCGGCGACCAGCGCCAGCGTCCCTCGCCGGCCCCGACGAGGCCGACGCGCGACTCGGGTCGACTCGCCACGATGCGGTGCATGGCGTCGACCAGGGCCTCGCGCGAGGGGAGCTCGAGCGGGCCGAGGACGCCGAGGATGTGTCCGCCGGAGGCCATCCGGTCGAGGGAGGCGACGGGCAGGTCGATCTCGCCGGTCCCGGTCGTGACGAGGGGTCGACGGACGTCGAGGGCCACGGCGGTCACCGGGCCCGTCCGACCACGGGCGCCGGCCCGTCGACCGTCACGACCACGTCGGTGCTCGTCGAGGCGGCCGGGCGGGAGCGGTGGCCGATGAGACCGGCCCCGTCCCAGCGCTGCCGGAGGTAGAGGACGGGACCACGGAGGACGCTGGCGAGCTCGTGCCGCGCCTCCCGGGCCACGGCGGCCGCGATCGACTCGTCGAGCGGAGCGGTCGAGGTCGTCGCCGGACCGGTCGGCGCCGCCACGCGGCGCTTCGCCACGAGGTGCGCGACGGCGCGGGGCGCCCGACGCAGGGCGAGCCCCCGCGTCCGGCGGTCGAGCGCGATCTTGGTCAGCCAGGCGCCGAGGCCCGTGCCGTAGCCGGTGGCCTGCACGTGCAGGGCCGCGACGTCGGAGCGGTGGCGGTGCCAGACGACGGCGGACGGCTCGACGACGAGCGCGTGCCCGGCGAAGAGCACCCGTGTGAACACGTCGAGGTCCTCGCCGCCGCCCGTGCGGGTGCCGACGCCGAAGGCGGTGTCGAACCCGCCGAGCCGCAGGGCCTCGCGGCGACGCAGCGCGAAGTTCGCGCCCGTGCCGAAGGCGCCCACCGAGAACGGGAACATCGGCAGGTCGGCCGGCTGCTCCGTGAGGCGGAAGACGCGGGTGCGGACGTTGCGCGACCAGGTGACCCGGTCGTCGAAGTAGCGCTGCACCGGGGTGCGGAGCTCGCCGCTCGGGACGAGGCCCGAGACGCACGCGACGTCCTCGCCGTGGGCGAAGCCGGCGACGAGTCCGTGCAGCCAGCCCGGGTCGACGACCACGTCGTCGTCCGTGAAGGCGACGACGTCGCCCGAGGCGGCGGCGAGGCCCGCGTTCCGGGCGCTCGAGAGCCCGGGCACGGGCTGCTCGACGTAGCGGACGCGCGGGTCGTCGAACGCGGTGGCGACGAGGTCGCGGGTCTCGGAGGTCGCGGCGGCGTTGTCCACCACGACGACCTCGAACGACGGGTAGTCGAGCTCGAGCACCGAGCGCAGCGCGCCGCGGAGGTGCTCGGCACGGTCGCGGGTGCAGAGGACGACCGACACCGACGGCAGCACGATCGGCTCCGGCTCGGCCGGCGGCACCTCGAGCAGGGCGGCCTCCGACCGGAGCAGGTCGACGGAGACCCGGCCGTCGACGACGGGCACCTCGACGAAGCCGAGGACGCGGCGGCCGAGGCGCACCAGCAGGCGGGCCGCGGCGTATCCGTCGGACGCGAGCAGCACGACGTCGTCGACGTCGGTCCCGGACAGCTCGGCGAGGTCGACGGCGCCGATCCAGAGCGCCCCGTCCCAGGTGGGTGCGGACGCGCTCGTCATCGGCCTCGTCAGGTGCAGGTCGCTCACGGGGCGTGCTCCGTCCTGGTGGTCGTGGCGGTGAGGGGGGCGTCGGCCGAGGCCTCGTGCTCCCGGCTCAGCAGGGCACGTCCGACCGACGGGTCGACGGGGGCGAGGGCGGCGCGGCGGAGGCTGCCCACGGCGTAGCCGAGGACGGTGGCGGAGACCACCGTGACGAGCGCGGCGGCGCGGGTGGCGCCTCCTCGTCCGGTGGCGCGCAGCTCGCGGACGACCGCCGCGGGGATGACCCGACGGAGGTAGTCCGACTCGCTCGACAGGGCGTCGCCCGAGCCCAGCTGGCGGCTGAGCGCGGCCTTCGAGACGCCCTCGTAGAAGCCGCGGCGGCGCAGGTACGCCCACGTCACGCGGTCCGGCGTCACGTGGTGCCGGACGTCGGCCCGGGGCTCGAGCACGATGCGGGCCGTGGGGTCGGCCTGGCGGACGCGGATGCAGAGCTCCGTCTCCTCGCAGCCGAGCGGGATCTTGCCGACCCGGCCGGTGTCGGGGTTGAAGCCGCCGACCGACAGGATCGCCTCGCGACGGAAGGCCATCGAGCAGCCGATGACGTTCCGCACGTCGCTCGTCGTCGTGGGGAGGCCGCGGTGGCTGCAGCCCACCACCCAGAGCAGCTCGGGCGGGTACAGCTCTCCCCCGCCCTCGGGCCACACCGGGGTGGCGTGGCCGCCGACGCCGACCACGGACGGGTCGGCGAACTGGACGGTCAGCAGGTCGAGCCAGTCGGCGGCCGCCGTGGCGTCGTCGTCGAGGAAGGCGACGACGTCGCCGCGCGACCGGGCGACGCCGGTGTTGCGGGCGCCGGAGAGGCCCTGGCGGAACTCGTTCGGGATGACGAGCACGTCGTCCCAGCGGTCCCGGGAGCGCACGAGGAGCGCGTCGTTGTAGTCGATGACCAGGACGACCTCGGTCGAGCCGTCAGGTCGGCGCACCGACTCGACGGACTGTTCCAGGTCGGCCCACCGGTCCTCGGTGTACGCGCAGACGACGACGCTCACCGAGGGCGAGCTCGGGCTCACGCGACGTCCTGGCGAGCTCCGCGTGCGTCGTCGGACAGCTCGGGACCCGTGCTCGAGACGGACGCGAGGACGGGCGTGGCCGTCGCCGTGGTCGTCGTCAGGCCGGCCTCGGAGAGCTCCGCCGACCGGCGGATCGAGGCACGCAGGCGCTCGGCCGCCGAGGGGCGGCGACGGCGCTCGGCCAGGATCACGCGCAGGACGCGGAAGCCGTCGGAGATGGCGTTGAGGTTGCTCACGCCGTGGATGCGCAGCTTCTCGACGCTCGGCACCTCGACGATGTCGTAGCCGAGGGCGGCGATGCGGGTGTTGAGGATGGTCTCGATCTCGAAGCCGTCGCCGTTGTGCATCTGGCCGTCGGCACGGGCCGGCAGGTCGCTGGGCAGCAGGTCGAGGCTCGGCACGATGCGGGTCCAGAAGGCGTTGTAGCCGTAGCAGAGGTCGGTGTACTTCGTGCCGAGCAGCAGGTTCGTGAGGGCGTTGAGGCCCCAGTTGCCGAGGGCGCGGAAGCGCGTGATGTCCTCGCTGCCGCCGCCGCGGACGAAACGGCTGCCCTTGGCGACGTCGGCGCCGTCGGTGAGCGCCTCGACGAAGCGGGGGATCTCGGCGGGGTCGGCCGAGCCGTCGGCGTCGAACATGACGATGATGTCGCCCGTGGCGGCCTCGAAGCCGCAGGCCAGGGCGTTGCCCTTGCCCTTGCGGGTCTGGTGGACGACCTTGATGTCGGGCATGACGCGGACGGCCGTCTCGACCGTGTCGTCCACCGAGTGGCCGTCGACGAGGATGACCTCGTGCACGGGCGGGAGCATCGGGAGCACGATCTCGAGGTTCCGCGCCTCGTTGCGGGCGGGGACGACGATCGTGATGCGGGGCTTCACGTTTTCGGGCGTGGAGAAGCTCTGGTTCATGGTGTCCTTGCTAGGGGTCAGCGAGCTGGCTGGGGCGTGGTGAGGGTGAGAGCCAGCGACACGGGGGTTTCGGGTCCGTCGCGTCGGGCTGGGCGGAGGACAGCGGATTTCGGGTTCGCTGTCGTCGCCGTCGGGTGTCACTGAATGTACGCCTCTCCGGGCTGAGCGCAAGGACCGGGCGGCGCGGCGGGCCCCCTCTCACCCACCCCCGCTCGGGGGTCCCCCGGGTCACCCCCGACCCTCGGCCTGCAATCGGTTGCAGGCGTCCCTGACCCCCGATCGCGTGTCCCCCGAACCGGGGCTCACCGAGATCCGTCGTCCGTGCATGACCCCCTCCGCCCGTGCTCCGGGGGGCCTCGCGGCTAGGATCGCGAGCACACCGACGAGGGGCCCGAGGAGCCCCGAGCGGCGGCCTGCCGGGAGGGCGACATGGCACGGGACGAGCACGACGACCAGCCCCGATGCGTGTGCGGACACGGGCCGGAGGCCCACGAGCACTACCGCCGCGGCACGGACTGCGCCCTCTGTCCGCCGCGCGAGTGCAAGCGTTATCGACCCGTTACCGATCGCGGTCGTCGCTGAGTGCACGCCGGGAGCGTGTCCCCCGATCGAAGCTGAGTGGCTGTCATCTGATGACGCCCGTCAGTCGGCAGAACGGGGGACACGGCCTCGCACCCTGGCCCCCGTCGGGGGGTCGAAAATTCCTCATCTGCGCTCTCCCGACCCCCGCGCGGGGGTCGCGTGCCCCCCGTACTGGGGCCGTCGGACGTGGAGGGCGGGCGAGCGGGAATCACCCGCCGCTTAACCCGGACGACCCCCGGGCGGGGGCCTCGGGGGTCGTCGGGTGGCTCGGAGCGACCGTGGCGGCGAGCGGCCCTCAGCCGCGCCGCACGGCGAGCGGCCCGCGCGCCACCTTGTAGGTCGCGGCCTGCGCCACGGGCTTGACGGTCACCAGGTCGAGGTTGACGTGGCGTGGCAGTCCGACGGCGTGCACGATCGACTCGGCGACGTCCTCGGCGACGAGCGGTCCGTCGACGTCCGCGTAGACGGCGTCGGCGCGCTCCTGGTCGCCGCCGAAGCGCACCAGCGAGAACTCGTCCGTCCGCACCATGCCGGGCGCGATCTCCACGACCCGGATCGGCTCGCCGGCCAGCTCCAGCCGCAGCACGGCCACGAGGGCGTGCTCGGCGAACTTCGCGGCGACGTAGCCGCCGCCGTTCTCGTACGCGACGTGGCCCGCGATGGAGGTGACCGTCACGACGTCGGCGATGCCCGCCTCCTCGGCTCCCTCGCGCAGCGACGGCAGGAGCGCCGCCGTGACGCGCTTCGTGCCCAGCACGTTGACGTCGAACATGCGCTGCCAGTCGTCGACCGACCCGGCCTCGACCGTGTCGAGCCCGAACGCGCCGCCCGCGTTGTTCACCAGCGCGTGCAGGCCGCCCGTCGACTCGACGTGGGCACGCAGGGCGGCCACGTCGCCGTCGCTCGTCACGTCGGCGCGGAACCAGGTCGCCCCGGTCCGGGCGGCGAGCTCGCGGAGGCGGTCCTCCCGCCGCGCGACCGCGACGACGTCCCAGCCCCGGTCGCGGAACAGCCGCACCGTCGCGGCCCCGATGCCCGAGCTCGCCCCCGTCACCACGACGCGTCCCACCATGCTGCACTCCCTCGATGTCGTCCTCGTCGCGGCGGCGCCGGCGACCCGTCGACGCTACCGCGACGGCGCGTGGCCCGGGGCCGGGCCCGGTCGCGGGCGTCGTGCGGCCCGGGCGGGACAACCGGCCGGCGGGCGGGCGGGCGGGCCGGCGCGGAGCGTTACGCCGCGAGTCCGCCTGCGTTGCCGCCGGTCGACCTGCTCCGTAGCGTGGCCCCCGGCAGGGCCCGCACCGGGCGCCGCCGCCCCGACCCGAGCACGACCGAGCGACGCAGGAGACGACCGTGAGCGAACAGCCCGACTGGAAGTTCGAGACCCAGCAGATCCACGCCGGGGCACGACCCGACCCGACCACGCACGCCCGGGCCACCCCCATCTACAAGACGACGTCGTACGTCTTCCGCGACTCGCAGCACGCCCAGGACCTCTTCGCCCTCGCCGAGAACGGCAACATCTACTCGCGCATCATGAACCCCACCCACGACGTCGTCGAGCAGCGCATCGCCGCGCTGGAGGGAGGCACCGGCGCCCTGCTCGTGGCCTCGGGCCAGGCCGCGTCGACCTTCGCCGTGCTCAACGTCGCCGAGGCGGGCGACCACATCGTCTCGTCGTCGTCGATCTACGGCGGCACCTACAACCTCTTCAAGTACACGCTGGCGAAGCTCGGCATCGAGACCACCTTCGTCGAGAACCAGGACGACGCCGACGAGTGGCGCCGCGCGGTGCGGCCGAACACGAAGCTGTTCTTCGCCGAGACCGTCGGCAACCCGAAGATCAACATCCTCGACATCGAGCTCGTCGCCGAGCAGGCCCACGCGGCCGGCGTGCCGCTCGTCGTCGACAACACCATCGCCACCCCCTACCTGATCCGTCCCCTCGAGCACGGCGCCGACATCGTCGTGCACTCGGCGACGAAGTTCCTCGGAGGGCACGGCACGGTCATCGGCGGCTTCATCGTCGACGGCGGCCGCTTCGCGTGGAGCGAGAACGCCGAGCGCTTCCCCGGCCTCACGCAGCCCGACCCCTCGTACCACGGGGCCGTCTACACCCAGGCGGTCGGCGACCCCCTGGCGTACGTCATCAAGGCGCGCGTGCAGCTGCTGCGCGACCTCGGGGCCTCGAACGGGGCCGACACCGCCTTCTCGCTCATCCAGGGCATCGAGACGCTGAGCCTCCGCATCGAGCGCCACGTGCAGAACGCGCAGGAGATCGCGGAGTGGCTCGACGCCCGCGACGACGTCGCCGCGGTCTGGTACGCCGGCCTGCCGACGAGCCCGTGGTACGCCGCCGCGAACAAGTACGCCCCCCGCGGCGTCGGCGCCGTGCTCTCGTTCGAGCTCAAGGGCGGCGTCGACGCCGGTCGTGCCCTCGTCGACTCGCTGCAGCTGTTCAGCCACCTCGCCAACATCGGCGACGTGCGGAGCCTCGTCATCCACCCGGCGTCGACGACGCACTCGCAGCTCACCCCCGAGCAGCAGCTGACCACCGGCGTCACCCCCGGTCTCGTCCGGCTCTCGGTCGGGCTCGAGAACGTCGACGACCTGAAGGCCGACCTCGACGCCGGCTTCGCGGCCGCGCGGGCGGTCTCGCAGGAGGCGCTCCGCAGCTCGTGAGGCAGGCCCGCGCCCCGGGGCGCGGGACGGGACCACACGGGGAGGCGCGGGCTGCGTAACAGAGGAGCCGCGCCTCCTCGTCCACGCCAGGATGGGAGCACATGGACTGGCAGAGCACACCCGAGGACACCGTCCCGTCGAGCGTCGTCTCGGAGCGCAACCGCCTCGCGATGCTTGGCCGGCCGCCGGTCACGGGCGCCTGGCGCGACGGCGACGACCCCGGCGACCGCCTCTTCGCGACGCTCGACGAGCTCGGGCTCGAGAGCGGGGCGGTGCTCCCCCGCGTGCGGGTCGCCTACGAGACCTGGGGCGAGCTCGACGCCGACCGCGGCAACGCCGTCCTGCTGCTGCACGCCCTGACCGGCGACAGCCACGTCGTGGGCCGGGCGACGCCCGGGCACCCGACGGCCGGCTGGTGGAACGGCGTCGTCGGCCCCGGCCTCGCCATCGACACCGACCGCTGGTTCGTCGTCGCGCCGAACATGCTCGGCGGCTGCCAGGGCAGCACCGGGCCCTCGTCGTTCGGGCCGGGCGCCGTCGAGTGGGGCTCGCGCTTCCCGCACCTGACCGTCCGGGACCAGGTCGCGGCCCAGGCGGCGTTCTCCGACCACCTCGGCGTCGACCGCTGGGCGGCGGTCGTCGGCGGGTCGATGGGCGGCATGCACGCGCTCGAGTGGGGCGTGACCCACCCCGAGCGCGTCGAGCGGCTGGCCGTCATCGCTGCGCCCCCGCTCGCGAGCGCCGACCAGATCGCCCTCAACACGGTGCAGACCGAGGCGATCCGCATGGACTCGGCCTGGCACGACGGCGACTTCTACGACGCGCCCGACGGCGACGGCCCGTACCGCGGGCTTGCCCTCGCCCGGCGCATGGCGCTGCTCAACTACCGCTCGCCCGACGAGTTGAACGCCCGCTTCGGCCGACGGTGGCAGAGCGACATCTCGCCGCTCGGCGGCCCGGGCCGCTTCCAGGTCGAGAGCTACCTCGACTTCCACGGCAACAAGTTCACGCGACGCTTCGACGCCGGCAGCTACGTGACCCTGCTCGGGGCGATGAACTCGCACGACGTCGGCCGCGACCGGGGCGGCGTCGAGAGCGCCCTGGCGAGGGTCACCGCCCGCACCCTCGTGCTCGGCATCGACAGCGACCGGCTCTTCCCGGTGCCCGACCAGCGGGCCATCGCGCGCCTCGTGCCGAACGGCATCGACGGCGGCGAGGCGGCGGTGATCGCGAGCGAGTACGGCCACGACGGCTTCCTCATCGAGGACGACGCGGTCGGCGGTCACCTCCGCCGCCTGCTCGACACCTGACGCCCGGCGCGTCGTCCGCCCTAGTACCCCCACATCGGGGCGCGGTGTGAAAGCATGGTGAAGTCGCTGCCACCCGGCACGACGGTTCGACACCCGTCGCCCACCTTGGATCACCATGGACATCTTCGCCCAGGAGCGCGACCGCCTGCTGAGCAGCACGGCGCGCACCCTCGGCATCGCGTGCGCGTCGGTCTCCCTGCTCGCGCTCGTGTACCCGGGCGTCACGCAGCCGACGCACCTGCTCGGGGTCGTGCCCCTCGTGCTGCTCCAGATCGTCGCGCTCGTGCTCGTCGGCCGCACCGGCTCGCGCGTCTGGGTGCTGGTCGGCCTCGCGACGGGCATGACCGCGACGGTCGTGGCGCTGCTGCCGGCCGACGGCCCGACGAGCCCCTCGCTCGCCACCGCCGTCATCCCCCTCGCCGGCGGGGCCACCGCCGCCTTCACCATCGTCCTCACCTCCAGCCGGCTGCGGATCGTGACGGCCGCGGTGGCGTTCGTCGTGGCCGTCGTGCTCGTCTCGATCGCGAGCGGCTCGTTCTTCACCTTCCCGGTCGCCGCGACCGCGCTCGGCTGGGTGCTCGTGTTCCTCACCGGCGTGTGGCTGGGGCGCAGCGTGCCCCTCGCCGCCCGCCGCATCTACAGCATCGGCAACGCCCACCGCGCCGAGCGCCAGGCGAGCGAGACCGAGGCCCAGCGACGCCAGGGCGCCCGACTCCTGCACGACACCGTGCTCGCGACGCTCACGCTCCTCGCCCACTCGGGCTTCGGCGTGACACCCCAGGCCCTGCAGGCACAGGCCGCCGAGGACGCGCGACTGCTGCGGCACCTCCGCCTCGGCGGCACCCCGCAGCCGCAGGCCTCCGGCGACTACTCGCTCGAGACCGTCGAGGAGTCCCCGCTGGGGCAGACCCTCGAGTCGGTGAAGCAGCGCTTCGGCCGCATGGGCCTCGAGGTGAGCTGGCACGGCACGGGGCAGGTCCTGCTGCCGACGCACGTCCTCGACGCCTTCCTGCTCGCCCTCGCCGAGTGCCTCGAGAACGTCCGGCGGCACGCCGGCGTGACCGAGGCGCACGTGACGATCATCCACGACGACGACATGGTCCGCGCGATGGTGACCGACGCCGGCGTCGGCTTCGACCTCACGGGGGTGTCGGAGGAGCGGCTCGGCTTCAAGGAGTCGGTCGTCGGCCGCCTCCGCGAGGTGGGCGGCAGCGCCCGCCTCTTCTCCTCGCCCGGCGCGGGCACGACCGTCGTCCTGGAGGCGCCCCGGTGAGCATCGACGAGAACACCCTCGGCGTCGTCCGCGGCCGCCGGGCGGCCCGGGGCCTGCCGATCGGCTCCACCGGGGCACGGTCGCTCCGCCAGGCGCGCGCCGCCGGCGCCACGCTCGGCACCGGCTACCTCGGCTTCGGCGCGGCGGTCATCGCCGGGCTGCAGGCCGCGTACGGGCTCATCTTCTTCCTCAGCCACATCTCCGACTACCCGTCGGTGGTGCCGGCCCTGCTCGCCTGGCTCCTCTACGTCGCGGCCTTCGTCGGCACGGCCGCCCTCGTGACGATCCGGGGCGAGCGCCTCACCGGGCGCGTCTTCGCGGCCATCGGCGTCGTGCTCGCCCTGGTGGTGGCGCTCGACTTCGTCGCGATCTGGCCGCTCCACGACGTGGGCGCCTACGCGACCGCCAGCGTCGCCGCGGGGTTCGGCCTGCTGCCGATCGTGACCCTGCGCCCGGCCCGTGAGCTGGTCGTCGCCTCCTCGCTGCTCCTGGTGGCCTTCGTGGCGATGGTCGTCGCGTCGACGCCGCTGACCTCCGCGACGGTCCCCCAGCAGGCGAGCGTCGTCGCGCTGGCCGTCCTGCCGGGCGTCGTCGCGACCTCGGTGCTGCAACGATTCCGCCGCATGGTGCAGGTCGAGCTCGACCGCGTGCTCGTCCAGAGCAACGTGACGCAGCCCCGGTTCGCCGTCGGCATGCTCGCGAGCGACGAGCTGGCCCGCCTCGACCTCGCGGCCGAGAAGCTGCTCGACGGCGTCGCGGGCGGCGACGTGCCGCTGCCCCTCGCGCCCAAGGTCGCGTCGCAGGCGGCGTCCCTCGCGACCGAGCTGCGCCTCCACCTCATCGAGGGCCGCCGCGAGACCTGGCTGCACCACGCCGTGACCGAGTCGGAGTACCTCGGCCGCTCGGTGACGCTCGTCGACCCGTCCTCGCTGGCCGGGCTGCTCTCGCCCCCGCAGCGCGACGGCCTGCTGCAGGCGGTCTGGCTGCTGCTCGGCGACTCGAAGAGCCGCACGCCGGGCACCTCGATCACGCTGACCCTCGGCCCGGTCACGGCGGTCACGGGCTCGATCACCTCGCTCGCGGGCCGCAGCGTCGACGTGCCGGTCGTCGTCTCGACCACCGGCATCCGCCGCAACCGGGTCACGCCGGCCACCTGGAACGCCCTCGAGCGCGTCGGCGAGTACACCGCGTCGACGCACGAGCAGAGCGTCAAGGTGCACCTGCACTGCATCGTCGACAACCCGGCCGAGTCGTGAGCATCACGGCCGTCGGTCGGCGTCTAGCATGAACATCACGTCCACTGAAAGAAGGATCCCGTGACGAACCCCGACGACCGCATCCGCCTGGCCCTGGTAGACGACCACAAGATGCTCCTCGGAGCGCTGAGCGAGTGGATCCGAGGCGCGGCGAGCGACATCTCGATGGTCGCGGCGGTCGCCTCCTGGCCCGAGCTGCTCACCCACCCGGAGTTCCCGGTCGACGTCGTGCTGCTCGACCTCGACCTGAAGGACAACATCCCGATCTCGCTGAAGATCAACACCCTGAAGACCACGGGCGTCAAGACCGTGCTCATGAGCACCTACTCCGAGCCCAACGTCGTGCGCGAGGCCCTGGCCGCGGGCGCCCTCGGCTACCTCGTCAAGAGCGAGGACGCCGAGATGATCGTCGAGGCGATCCGCGCGGCCGCCGGCGGCGAGTCGTACATCTCGGCCGAGCTCGACCTCGCGCTCAACGCGGCCGAGATCGGCGGCGTCCCGAAGCTGTCCGCGCAAGAACGTCGGGTCATGGCGCTGTACGGCGGCGGCGAGCCCGTCAAGGCCGTCGCCTACCAGCTCGGCATCAGCGAGGAGACCGCGAAGAGCTACCTCAAGCGCATCCGCGAGAAGTACCGCGTCGCGGGCTTCGACGTCGGCACCAAGGTCGCCCTCCGCAAGCGCGCCCTGCAGGACGGCATCCTCATCGACACCCCGACGCAGACGAGCTTCTAGCCCCGAGCGACGCACGACGGCCCGGCCCCCGCGAGGGTGCCGGGCCGTCGTTCGTGACGGGAGCGGACCGCGGGAGGCGCGGTGGGCGCCGGGCGCACCCCGCGCCTCCCGCGCTCCCCCGCGTCGCCGCGCGGCGTCAGCGCCCGGCGACGACGAAGAGCGACCCCGTGTCGGTGTCCTCCTTGCGGTCGGCGTCCTCGGCGGCGGCGCAGGCCTCGGCCTGGCGCCGGTCGCCGCTGCGCTGGAGCGCGAAGCTCACGATCGTGAGGACGACGCCGGCGACGGCCAGCACGACCCCGACCCACCCGGGCGCCGCGAAGCCGAAGCCCGCCGCGATGACGGCGCCGCCGAGGTAGGCGCCGGCGCTGTTGCCGAGGTTCATCGCCGAGTGGTTGAGGGCGGCGCCGATGACCTGGCTCTCGCCGGCGACCTCCATGAGGCGCGACTGGACCGACGGGCCGATCGCCGAGCCGACCAGCCCGACGAGGAAGGTGCAGGCGAAGATGCCGACGATGCTGTCGACGGTGAGGGCGTAGGCGCTCAGGGCGACGATGAGGCCGCCGAAGCCGAAGAACAAGGCGAGCTTGAGGTCGCGGTCGGCGAGCCAGCCGCCGAGCACGTTGCCGATCGTCATGCCGACGCCGACTGTGACGAGCACCCAGGGCACGACGCCCTCGGGCTGGCCCGCGCCCTCGGTGACGGCGTTGGCGATGTAGCTGTAGACGGCGAAGAAGCCGCCGAAGCCGATCGCGCCGATGCCCATGACCAGCCAGACCTGAGGCTGGCGGAAGGCTCGCAGCTCGCGGCGCATCGAGGCCGACGAGTCGCCCTCGAGCCTCGGGACGGCGAGGCCGACCGCGACGAAGGTCAGGGCGAAGATCGCGGCGACCGCGAGGTAGGCGACGCGCCAGCCCTGCGTCTGGCCGAGCCAGGTGATGGTCGGCACGCCGACGACGTTGGCGATGGTGAGCCCGCTCAGCACGAGCGCGACGCCCTTGCCGCGGTTGCCCGGGCCCATGATGGTGGCCGCGACGATCGACGCGATGCCGAAGTAGGCCCCGTGCGGCAGGCCCGCGAAGAAGCGGGCGGCGAGCACCCAGCCGAAGGAGGGCAGCACGGCCGAGAGCACGGTGCCGACGACGAAGAGCGCGAGCAGGCCCATCAGCAGCTTCTTCTTCGGCAGGTGCGACGACATGGCGGCGATGGTCGGGGCGCCGACGACGACGCCGAGGGCGTAGGCGCTGACGAGCCAGCCGGCGCGCGCGATCCCCTCCTCGGTCGACGCCGAGTAGAGGCCCGGCAGCAGGTCGCTCGCGATGTTCGGCAGCAGGCCCATGGCGACGAACTCGGTCGAGCCGATGCCGAAGCCGCCGAGCGCGAGGGCGATGAGCGCCGCGGTGCGGCGACGGGGAGAGAGGGTGATCACGGGCGGCTGCCTTCGCGGGTCGAGGAGAGGGGCGGTGCCGGGCTCTCCGTCGAGCGGGGCGGTGCGGGGATCAGGGTGTCTGACCGACGCGGCTCGAATCGATTCGAGCCCGCGGCGTGACGACACCTGACGTCGAGTGTACGGGGCGTGGGGCCGGGGCGACAGCCCCGACCCGGGCACGACGAGCGGTCAGTCGCGCGCGTCGAGGGCCCGCTCGAGCCGCTCGACCTTGCCGGTCAGCTCGCCGGTGCGTCCGGGGCGGATGTCGGCCTTGAGCACGAGCGAGACGCGGCTGCCGAACGCGCCCACCACCTCCGTCGCGCGCTTGACGACGTCCATGACCTCGTCCCACTCGCCCTCGACCTCGGTGAACATCGACGACGTGCGGTTCGGCAGGCCCGACGCGCGCACGACGGCGACGGCCGCCGCCACCGCGTCGTGGACCGAGTCGCCCCGGGCGTCGGGGTCGAGGCTGCCGGCGGGGGCGTCGCCGCTGGGCGCGACGGAGAAGGCGACGATCATGCGTCCATGATCGCAGCGGACCGGTCGCCGCGCACCTGGTCTCCGCGACCTCGGCCGCGGTCGTGACCGTCGTGGCCCTCTGGCGCTCGATCGACCCCGCGCCCCGCGGCGCTCCCGACCCGCCAGAGCTGGACGAGCGCGACGCCGAGCAGCACGACCTCGGCGCCGTTCCGCACGGTGATGAGCGCGACCATGCCCGGGTCGGCCGCGAGCAGGTCGTCGTACCGCCACGGGTAGACCACCTGGGTCAGCCCCGCGACGACGAGGGCGACCAGGGCCGGCACGGCGAACGACGGGCCGCCGCGTCGGGAGAGCACGAGACCGAGCACTACCGGCGCGGCGAGCCACGAGATGAACTGGGGCGACCCCACCTTGTTGGTGACGACGAGCGCGATGACGAAGGCGAGCGACAGGGGCGCGAGGAGGCGCGTGGCCGACGCCCCGAGACGCCCCGCCCGCAGCCCCAGCAGCAGCACGAGCGCGACGACGAGGGCCATGACGACCGTCGTCGCGCGGGCGGCGAAGCCGACGCCGTCGCCCTCGACCTGGTAGGTGAGGATCTGCCGGTCGTAGTAGACGTAGGTGCCGACGACGCCCGACGCGGCGCGCCAGAGCCACGGCGTCGCCGCGGGCGACTCGACCTGCAGGCCGCGCCCCGCCTGCTGTCCGACGAAGCCGACGACGTTCAGCCCGCTGCCGAGCACGAGCGAGATCGCGACGACGGCGGCGGTCGTCACGGCGGCGGCGGAGACCACCGTGCGGCGCGACCGCCCGCGGAGGGCGACGACGGCCGCGACGACGAGGGCCGCCGGCCACACCTTGATCCAGGCGCCGATCGTCAGCAGGGCGGAGGCGAGCAGGGGCCGCGCCCCGAGCAGCAGCAGCCCGACGAGCGCGAAGGGCACCGTGACCGCGTCGATGCGGCCGAGCGCGATGGGCCCGAGCACGGCGAGGAAGGCGATCCACCACCACCCGGCCGCGGCGTTCCGTCGACCCCGGCCGGTCAGCACGGCCAGCGCCCCGGCGTTCAGCAGGAGCACGATCGTGAGCCAGGCCGTGCCGTAGTGGTCGGCGCCGCCGACGCGCGCGAGGAGCATCGGCACCGCCGCGAGCAGGGGGTACACCCACGGCCGGTCGACGCCCACCCAGTCGCCGCCGCCGACGCCCTGCTGCATCCAGGTGCGGTAGACGCTGACGACGTCGCCCATCGGCTGGCTCGGTCCCACGACGTTCGCCCGGCCCAGCCAGAGGTGCACGAGGACGAACGCCGACCACATCACCGCCGGGTGCGCCGCCGCCCGCGAGGCGACGCCGACGAGGGTCGGGGCGACCCCGGGCGAGGGAGGCGCGGCGCGGGTCATCCGCACAGGGTAGCCGTCCCGCACGCGGCCGGCCTGGCCCCTCCGCGTCACGCGGCGTCGCCGGGGCGCCCGGCGTCGGCCGCCGCCGCTACTGTCGTCCCATGCGCTCCTCCCGCCTCCGCCGTGCCACCCTGGTCGCGACCGCCGTCGTCGCGGTCGGCCTCCTCTCCGCCTGCTCCGCCGGCAGCGGCTCGGGCGACGGGGGCGACGCCGCCGGCGTCGGCCGCGTCACCGAGGGCAAGCTCACCGTCGCCACCGGCGAACCGGCCTACGCGCCCTGGGTCGAGGGCGACGACCCCGCCTCGGGCGAGGGCTACGAGGCGGCGCTCGCCTACGCCGTGGCCGACCAGCTCGGCGTCGACGCCGACGACGTCGTCTGGGTGCGCACGACCTTCGACGAGGCCATCGCGCCGGGCCCGAAGACCTACGACCTGAACCTGCAGCAGTTCTCGATCACCGAGCAGCGGGCGAAGGCGGTCGACTTCTCGTCGCCGTACTACGAGACCCGCCAGGCCGTCGTCACCCTTCCCGGCACCGCCGCGGCCGACGCCGCCGACCTCGCCGACCTGAAGGGCCTCGCGATCGGCGCGCAGAGCGCGACGACGAGCTTCACCGCCGCCGAGACCGCCATCGACCCCGACGGCGGCGTGCAGGCCTACAACTCGAACGACGACGCCAAGGCCGCCCTCGAGTCGGGCCAGGTCGACGCGATCGTTCTCGACGTGCCCACGGCCACCTACTTCGTCGACGGCGGCGTCGTGCTCGGGCAGCTGCCCGCCGGCGACGGCGCCAGCGACGAGCTCGGCATCGTCCTGCCGCTCGGCAGCGACCTCACCGCCGACGTGACGGCCGCGGTCGACGCCCTGCAGGCCGACGGCACCCTCGCCGACCTGCAGCAGCAGTGGCTCGCCGACTACGACCTGCCGGAGCTCTCGTAGCCGCCTCCCCCGTCGTCGCCGGCCCGGGCCCCGCCGGCGGCCACCCGACGGGCGCCCCGGTCAGCGACCTCGAGCTCGGCCGCCGTGCCTTCCGCCGGAGGCAGTCGGCACGGTCGGTGGCGATCGCCGTCGTCAGCACGGTCGTCTTCGCGGCCCTCGCCTGGTGGGCCGTGACGAGCACCCCCGGCTGGCAGCGCGTGCGGTTCAGCTTCTTCGACGGCCCGTCCCTCGTCGCCGCCTGGCCCCGCGTCGTCGAGGGCCTCTGGCTCAACGTGCGCGTGCTCGTCGTCGCGGCCCTCGGGGTCGCCGTCGTCAGCACGGCGCTCTCGGCGCTGCGCACCCTGCGCGGGCCGGTCTTCTTCCCGGTGCGGGCGCTCGTGCGCGGCTACACCGACCTGTTCCGCGGCCTGCCGCTCATCATCGTCCTCTACCTCGTCGGCTTCGGCGTGCCCGGGCTCGGCCTCGGCATCCCGCGGCTGCCGGCCGAGTTCTGGGGCACCATCGCCCTGGTCCTCACCTACTCGGCCTACGTCTCCGAGGTGGTGCGGGCCGGCATCGACGCCGTCCATCCGTCGCAGCGGCTCGCGGCGCGCTCCCTCGGCCTCAGCCACGCGAAGACCCTGCGCCTCGTCGTCTTCCCGCAGGCGATCCGCAAGGTGACGCCCGCCCTCATGAACGACTTCGTCTCGATGCAGAAGGACGTCGGGCTGATCTCGGTGCTCGGCGCCGTCGACGCCGTGCGGGCGGCGCAGATCGAGACGGCCAGCGCCGCGAACTTCACGCCCTACGTGCTCGCCGGGCTGCTGTTCGTGCTGCTGGCCCTGCCGACGCTGTGGCTGACCGACTGGCTGTCGGCGCGCCTCCGGCGTCGCGAGCAGGCGGGGAGCGTCGTGTGAGCGCCCACACCCCCCGACGCGACGTCCCCGCCGGAGGCGCGGGCCCCGTCGACGAGACCGCCCCCGTCCTCCGCCTCGAGGGCGTCCGCAAGGCGTTCGGCAGCACGACGGTGCTCGACGGCGTCGACCTCGACGTGGCCCGTGACGAGGTCGTCGCGCTCATCGGGGCGAGCGGCTCGGGGAAGTCGACGCTCCTGCGCACGGTCAACCTGCTCGAGACCGTCGACGACGGCCGCATCGTGCTCGACGGCCTCGACGTCACCGACCCGCGCGTGCGGGTCGACGCCGTGCGGGCCCGCATCGGCGTGGTCTTCCAGCACTTCAACCTCTTCCCGCACCTGACGGTGCTCGACAACGTGGCCCTCGCCAGCCGGCACGTGCTCCGCCGACCCCGGGCCGAGGCCGAGGCGCGGGCGCTCGAGCTGCTCGGCCGGGTCGGCCTCGGCGACAAGGCCGGGGCCTATCCCGACCGGCTCTCCGGCGGACAGCAGCAGCGCGTGGCGATCGCCCGCGCCCTCGCGCCCCGTCCCGCGGTGCTGCTGCTCGACGAGATCACGAGCGCGCTCGACCCCGAGCTCGTCGGCGAGGTGCTCGACCTCGTGCGCACCCTCAAGGAGGTCGGCACGACCATCCTCATGGCGACGCATGAGATGGCCTTCGCCCGCGACGTGGCCGATCGCGTCGTCTTCCTCGACGCGGGTCGCATCGTCGAGCAGGGGCCGCCGGCCCAGCTCTTCACCGCTCCGCGGACCGACCGGGCTCGCGAGTTCCTGGCGCGCTTCTCGAGCTGACCCGGCGAGCGTCGCGCGCGCCTCGGGCCGCCCGGCGCCCGCACGGAGGGGCGCCGTCCCCCGACGACGCCCCTCCGTTCCCCTCCCCCAGGCCCGCGTCAGCGGCGGCGCCGCTTGCTGTAGACGTCGAACGCGACGGCGAGCAGCAGCACGAGGCCCTTGATGACCTGCTGCCAGGCGGCGTCGACCGAGAGGATCGACAGGCCCTGGTTCAGCACGCCCATGACGAGGCCGCCGATGACGGCGCCCACGACCGTGCCGATGCCGCCCTGCACCGCCGCGCCGCCGATGAACACGGCCGCGATGGCGTCGAGCTCGAAGCTCTGGCCGGCCGACGCGACGGCGCTGCCGGCGCGGGCCGTGCTGACGACGCCGGCGAGACCGGCGAGAAGTCCCATGTTCACGAAGATGGCGAAGTTGACCCACTTCGTCTTGACGCCCGACATCATCGCCGCGAAGAGGTTGCCGCCCATCGCGTAGACGTGGCGGCCGAAGACGGTGCGGGTGAGGAGGAACGAGTAGAGCAGCACGAGCGTCGCGAGGATGACGAGGATGATCGGCGTGCCGCGGTTGTACGCCAGCAGGTAGCAGAGGTACATGATCGCGGCGACGGCGATCGCGATCTTGACCACGAACGACACCGCGCGCTCCCGGGGCAGCTCGAGGCGCCGCAGGTTGCCTCGCGCCCGCAGCTGCTGGGCGATGAGGCCCGCGCTGGCGAGGGCGCCGATGCCCAGGGTGAAGAGGTCGGGCTGACCGGTCGTGGGCAGCGTGCCCGAGCCGATGGCGTTGAAGGCCCTCGGCAGCCCGCTGATCGTGCCGCCCGTGAGGAGCACCAGGGCCACCCCGCGGAACACGAGCATGCCGGCGAGGGTGACGATGAAGGCCGGGATGCCGACGAACGCCACCCAGAAGCCCTGCCACGCGCCGATCAGCGCGCCGACGAGCAGCGAGACCGCGACGGCGGCGCCCCACGGCAGGCCCCAGTCGTTCATCGCGAGCGCCGCCACGGCACCGACGGTCGCGACGACCGAGCCGACCGAGAGGTCGATGTGGCCGGCGATGATGACGATCACCATGCCGATGGCGAGGATGAGCACGTAGGCGTTCTGCTGGATGAGGTTGCTGACGTTGCCCGGGTACAGCAGACGTCCCTCGGTCAGCACCTGGAAGAGCAGCACGATCACGAGCAGGGCGGCGAGGATGCCGTACTGCCGCATGTCGATGCGCAGTCGCCGCTTGGCGCCCGGCATCGGCTGGGGGGCCGGCGGCGGGGCGGACGGACGAGGAGGTGCGGTGGTGGTCACGAGGCTTCTGCTCCTAGGTTCCTGGTCGCGGTCATGTGGCGCATCAGCTCTTCCTGGCTGGCGTCGGCGCGGGAGAGCTCGGCCGTGAGGCGGCCCTCGGCGATGGTGTAGATGCGGTCGGACAGGCCGATCAGCTCGGGCAGCTCGCTCGAGATGACGATGACGGCCTTCCCCTGGGCCGCCATCTCGGCGATGATCCCGTAGATCTCGTACTTGGCCCCGACGTCGATGCCCCGGGTGGGCTCGTCGAGGATCAGCACGTCGGGCCCCGAGTAGATCCACTTGCTGAGGACGACCTTCTGCTGGTTGCCGCCCGAGAGGGTGCCGACGATCGACGAGACCGACGACGTCTTGATGTTCATCTGCTTGCGGTAGTCCTCCGCCACGGCGTACTCGCGGGCACGGTCGATGACGCCGAGTCGCGCGAGCTTGCCGAGGGCGGCCGCGGTGACGTTGACGGTGATGCTGCCGATGAGGTTGAGGCCGTAGCGCTTGCGGTCCTCGGTGACGTAGGCGATGCCGTTGCGGATCGCCTCCCCGACCGTGCGGGTCTGGATCTCGACGCCGTCCTTGTAGACCCGGCCCGAGATGTCGCTGCCGTACGACCGGCCGAAGATGCTCATCGCCAGCTCGGTGCGCCCGGCGCCCATGAGGCCCGCGAAGCCGACGATCTCGCCGGCCCGCACGGTGAACGAGGCGTGGTCGACGACGACGCGGTCGGCGTCGACCGGGTGGTGCACGGTCCAGTCCTCGACGCGCAGCTTCTCGGCGCCGATGTCGGGCACCCGCGGCGGGAACTGGCTGTCGAGCGGTCGCCCGACCATGGCACGGATGATGCGCGTCTCGATCTCGGGGGTGTCGTCCACGGGGAACGCCTCGATGGTCTTGCCGTCGCGGATGACGGTCACCGTGTCGGCGATCGCCCGGATCTCGCCGAGCTTGTGGCTGATGATGATCGACGTGATGCCCTGCCCGCGCAGCTGGTCGATGAGCCCCAGCAGGTGCGCCGAGTCGTCGTCGTTGAGCGCGGCGGTGGGCTCGTCGAGGATGAGCAGCGTCACCTCCTTCGAGAGCGCCTTCGCGATCTCGACGAGCTGCTGCTTGCCGACGCCGAGCTCGAGCACCTTGGTGACCGGGCTCTACGCCAGCCCCACGCGCCGCAGCAGGGCGGCGGCCTCGAGGTTGGTGCGGTTCCAGTCGATGACGCCGCTGCGCTGCACCTCGTTGCCGAGGAAGATGTTCTCGGCGATCGAGAGGAACGGGCTGAGCGCGAGCTCCTGGTGGATGATCACCACGCCGTCCCGCTCGCTGTCGTTGATCGACGCGTAGCGCACGGGCGCGCCGTCGAGCTCGATGACGCCGCCGAAGCTGCCGTGCGGGTAGACGCCCGAGAGCACCTTCATCAGCGTCGACTTGCCGGCGCCGTTCTCGCCGCAGATCGCGTGCACCTCGCCGCGGCGCACGCTCACCGAGACGCCGTCGAGGGCTCGGACTCCGCTGAACTCCTTGACGATGTCGGTCATCTGCAGGATGACGTCGTCCATGTGGTCCTCCGTTCCGGGTCGGGGAGCCGGCGGCGACCCGAAGGTCGCCGCCGGCCGCGGGGTGGTGGGCTCAGAGACCGACGTCGGAGGCGTCGACGAAGCCGGAGTCCACGAGGGTCCCCTGCACGTCGTCCTTCGTCACGACCACCGGGTCGAGCAGGTACGCCGGGACGACCTTGACGCCGTTGTCGTACGTGTCGGTGTCGTTGGTCTCGGGCTCGTCGCCCGCCACGATGGCGGTGATCATGGCCTCGACCTGGGTGCCGAGCTCGCGGGTGTCCTTCCAGACCGTCATCGACTGCTGGTCCGCGAGGATCGCCTTGACGTTCGCGACGTCGGCATCCTGGCCGGTGATGATCGGCCAGTCGGTGCCCGCCTGGTAGCCCGCCGCGTCGAGGCTCGCCTCGATGCCGAGCGCGAGGCTGTCGTTCGGCGAGAGCACGACGTCGACCTTGTCGCCGCCCGTGTAGAACGACTGCAGACGGTTGTCCATCTCGGCCTGGGCGTCGTCCGAGCCCCAGCCGAGGATGCCGATGGCCTTCCAGCCGTCGTCGTCGGCCGGCGCCTTGCCGCTCGGCACGGTCAGCACGCCGCTCTCGACGTACGGCTGCAGGACGTCCCACGCACCGGCGAAGAAGAAGCCGGCGTTGTTGTCGTCGGGGCTGCCGGCGAAGGGCTCGAGGGTGAAGGGGCCCTTCTCGCCGTCTGCGAGGCCGAGCTGCTCCTCGATGTACTCGCCCTGCAGCTGGCCGACCTTGTAGTTGTCGAACGTCGCGTAGTAGTCCACCGCCTCCGTGCCGTTGATGAGGCGGTCGTACGCGATGACGGTGACGTCCTCTGACGCCGCGTCCTCGAGCACCGGGCCGAGGGTCTGCCCGTCGATGGCGGCGACGACGAGGATCTTCGCGCCTCCGGCCACCTGGTTCTGGATCTGGCTGATCTGCTGGTCGGTCTTGTTGTCGGCGTACTGGAGGTCGACGGTGCAGTCGTCGCCCTCGAGCTTCTCCTTCAGCCCCTCGCCGTCGTTGATCCAGCGTTCGAGGCTGCGCGTGGGCATGCTGATGCCGACGTTGCAGCCGGCGGCGTCGCCGTCGCCGGAGCCGCCCCCGGACGAGCCGGCCGGCGCGCAGGCCGCGAGGCCGGCGACGAGGCCGAGCGTCAGGGCCGCGACGGAGATCTTTCGTGCTGTGGTCATGGTGCGGATCCTTCCGATGGGATCTGCCCGGGCGACGGGGTCGCGCCTCCCCTCGGGTGCGGGGAGGGACGTGGCCCTGGTTCGTCGTCGAACCGGTCCAGATCGAGCTGTACTTCGCTGTAGTGCTCGAGGCCGACGAGGGTGCGTCGGCTATTTGTTGGCTCTCGGAACATATAGCCGCGTCCCCGGCCGCACCAGGGGCCGGGGCGGTCGTTACCGAATCGAGATGAATGAACCTCGTCTTCATGTCGCCGTCACGAGGCCGAGGCGGGGCCACGACGCTCCCGTGCCGGGCCTGCACCTTCCCAGGACGCGCCTAGGGTGACGCGTCATCATCCTGGGAGGCGCCTCCTCCCGTGCCGACCCAGCCCGAGCACCACCCGAGCCGACCCCAGGAGACAGACCCGCATGAAGAAGAAGACCGGCATCGTCCTCGGCGTGAGCGCCGCCGTCGTCGTGGGGCTCGGCGTGACCGCCGCCGTCGCCGGCCCGGCGTTCTACCGCGACGTCGTCGTGGGCGAGCCCGCGGCGGCCCCCACCGTCGCCGTGACGCCCGGCGCCACCACCGTCGACGCGAGCCAGGCCTCGGGCGACTGGACCATCGGCGACGGCAGCAGCGCCGGCTACCGCGTCGACGAGGTGCTGAACGGCACCGACGTCACGGTCGTCGGCACGACCGAGCAGGTCACCGGCACGATCACGGTCGACGGGTCGACCATCTCGGCCGCCACGATCGACGTCGACGTCGCCAGCATCGCCACCGACAGCGCGAACCGCGACGGCTACTTCCGCGACGACGCCATGGAGGCGTCGACCTACCCGACCGCGACCTTCGAGCTCACCTCACCGATCGACGCCGCCGTCCCCGCGGACGGCGAGGTCGAGACCGTCGAGGCGACGGGCGACCTCACGATGCACGGCGTCACGCAGAGCGTGACCGTCGAGCTGCAGGCGGCGCTCTCCGGCGACGGCGTGCAGGTCAGCGGCTCGATCCCGATCACGTTCTCCGACTACGGGGTCGACGCCCCGAGCTTCGGCTTCGTCCAGGTCGAGGACCAGGGCAGCGTCGAGTTCCTCGTCGCCGCCACCCCCGCCTCCTAGGCCCCGCGCAGCAGCCCGGCGATCGTCGCCGGGAGCGCGTCGACCAGCCCGAGCACGGTGAGCGGCCCCCCGCCGCTCGCCCGCTCGGCGGCGAGGCCGTGCACGACGGCGGCGGTCGCCGCGAGGCGGGCCAGCGCGCCGGGCTCGTGCAGGGTCTCGTCCGAGTGCGTCGCGACCAGGGCGCCGAGCACGCCGCCGAGCGCGTCACCGGCCCCGGCCGTGGCGAGCCACGACGGCGCCGACGAGGCGGACAACCGCGTGCCGTCCGGCCCCGCGACGAGCGTCCGGTGGCCCTTGACGAGCACGGTGCAGCCCCAGCGCTCCGCGGTGCGGACGGCGGCCCCGGCCGGGTCGGCCGCCACCTCGTCGAGCGAGCGGCCCGTGGCCCGCGCCAGCTCGCGGAGGTGCGGGGTCAGCACGACCGGCCCCGTCGCCCGCTCGCGGAGGCCGAGGGCACCGGCGTCCAGCACGAGCGGGAGACCCTAGGCCGCGGCCGTCTCGAAGCCGTCGCGGGTCTCGTCGTCGAGGTGGTCGGGGTCGACGCCCGAGCCGAGCAGCCAGGCCTGCACGCGCCCGGCGCTCGTGACGGCCTCCGGCCGCCGGTGCAGCACGAAGTCGGCGGCCCGCGTGGGCCCGAGGTACCTCAGCATGCCGACGCCCGTGTGGAGGGCCGCCTCGACGCCGAGCACGGCGGCGCCCGGGTACGACGACGACCCGGTCACGACGCCGAGCACGCCGCGGCTGTACTTGTCGTCGTCCTCGGCGGGCACGGCGATCCACGCCGCGGCGTCGGACGCGGTCCAGTCCGTGAAGTCGTCGGAGGCGGGGCGGGGGCGGCTGCGGTCGGTCACCCCTCCGACGCTAGACCGACGCCGCGGCCCACGCCGCAGCCGACGCCGAGGCCCCCGCAGGTCGGAACATCCCGGCGGCACCCCGCGTTCGCCCCTGAGGGAGACCACACCGTCCCCCGAGACCGACCGGAAGGCGCACCACCCGTGACCCTCAGCACCAGCACCAGCACCGCCACCCCCGACGACGCCCCCGAGGGCGTCGCCGCCGCCACCGCGCACCTCTTCGACCCCATCACGCTCCGCGGCACCGACTTCCGCAACCGCCTCTGGGTCGCGCCGATGTGCCAGTACTCGGTCGAGGCGCAGGACGGCGTGGCCACCGACTGGCACCTCGTGCACCTCGGCGCGCTCGCGCGGGGAGGCGCCGGCGCCGTCATCGCCGAGGCCACGGCCGTCGTGCCCGAGGGCCGCATCTCGCCGCAGGACCTCGGGCTCTGGGACGACGCCCAGGTCGAGGCCCTCCGCCCCGTGACGGCGTTCGTCCGCAGCCAGGGCTCCGTGCCCGGCGTCCAGCTGGCCCACGCCGGCCGCAAGGCCTCGACCTTCCGCCCGTGGAGCGACGAGCAGGGCTCCGTCCCCGAGGCCCAGGGCGGCTGGGAGACCGTCGCCCCGTCCCCCGTGGCCTTCGAGGGCTACGCCGTCCCCCGCGAGATGAGCCGCGACGACGTCGTCGGCGTCGTCGAGGCGTTCCGCGCCGCCGCGCGCCGCTCGGTCGAGGCCGGCTTCGGGCTGATCGAGCTGCACGCCGCCCACGGCTACCTGCTGCACCAGTTCCTCTCGCCGCTCAGCAACGAGCGCACCGACGAGTACGGCGGCTCCCTCGAGAACCGCGCGCGCCTCCTCGTCGACGTCGTCC
>Ga0265780_10001844_pt1 | contig 29342 bp, 30 predicted proteins | sample P1T30metagenome_FD_192432 | JGI IMG/M metagenome (GOLD analysis project Ga0265780, IMG submission 192432) | Plant litter microbial communities from East Loma Ridge, Irvine, California - P1 T30 | ecosystem: Environmental > Terrestrial > Plant litter > Unclassified | place: USA: California... | reverse complement strand
GAGGCCGGTCCGCTCGCCGTCCGCCGTGTGGCCGGCCACCGTCGCGTCGGCGCCCTGCCCCTCGGTGACGAGCGCGAGGGATCCGACGGGCACGACCATGCCGGGGCCGGGCTCGCGGTCGAGGCGGAACAGCTCCTCGACCTCGCCCTGGGACAGCGCCTCGGTGTCGAGCAGCACGGCCTCGCCCGAGTCGGGGAAGGAGAGGCCCGTGCCGCCCGTGGTGGAGAGGTTGGAGGTCGCGATGGTCGCGGTGCCCGCGCCCGGGACCGTGCCGACCAGGCGCGGATCCGCCCGGTAGTAGTGGAAGTGGTCGACGTGGTCCCACGTCCAGACGCCGCTGTCGACGATCTCGACGCCCTGGTCCGTCTGCGCGAAGAGGTACCGGCCGTCGGTGTCCACGGCCGTCGGCGCGCCGATGCGTCCGAGCTCGGCGGCGGATCCGTCGAGCAGGTCGAGGTGCGTGACGGCGCCCGCCGGGTCGATGCTCGTGAGGCCGAGGCGGGGCTCCGACAGCTCGGCGGCGCCGGAGACGGCGCCGTGCCCGTCCCCCCGGTCGTCGGCGGTCGGATCGACGGTCGGCGCCGCGGCGGGCGCGGTCGAGCAGGCGGTGAGGGCGAGCGCGAGGCCGGCCAGGAGGGCGGGAGCGGTGGTGCGGGGGCGCACGGGGTCCTCTCGGTGGGGATGGACGGGCGGGGATCACGGCGGTCGTCCGCCGCGGAGGTCAGGGCGTGGGGGCGGTGGATCCGGCGGACGGGCCGGCGAGGACCGGGTCGAGGGCGTCGGCGCGGGCGGCGTCATCGTGGTCCCCCGCACCGGGCGCGCCCCTGCTCCCCCGGCCCCGCGCGCGCAGCGCCGTGAGGCCCGCCCGCGCGATCCCGGAGAACGCGGCCACGGCGATCGCGGTGGCCGCCACCGACGCTCCGGCCGCCGTCGCCGCGTGCCAGGAGACGAGCAGCCCGACGAGCACCGAGGCGATGCCGAGCACGGCGGCGAGGGCCATCCGGGTGGGGATCCGCGCGGTCCAGTGCCCGGCCGCGACCGCAGGTGCGAGCAGCAGGCCGACGACGAGCAGGGACCCGACCGCCTGGTACGACGCGACGACCGCGAGCGTCACGAGCCCCACGAGCGCGGCCTGCGCCGAACGGGGGCCGAGGCGGAGCACGGCGGCGATGCGCGGATCCAGCGCGAGCGCCACGAGCGGACGGTGGAACGCCCACGCGACGCCGAGCCCCACGACCGCGGCGCCGGCCAGCAGGGCGATGTCGACGGGCGCGATGGCGAGGATGTCGCCGAAGAGGATCGAGGTCGCGTCGGTCGCGAAGCTGCCCGAGTGCGAGATCACGACGACGCCGAGGGCGAGCATCGCGACGAAGAGCAGGCCGATGCTCGTGTCGTAGGAGAGCCGGCCGCGGCGCTGGAGGGCGGCGATCCCGAGGCTCATCGCGACCGCGCTCAGCGCGCCGCCGACGAGCACCGGCAGGCCGAGCACCGTGGCGAGCGCGACGCCGGGCAGCATCCCGTGCGCGAGCGCCTCGCCGAGGAACGCCATGCCGCGGATGACGACCCACGTGCCCACGACGCCGCAGAGGATCGCGACGAGGGCGCCGCCGAGGAGCGCGCGCTGGAGGAAGTCGAGCGCGAACGGCTCGAGTATTCCGTGGGTGAGGAAGGGCACGATCCCCGACCGTAGTCGAGAATGAGAACTCTTATCAAATGCGTAGGATCGGAGCGTGCCCCCTCCTCCACCCGCCGTCGCCCTCCGCGGCGTCCGCGTCGACTTCGGCGACCGGCGCGCGCTCGACGGCGTCGACCTCGACCTCCTGCCGGGGACCCTCACGGTGATCGCCGGCCCCAACGGCGCCGGCAAGTCGACCCTCCTCGAGGTCGTCGCCGGCACCCGCGCGCCCGCCGCCGGGACCCGCTCCGCCGCGGATCGCGCGGCCTTCGTGCCGCAGCGCGCCGCCGTCTCGGACCGGTTGCCCGTCACCGTCCGCGACGTCGTGACGGTCGGCGCGTGGGGTCGATCCGGGAGGTGGCGACGCCTCGACGCGGACGCCCGCCGGGCGGTCGACGACGCGCTCGACCGCCTCGGCCTGATCCCCCTCGCCTCGCAGGGATTCGCCGCGCTGTCGGGCGGGCAGCGCCAGCGGGCGCTGCTCGCGCAGGGGCTGGCGCGCGGCGCCGACCTGCTGCTCCTCGACGAGCCGACCACCGGCCTCGACGCCGCGAGCGCCGAGCGGATCCGGGCGATCATGCGCGCGGAGGCCGACCGCGGGATCGCGGTGGTCGCCGTCTCGCACGACCCGGCCGTGCTCGCCGAGGCGGATCGGGTGGTGCGGCTCGAGGACGGGCGCGTGATCGGGGACGAGGCGCGCTGAGCGTCGCGGCGCGCCGCGCCGGCGCCCGACGCGCGGCGCCCGCCTCAGTGCCGGTGCTCGGTGTCCCAGGCGGGGAACGGATCCGCGTACGCGCGCCAGGCGTCCGGCCCCGCGACCAGCTCGGCGGGCTCCAGGAGGCAGGCCCCGAGGATCCGGTCGAGCGCCTCGCCGTCGAGCCCCTCCCCCACGAAGGCGATCTCCTGGCCCGCGGGCGACTCCGGATCCCAGCTCGGCATGCCGGTCGGGTCGAGGCTCAGCACGTCGCCGGCCGTCGACCACTGGCCGACCGTCTCCGGCCGGCTCGCGAGGCGCACGAGCCCGCGTGACCGCACGATGCGTCCCGCCGGGCCCGGCACGAGCTCGCACGCGACGGCCCGGCGCAGGCGGCCGGGGTGGAACGGGCGCGGATCCCGGAAGACGTGCACGCCCATCGGCGCCGCCCGATCCGACGGCCCGTCGGGCGCGGCCAGCACCGCGAGCCGCGCCGGCAGCCGCCCCGCCAGCGCCGCCTGCCAGCCCATGCCCGCCGCGAGTCGCCGCACGCGCTGCCGGGCGATCCGCACGGGCACCGGCACGAGGGCGTCGCGGTCGCCGTGCGTGACGATCCGGGCGTCGGGCGCGAGCAGGCCGATCAGCGCGACGACGCGGCGGGCGTCGGCGGTCGGCCGGTCCGGATCCAGGTCCGCGAGCACCACGACGCTCGCGCACTCCAGCCGCCCGGCGAGCCGCTCGCCCGCGTCGAACGGGGCCGCGTCGTCGTCGCGCGGGTCGAGCAGCACGTCGCGGATCTCGGCGACCGAGGAGACGGCGACGACGTCGAGCACGCCGATGGGCGTGGATCCGGGATGCCGCGCCTCGACCACGTGCTCCAGGACCAGCGCGACCTCGAGCGGATCCGCGGCGGGCTCGAGCGCGACGACCGCGAGGCCGCGGCGGCCGTCGTCGACGTCCGCGATCAGCCCCTCGGCGAGCTCGGCGCCGAGCCGGCCGCTGTCGCCGTCGGGCGCCTCGACGACCTGCGGATCCGCGGCCTCGGGCGATCCGGTGACGGCGGCGGCCACACGCGAGGCGGCGCGCAGGCTGCTCGCCGAGACGAGGGTCACGGCCAGGCCGCCGCGCGTGACGGGAGGGATGGCGTTCGGGTGGGCGTCCATCCGCCCAGCTTAGAAGAGAACCATTCTCATCAAGCACCGGGCGGGGCTTCGGGGCAGCAGCCGGTGTCCCCGGCGCGACCTAGGCTGCGGGAGGGGGACGACGACAGGGAGACGCATGGCCGACGACAGGGATCCGCAGCGCGCCGACGAGGGCTCCGCGCCCGGAACCGAGCCGCTCGAGGCCGTGCGCTTCGGGCTCGACGGATGGGTGCTCGAGGTCGACCTCGACGAGGCCGACGCCCGCGCGCTCCGTTCGACGCTCGCGCCCTACGCCGCGGCCGGTCGGCGCACCACCGTGACGGTGACGCCCGTGGCGGATCCCCGGGCCGCGTCGTCCGGCACGAGCCCGGCCGCGACGGGCGAGCGCGCCGCCGCCCGCGCCTGGCTCGAGGCGAACGGCCACCGCATCGGCACCCGCGGCCGCATCTCGGCCACCCTCATGACGCTGTACCGGGAGCGCGACGGCCGGTGACCGAGGGCGTGCTCGCGCGCACGCGACACAGCGGGACGCCGACGGACACCGTGGGCGGGACGGCGGGATGGCGGGACCGGATCCAGATGCGGATCCGCCCGGACCGCCGACCCGAGGAGGCCTCGAGAGCGTCAGGCCCCCGAGATCAGGACGCCCGGAGCGCAGCGGCGACGGGAGATCACTTGCCCGCGCACTTGTACGTCACCGTCCCGGCCTTCGTCCACTGCCTCAGCCCCACGTCGTACGTGTACATGGTCCCGGTGTAGCTCCAGCGGTAGATGATCCCGCCGGACGCGGGGACCTTGTGGCGGTCCTTGTTGTAGAACCAGACGTTCATGGTCAGACCCGTCGTCTTAGTCTGGACCGTCTTGCGGTTGCTGCAGTCCGGATCGATGCCGATCGGCCCCGCGTGGGCGGGCGAGGCGGTGGCCGTCATCCCGACGCCGGCGAGCAGCACCGTGGCCAGGGCGAGGGCCGCGCGTCGGGTGGCCCTCCTCGTCCGACCACCCGGGATCTCGTCTCGCGTCTTCGTGTCCATCCACGCCCTCCTCGGGTCTCCGTCAGTGCCCCCACGATCTCGAAGGGTCCGTGCCGGCGTCAACCCCCGGGGGTGATCCTCGCGCGCGTCAGGTCGCCGGCCCGCGCGGTCCCGCCCTCAGCCCGCGAGCAGCATGGTCGCCACGGCGACCGACATGAGGGCGGGCTCCAGGGCGGCGACGCGGTCGCGCGCGGCGGCACGTGCCGTGGACACCAGGTGCCGCCCCGTGAGCACCAGGCCGCCGCCGATCACCGCCGCGCCGAGGCCCATGACGACGACGCCGAGGGCGAGCCCCCCGTGCGCGTGGCCGCCGTGGGCGGATCCGGGATGACCCAGGACCAGCGCACCCATCACGATGGAGGAGAGTCCGCGGTGCACGAGCATCGCCGCGTCGGTGCGGTGGGCGCTCCACCTATCCGCGGCCACGGCGCCGACGCCCGTGACGACCATCGCGATCGCCCAGACGAGCGGCAGCAGGGCCCCGACCACGGAGACGTCGACCATCGCCGCGAGCATCACGACGGCGGACGCGCGCATCCGCCCGCGACCCGACCGACCGGGCTCGGCGAGGGCGCAGCAGGCGGCGAGGGCGGTGGATCCGAGCATCGCGCCCGTCAGGAGCGGCGGCATCAGCCGACCGCGTGCGCGCCCGCGTCGGCCCCGTGCCCGTGCCCGTGATGGGCGCCGTGGTCGGCGGATCCGACGCCGTGACCCGGCGCGCAGTGGGCGCCGCCGCCGGTGGCCGGCACGTCCAGGGTCGGATTGCGGTCGAAGAAGCCGTCGGGCTTGAGGACGAAGCCGGCCGTGTCGACGGGCATGATCGGCCAGTCCTCCAGCCGGGGGAAGTGGGTGAGGCCGAAGGTGTGCCAGAGCACGACGTCCTCGCCGACGAGCGGCCGATCCGCCGCCGCGTACTCGGGCAGGCCCGAGCCCCCGGGGTTCTGGTTCACGATCGCTCCCGCCGCCCACAGCTCGTCGCGCTCGTACCGCGTCACCCAGAGGTGCTTCGCCGCGAAGCCGGCGCGGGCGCGAGCGGAGGAATCGTCCGCCGCCGCGAGCACGGGCCGCCCCTCGGGGTGCAGGACGTAGGCCGGGGCGCCCCCCATCCGGTTGGTCGTCTCCGTCGAGCGCACGCTCCAGACGCGTCCGACCGCGTTGTCGGCCAGGCGCTGCGCCTCGGCCTCGCGGGTCAGCGGGGTCACGCGGCGGCCGAGCGCGTTGCCCCAGGGGTTGTCCGGGCCGGTCGGCACACGCTGGATCTCGATCTCATCTACCGCGTTCGCGACCCCGTCGACCGTCATGTCGAGGCGGGCGGAGAAGAGGTGCTGGTGATGCGGGGCACCGAGGCCGGGCGCGAGCTCGGAGGAGTAGGGGTGGTCGCCGCCCGGGTGGCCGGAGGTGAAGACGATGCCGGTCGCCTTGCTCTCGAGCTCGATGGTGCCGTCCAGGGAGAGGTACCAGTAGAAGCCGTAGTCGTAGTTGCCGACGGTCACGAAGAAGGAGACGACCAGGCGGCGCTGGCGACGCGTCGCCGACGTGCCGGCGAAGTCGTCGGTGTGCTTCCACAGGATCCCGGCGTCCTCCTCGTGGATGCAGATCGCGTCGCGGATCGTGGTCGGCGATCCGTGGTCGTCCACCACGACCGAGTCGAGGTACGTGATGTCGCCGACGCAGTCGCACCCCAGCTCGAGGGAGTTCGCGAGGCGGCCGAACTGGTACTCGCCGACGTCGAAGTAGTTCTGCCACGCGTGCGTCGGCGTGGGGTCGCCGTACGGCACGACCATCTCGGAGATCGACCCGCGGTACATGATCGGGCGCTTCCGGCCCCGGTCCTCGAACGAGAGCTGGTGCAGGGTGAGCCCTTCGCGGCCGTTGAAGCCGATCCGCACCTCCCAGCCCTGCCAGCGCAGCACGTCGCCGTCGAGCTCGAACGAGACGCCCTCGGGCTGCGTGATGCTGATGGGCGTGAGCGTCGTCCGCTCCGGGCCGCGGACCTCCGGGTCCAGGTAGTCGCCGGACTCCTGCGGCACGTGCATCACGTCGGTCTCCACGACGCGCAGGACGCGGCCGTGGGTGAGGTCGACGTGCGCCACGACGCCGTCGATGGGGTGCGCCCACACCGAGTCGGTCGGATGCTCCTGCCAGAAGGCGAGCACCCGGTAGACGCGCACGCCCACCTCGTCCTCGTAGCCGTACACGCCGGCCGAGAGCGGCACGGTGCGGACGCGGTCGAGCTCCGTGACGCCGCGGCGGGCCAGGGCGTCGACCCATCGCGGGTCGGACTTCACGAGCGCGTCGGCGGCGGGGAAGTCCTCGTCGAGGGACGGCCCCCAGCCGGTGACCGCCGGGTCGAGGCGGTCGACCGAGACGGATCCGTCCACCAGATCGACGAGGACCGCCGTGAGGGTGTTCGCCGCGAGGTCGGTGAGGAGCCCGGTGACCTCGCGCGGCACGACCCCGCCGGGCGAGAAGGCGAGCACGTCCACCTTGTGCGGCTCGCGGAGCAGCACGGAGGCGAAGCGGGTCGCCTCCCCCACGAGCCCCGCCGCATCGAGGAGGTCCCGGAACCGCGCGATCTCCTCCGGGCGCAGAGGGTCGAGGGGGTGGGTGGCGACGGGGGCCCAGACGGCGGGGAGGGTGGCGGTGGTCGATTCCATGATCTGCTCCAGGAGGTGGGGACGAAGGGGACGGGAGGGCGGTCAGCCGCGGATCCGAGCGGGGTCGGGCGCGTCGGCCGAGGTGGCCGGGTCGGACGCGACGGTCGGGTCCGTCGGGTCGGACAGGACGGCCGCGACAGCCGGGACCGGCGCGGCGGCCGGATCTGCCGGGTCGGGCCCGCGGGGGTCGAACCGGAGGCGCGCCCACGTCGCGGGTCGCGTGCGGCGCACCCGGACGGCGACGACGACGCCGACGCAGAAGGCGGCGACGGCGCTCCCCACGAGGGTCGTGTTGAGCACCGGATCGGTCGACCCGGTCAGGGTCGGGAAGTTGGTCACGGCGAGGACGAGCACCGTGACGAGGCCGACCAGCGCGAGCAGCGGCGCGATGACCGTGTTCCAGGGACGGCGGTCGAGGCGGGTGCGGGCGAAGAACGCGATCACCGCGATCGAGGCGAGGACGAACAGCAGGATGATGCCGATCGCGCCGATGGACGAGATCCAGGTGAAGACCTGCAGCAGCGGGTCCCAGCCGAGGGCCGTCCAGACGACCAGGAGGAACCCGGAGGCGATCGTGACCACGACGGAGGCGCGGTGCGGGGATCCGTGCGCCGCGTGGGTCCCCGCGAGGTGGGCGGGGAGGAGCCCCGTCCTGCCGAGCGAGTGCAGGTACCGGCTCACCACGTTGTGGAACGAGATCACGCAGGCGAGCAGGCTCGTGCACAGCAGCACGGCGATCGCCTGCGCCAACCAGGAGCCGACGTAGCTGGTGGCGGTGAGCTGCAGCAGGTCGCCCGTGTGCTCGAGCGCGAGGCCCTGGATCCCGCCGGTGCCCCAGGCGACCACGAGCGCCCACGTCGCGAGCGTGTAGAAGACGCCGATCGCGATGACCGCCGCGTAGGTGGCGCGCGGGATGGTGCGCGCGGGATCGCGGGCCTCGTCCCGGAAGATCGCGGTCGACTCGAAGCCGCTGTAGCCCCCGAACGCCATCATCACCCCCAGCCCGACGGGGCCGGACAGGATGACGGCCGGGGAGAACGAGGCGACGGTGACGCCCTCCCCCTCGCTGCCGCCGGCCACGAGCACGGCGGCGGCGAGGACCAGGACGACGAGCACCTCGAGCACGAGGAGCACGCCGAGCACCCGGGCGGAGAGGTCGATGTCCCGGTAGCCGAGCAGGGCGACCGCCGCGATGGCCAGCGCCGACCACATCGCCCACGGCGTGCCCGGGATGCCGAGGGAGCCGAGGAGGGCGGAGGCGGAGTAGCCGAAGAAGGCGTAGATGGCGGTCTGGATGGCGAGGTAGGTGAACAGCGCGAGGAACGCGGCTCCGCTCCCGACGACGCGGCCGAGGCCGGCGCCGATGAAGGCGTAGAACGCCCCGGCGTCCTCGATGTGGTGCGCCATCGCGGTGAACCCGACGGCGAACAGCAGCAGGATCGCGCCGGCGACGAGGTAGTTGGCGGGGACGCCGCCGCCGTTGGTGAGCGCCATGGCGATCGGGCTGGCGGCGACGACGGTGAGCGGGGCGGCTGCGGCGACCACCATGAAGACGATGGCGGTGGGTCCGAGCGATCCGCGCAGGCGGACGGCGTCGGGGGCGGGGGCGGGGGTGTCGACGGGCATGACCAAGGGAGCCTCCAAGGGCGGGGAGGGACGAGGACCGGTCGCGACATCGGCCGGCGGGAAGGGGGACGAGGGGCTGCGCGGATCCCTGGAGGAGCGTCGGGATTCGATGTCCGCCACGTTATTGAGCCGCCGCTCAACAACCGTTTCCATCCTGTTACGGTCGTGTGAAGCTCGCTGATGCCCGGGGACGGCCGCCGTCGCGTCCGACCGGGAGAATGGGGGCATGCCCAAGCTCGTCGACCACGACGCCCGCCGTCGCGTCATCGTCGAGGCCCTCCTGCGCATCGCCGAGAGGGACGGCCTCGAGGCCGCCACCTCGCGCGCGATCGCCGCGGAGCTCGGGTTCGCCACCGGATCGCTCTGGCACTACTTCCCGAACTTCGACGCGGTGCTCTCCGGGGCCTACGAGGTCGTCCTCCGCCGCACGAACGAGCGCATCGCGCGCCGGACCGCGGGGACGACGGGGCTCGCGGCGCTCCGCGCGATGATGGTCGAGATCCTGCCGCTCGACGACGTGACCCGGGCGGAGGCCCGGCTGGTCGTCTCCTTCTGGGGACGGGTCGCGGTGGTCGACGCGCTCTCCTCCGCCGTCTCGAGCGCCGACGCGGAGTGGCGCGACGCCATCGCGGAGCGGCTCCGCGAGGCGATCGCGGCGCGCGAGGCCCGGGCCGACCTGCCCCTCGAATCCGTCACCGACCTCCTGATGTCGATCACGGCGGGACAGCAGGTCCAGTGGGTGACGCACGGCTCCGTCATCGAGCCGTCGCGTCAGCTGGGCCTGGTAGAGGCCGCCCTCCAGCCGCACCTGCTGCGGCCCCCGGCGTGGGAAGACCGATCCGGGAACCCCCTTCCCGGGCGGGCCACCGACCCCTGATCGGCCGTCTCCGCGGCCTCCGTCCCCCGGACGATCCGGCGCCGACCGCCCGTCGTGACGTCCACGAGGGCGGGAGCCGCGCTTCGGGAGGTGTCCGTCCGGGCACGATGGAGGCGTGAGCGCCGCCGACCCCCGCCTGTTCCCCGCCCTCCCGCGCCTCGAGGGCGAGCGCGCGGTCCTCCGCCCCTTCACCCCCGCCGACATCGAGGCGATGGGGCCGATCCTCGCCGACCCCGACGTCATCCGCCTCACCGGATCCGCGCACACGAGCGCCGAGGTCGCCGAGATGGCCGCGCGCCCCCAGCTCGACGACCGCACGCGCGCCTGGTACGCGACGCGCGCCGACCAGCCCGACCGCCTCGACCTCGCGCTCGTCGACCGCGCGACGGACGCGTGCGTGGGCGAGGCGGTGCTCAACGAGTGGAGCCCCGAGGACCGGAGCGCGAACCTCCGCATCCTCATCGGCCCCGCCGGCCGCGACCGCGGCCTCGGCTCGGAGGCGGTGCGCCTGCTCGTCGACCACGCCTTCGCCGCGACCGACCTCGAGCGCGTCTCCCTCGAGGTCCTGGCCTCCAACCCCCGCGCCCGCCGCGTCTACGAGCGCGCGGGCTTCGTCGAGGAGGGCCGCCTGCGCGCGGCCTTCCGCTTCGACGGCGAGCCGGTCGACGTCATCGTGATGGCGGCGCTGCGGGCGGATCGGCGGGGCTGATCCGGCCTCGTCCGGGCCGGGACGACGGCAGCCGCACGGGAGCCCGGATCCCGGAGGCGCACCGCGCTGACGCGCCGACGGCCGGCGTCCCCGCGAAGGAGACGCCGGCCGTCGGTGCGTGCGGATCGTCCGGTCAGCGAGGAGCCGGCGCGTGGTGGGAGAAGATCGTCCAGCTGGCGTGCTGCTTGTCGATCGGACCGGATCCGCCGACCTTCGAGAAGGCGTAGCCACGGCAACCGGGGTCGGAGAAGCCGCCGACGGTCAAGTAGTCCGACGACGGCAGGTCGACGGTCACGCTGCGCTCGACGTCGATGTCCTTCCGGTAGCCGGCGAACGAGACGCATCGGTAGTAGCCCGGGACGACGTTCCCGTCCACCAGTCGATCGGGGCCCACGATGCCGAAGGACAGGACGTTGTGCCCTCCGCGCGTGACCGGGATCCAGTGCGTCGTGAACGTGAACCGCTGCGTGGCGGCCTTCGACTCCGTGACGTCTCCGGCCGACGTGGTGCTGGCGTGGGATGCGTCGCCGTGGGTGGACGCCGGGGCCGCGGACGCCGGCGCGAGGCCGAGGCCGACGGTCGCGGAGACCGCGATGGCCGCCGCGGCGGCGACGGTGCCCGCTCGGCGGAGGCGACGCGAGGACCGGGACGAGTGCGTGGTGGATGGCATGGCGATGATGCTCCGTTCGTCGGTGGAGCCAGAGGCTAGGGACCGCGCCGATCCCGCGGACGGGTGCATCCACACCGAGCGGGAAGCGCGGACACGGCGGCATGCGACCGTCGCGGAGGTGCATGCGCGTGCGTGCGCGGCGCCCGGCAGCACGACGCCCGCCGGCCGCGGATGCGGCGCGACGGGCGCGTGGTCGAGCGGGTGCGGCTAGCCGAGCGACACGGCCGTCCACGACACGGGCGGCAGCGTGATCGTGAGGGTGCCGTCGGTCAGCGACGCCGAGGCGTTCGGCGTGAGGCCCACGCGCTCGCGGTCCTCGAACGTGTTCTTCGCGTAGACGTCGTCGTCGTGGATCCCCACCGCCTCGAGCACCTCGGAGACGGCGAGGCCGGCGACGTCGACCTCGATGGAGAGGGCCTCGGTCAGGCTGCGGTTCACGAGGAAGACCGCGGCGCGGCCGGTGGCCTCGTCGAAGGTCGCGACGGAGTCGACGAGCGGCGCGGTGCCGTGCACCTCGGTCTCGTACGTGCCCACGTCGATGCGCGGACGCAGCACCTCGCCCTGCGCGAGCCGGCTCGTGACCGAGAACGGGAAGAACGTGGTCTGGCGCCAGGCGCCGCCGCCGGTCTCCGTCATGATCGGCGCGATCACGTTCACGAGCTGCGCGAGGCTGGCCGACGTGACGCGGTCGCTGTGCTTGAGCAGCGTGATCATGAGGTTGCCGAGCACGACCGCGTCGGCGACCGAGTAGACGTCCTCGAGCAGGTGCGGCGCGTAGGGCCAGCCCTCGGTGATGACGCCGGACTCCTGGTGCTCGTCGAGGTACCAGACGTTCCACTCGTCGAAGGAGATGTTGATGGTCTTGTCGCTCTTGCGGCGGTACTTCACCTGATCGGCCGACGCCACGACCGTGCGGATGAAGTACTCCATGTCGAGCGAGGAGGCGAGGAAGCTGCCGAGGTCGCCCTTGCGCTCCTGGTAGTAGGCGTGGGCCGAGATGAAGTCGACGTTGTCGTACGCGTGCTCGAGCACGGTGCGCTCCCACTCGCCGAAGGTCGGCATGCCGGATCCGCTGCTGCCGCACGCGACGAGCTCGAGCGTGGGATCGACCATCTTCATGGCGCCGGCGGTGCGGTTCGCGAGCTTGCCGTAGTCGTCGGCCGTCATGTGGCCGACCTGCCACGGGCCGTCCATCTCGTTGCCGAGGCACCACATCTTGACGCCGTGGGGCTCGGGGGATCCGTTCGCGATGCGCTGGTCGGAGAGGGCGGTGCCGCCCGGGTGGTTCGCGTACTCGAGGATGTCGAGGGCCTCGAGCACGCCGCGCGTGCCGAGGTTGACGGCCATCATCAGCTCGCTGCCGGTGAGCTCGCACCAGCGCGCGAACTCGTCGAGGCCGACCTCGTTGGTCTCGAGCGAGTGCCAGGCGAGGTCGAGGCGCTTCGGGCGCTCGGCGCGCGGCCCGACGCCGTCCTCCCAGCGGTAGCCGGAGACGAAGTTGCCGCCGGGGTAGCGGATGGTGCTCGAGCCGAGCTCCTTGACGAGGTCGACGACGTCGAGGCGGAAGCCGTCGGCGTTCGCGGTGGGGTGGCCGGGCTCGTAGATGCCGTCGTAGACGCAGCGGCCGAGGTGCTCGACGAAGGAGCCGAAGGTGCGGCGGTTGACGGGGGCGACGATCGCGGTGCGGTCGATGGCGATCCGTGCGTCGGGGGTGGGGCGGGCGTCGGTCATGGAGTGGTCCTTCACTTCATCGGGAGCGGGGCCGATCGACGCCGGGGGTCCGCCGGCGGGATCTCATGCCATTACAACGTTGTAAGAGCAACGTCACCCCATTCTCCCGGGGGCGCGGGCGAGGTGTCAACGCGACGCTGGCGCCTCACCCGATGCGCGGCCAGGAGCTGGTGAGGTGCGCCTCGATCGCGCGATGCCGGAAGCCGTAGGACGTCCCCCGGTCGATGATGCCGCGCACGGTGTCCAGGCGCTGCGCCGTGGTGCCGACCTCCGCGGCCCTCGACCGGCCCATCTCCTTCGCGATGCGGGTGAGCGTGCGCTCCGCGGCGGGCAGCGCGGCCATGGCCTCCACGAAGGCACGCTCCCGCGGGGGCAGCCGCTCGAGGATCCGCTCCACGTGCGCGGCCGCCTCGCGCTCCGCGCCCCGCCAGCCTGCGTGGACCTCGGCGCGGGTGATCGTCGGCCCCGATCCGGCGTACCAGGCGCGCTCCCCCGCCAACTGGAAGAGGAACGGCTCCCCGCGGCACAGGTCGACGATCGCAGCCGCGGCGTCCTGGTCCATGCGGATGCGGCGGGTGCGACCCGAGCCGTCCGCGACCTCCCAGCCCGGCAGGACGAAGTCCTGCAGCGCCGCCCGGATGTCCTCGTCGTCGATCGCGGTCAGGACGGTGGTGCGGAAGCGGCGTGCGAACGTCGCGCCCTTGTGCGCGCCCGCCCGGTCCTCGAAGTCCGGCAGGCCCGTGAGGTACACCGCGATCGGCAGGGACCGGCGCACGTGCGCACCACCGGGGATCGCGACCTCCTCCTCGTGCGTGATGGCGTCGCCGAGGGCGATGAGCAACTGCGAGAGCGTCCGCTCGTCCGTGATGTTCTGCACCTCGTCGACGTGGACCAGGGCGACCCGGCCCTTCCGCATCGCCGCGCGGCCTACCTCGACGAGCAGCGCGGTCAGCGACGTGTAGGGCTCCGGGCCGCTCGTGTCGGATGCCTCGCGCACGGTGAGCGACAGCCCGGCCGCCGCGACCGCCTCGACCCGCGCGATGGCCTCCGTGATCCGCTTCTCACGCACAGAGGGCAGGCCCGCGGCACGTGCGAGCTCCAGCACCGCAGCCGCGACGGGCTTCAGCGGATCGGCGCCGAGGGGGATCCGGAGCTGCGGCGTGACCCAGTCCCCGTCGCCGGCGGCGGTCTGTGCGATGCGCCGCACGAGGGAGGACTTGCCGAGCCCGGGTTCGCCGAGCACGGTGCGCCCGCGCTCGGGGAGCCCGCGGAGGAGCCGAGGCCTGACCACGTCGCGCCAGTCGCCGAGCTGCTCGGTGCGGCCGGCCCAGATCTCGGGGACGGTGTCCGAGCCGGGGCTGAAGGGATTGTCGGTCGCATCGCGCATGTTGGTAATGTTACCAACCACGGGACGCGTTGGTAATGTTATCCACCGACGGCCGCGGGCCGCCGAGATGGCGGCCGGTCAGCCCGCCGCGGCCGCTGCCACGGACTCCACCGCCAGCTCCGCGAGCCGGTGGTCGCGCTCCTCCTCGTGGGCCGTGATCGTGACGACCGCGTCGCGGGATCCGTCGACCAGCACGTACTGGCCGTAGCGGCCGTCGAGGCGCCACGCGTCGCCGGGGCCGTCCCAGGTCGCGAGGCCGTAGCGGGCGAAGGGCGCGTGCGGGTCATCGGCGCCGGTCGAGACCCAGGATGCGTGCATCCGGTCGATCCACTCGGCGCTCACGAGCTGGCGGCCCTCCCACGCGCCGCGGTCGCGCAGCAGCCGGCCGATGCGCGCGAGCTCGCCGGTGCGGAGCTCCAGGCCGCTGCCGCCCACGACGAAGCCGAGCGGGCAGCGGTGCCACTGCGGGTTGTCGATCTCCAGCGGCTCGAACAGGAGCGGGAGGAGCCAGTCGCGGACGTCGCCGACCGCGGCGGCGAGCATCCGCATCGCGACGTACGGGCTCGCGTCGCTGTACTGGAAGACGCAGCCGCGGCTCGGGCGGCCGAGCATCGTCTGCGCGAGGTCGGGGCCGGGCACGGGCTCGTCGCCGAACCAGGCGAAGTCGATGCCGCTCGTCATGGTGAGGAGGTGCTCGACGGTGACCTCGTCGACGCCCGGGCCGAGGTCGAGGGCGGGCAGCAGCTCGGGGACGCGGGTGTCGAGGGAGAGGATCCCCGCGTCCACCGCGATGCCCACGGCGAGCGCGACTACCCCCTTGGACACCGAGTACAGGTTCTCGCGGTCGTCGCTGCGCCAGCGGTGGGCGACCTCGTCCTCGCCGATCCGCACGACCGCGCCGTACGCGCCGAGCCGCTCGCGGTCGATGCCCTCGACGAGGCGGGCGAGGGCGTCGGCGGCGATGCTCATGGATCCAGTGTGGCCCGGGCGGGACGGCCCGCATGGGCGGGGGCACGCCCCTTCCCCGACCGGGGGAACCGTGCGAGGGTGGCGGCTCGGCATCGGCGCGACGGACGGGAGCGGCCGATCGGGACGGCAGGGGACGGCATGCGGCTCGCGACGCGGATCACCATCGGGGTGCTGGCGGCGGAGCTCGCTGCCCTGGCCGTGCTGCTCCTCCTCGCCGACCGGTGGGAGGACATGGGCTGGCCCGCGCTCGGGATGGAGCACCCGCTGATCGCGGTCGGCTTCGCGCTGCCGCCGCTGGTCGTGATGACCGCCGTGGCGCTCATGCTGCTGGCGGGGACGCGGATCGGGGTGGCGGAGACGCGGGCGTGGCGCGCGCGGCGGGCGTGGGACCGGGAGCAGGCGGATGCCGCGGCCGGGGCTGCGGCCTCGCTCAGCGCATCGTCGCGTCTCGCTGCGCGTCGCTGAGGGCGCGGTCGGCGTAGACGAGGCGCATCACGTCGGGGTCCGGGTTGCCCGGATCCGGTCCGCGGTGCACGAGCGACAGCCCGGCCTTCTCCGCGACGGCGGCAGAAGCCCGGTTGTGGGCGACCAGGTACGCGACCACCGGCAGCTCGGGGCGGAGGATCCTCGCCCGCGCGATCGCCCGCGCGGCCATCTCGGTCGCGTAGCCGCGGCCCTGCACGGCCGGCGAGAAGCGGTAGCCGAGGTTCCAGAAGGAGTCGTGGGCGATGCCGCAGCCGCCGAACCCGACGACCGCGTCGTCGTCGCGCTCGCGCACGATCCACGTGCCGAGGCCGTCGCGCTCCCAGGCCTCGATGCGCGTGCGGAGGAAGCGGTCGGTCTGCGCGGGATCGGTCACGCGGAGCGACGGGTAGTGGGTCCAGACGGCGGGGTCGGAGAGGATCACGTGCACCTCGGTCGCGTCGTCGGGTGAGGGGAGGTGGAGGTCGAGCCGGGCGGTGCGGTCCTCGGGGGCGGCGAGGCGGGCGGACGGCATGCGTCGACGGTAGCGGGCGGGTCCGGGGGTCCGGGCCGGCGCTCAGCCGCGGGTGACCAGCGCCGCGAGCCGGTCGAGGTCGTCCGCGACGAGCGCCGCGTCCTCCGCGAGGGCGACGTCGGTCATGCCCGGCCGCCGGAAGAGCGTGAAGACGACCTCGCTGCCGTCGTCGTTCGCGAGGACGCGCAGCGGGTTGCGCACCACTGTGCCGTCGGGGAGCGTCACGTCGTGGTCGAGGATCCCGAGCTCGCGCGGGCCCGTGAACGCGATCTCGATCGCGCCCATCGGCGAGTCCGACAGCCAGCGCCCGCCCTCGAGCCGGATCCCCGAGCTGACGCCCGCCGCCCACTCGGGCAGCCGAGCGGGATCCCCCGCGACGGCCACGACGGACGCCACGTCGGCGTCGACGGATCGGGTGATGTGCAGCGCGGGCCAGGTCACGGTCCGACGCTACCGGGGAGCGGCGCGACGGCGGGAGGCGGATCCGTCGCGAGCCGCGCATGCGTCTCCACGTCGAAGCGCTCGTCCCCGTAGCGGAGCTTCGCGCGCTCGATCCCCTCGGCCGCGAACCCGGCACGCGTCGCCACGCGGCACGACGCCGGGTTGTTCACCCGGTGCCCGAGCTCGAGGCGGAAGAGGCCCTCGGCGAAGGCCCACGACGCCGCGCCCGCGAGCGCCCGGGTCGCGAGGCCGCGTCCCCGACCGGATCCCGCCAGCCAGTAGTGCAGCCACGCGGTGTCGTGCCTGCGGTCGATCGCGGAGACGCCGACGCTGCCGACCGCGACTCCCCCGTCGACGATCGCCCACGCGCGGTGCGCATCGTCGGCGGCGAGCGGACCCGCGATGTGCGCCTCGGCCGCTACGACCGTCGACAGGTCGGCGCCGCCGAGCTGGGTCATGAGATCGGGCGTGGTGAGGAACGCGTCGCGCAGGGCGGGCGCGTCCGCGCGCACCCAGGGGCGGAGGTGGGGGCCGGGCATGCCCCCACTCTCGCAGCGCCGGCAGTCCCCGCCGCGATCGCCGGCCCTCAGTCGCGCGCGTCGATCGCCGCCCGCGCGTGCGCCTTCCGCCGGGTCTTGCCGGCGTCGTCCCGCACGGGCGTCCGCGTGAGGCGCACGGCGGCCGGGCGGCGCTCGGCGTCGAGCCGACCGCGGGCCCACGCGAGCAGCTCGGCCGCGTCGACCTGCGCGTCCGCGACGTCGACCACGGCCTCGACGCGCTGGCCGAGGTCGTCGTCCGGCACGCCGAACGCCACCGCGCCGCGCACAGCCGGGTGCTGCTCGAGCACGCGCTCGACCTCGGCCGGGTGCACGTTGACGCCGCCCCGGAGGATCACGTCGTCGGCGCGGTCGAGCACGGACACGTACCCGTCGGCGTCCACGCGCCCGAGGTCGCCGAGCGTGTCCCAGCCGTCGGCGGTGCGGGCGGATGCGGTGCCGACGTACGCGTAGGCCGGCCCGCCGTCGCGGCGCATCCAGATCCGGCCGACCTCGCCCGCGGGCAGCTCCCGGCCCTCGGCCGAGCGGATCGACACGGCCGTGCCCGCCGCGGGCCGGCCGACGCTGCCCGGGTGCCGCAACCACTCGTCGCCGCGGATGGTGAGGATCCCGTTCGACTCGCTCCCCGCGTAGACCTCCACGAGCCGCTCGGGCCCGATCCAGTCCATGAACGCCCGCTTCACGTCGGGCGGGCAGGGCGCGCCCAGGTGCAGCACGGTGCGGAGGCTCGACAGGTCGGCCGCCCGCCGCTCCGCGTCCGGGAGGCGGAGCAGGCGATGCAGCATCGTCGGCACCAGCAGCGTCCACGTGATCCGGTGCTCGGCGATCGCGGCCAGCACCCGCCGCTCGTCGAAGCGCGGCAGGAGCACGAGCGCGTGCCCCGTCATGAGGCCGCGGAACGCGTAGGTGAACGCGGCCGAGTGGGTGAGCGGCGCCGTGACGAGCTGCACCTGGGCGAGCGGGAGGTACGGCGCCACGGGGAGCGTCGGATCCAGCAGCGCGGGGGCCGTCGTCGCGACGATCTTGGGTCGCCCGGTGGATCCCGATGAGGTCGGCGCCTTCCAGCTGCACGCCCATGCGTCGGGCAGCGCTCCGTCGTCGAGCTCGGTCGGCGGCGACCAGCCGGCGGGAACGGACGGGACGCCCGGGCGGGTGGCCTCCGCGCCGACCACGAGCGCGGGCCGGGCGAGGTCCTCGACGTGCGCGCGCTCCTCTGCCGAGAGCCCGGTCGACATCGGCTGCGGCGTCGCGCCGGCCTTCCACACGGCGGCGCACACCACGACCATCTCGCGGGTGTTCGGCAGCGCGATGGCGACCCGGTCGTCCTGCCCGACGCCCATCGCCAGGTAGGCGCGCGCCAGCCGGTTCGAGGCCCGGTCGAGCTCGCGCGCGGTGAGCGTCCCGGCGTCGTCGCGCACCACCACGCGGTCGGGATCCGCGTCAGCCAGCCCCGAGATGATCCGCGAGATCGACTGCCTGGCCACGGTCGCCCTCCGTCCTCGTCGCCGTGTAGAACCGCTCGTGCCGGCGGGCGACGTCGTCCCAGTCGTGGGACGCGGCGAGCGCGCGGCCGCCTGCGGGGTCGGGCGCACGCCCGTCGAGCGCCGCGGCGAGGGCGTCGGCCGCGTCCGCCGGATCCGGCGCGAACAGCACGGACGACCCGAACACCTCGCGCAGCACGGGCAGGTCGCGCGCGACCACGGGCACCTCGGCGGCGAGCGCCTCCATCGCGGCGAGGCCGAAGCCCTCCTTGGTCGAGAGGAACGCGAGCGCGCCGGCCGCGGCGACGAGCGGCGGGACGTCGGGGTCGTCGACGACCCCGAGGATCACCGGCCGGATCCCCAGCTCGGCCGCGCGCGCGTCGAACGCCTCGCGGTACGCCCGGTAGTCGAACAGCGTCTCGCCGCCGCCGAACACGAGTCGGAGACCGGGCCGCGACGCGCGCAGCAGCGCGAACGCGTCGAGGAGGTCGATGCTGCCCTTCCGTGGCTCGATGCCGCCGAGCGCGAGCACGTAGTCGCCCTCCACGCCGTGCTCGCGCAGCGCGGCGCGGATCCGGTCGCGTCCCTCCGCGCCCGCGGGCCCCGCCGCCGCCCGGAAGCGCGCGGCGTCGACCCCGTTCGGGATCACCGTGGGCACCAGCCCCCAGCCCGCCTCGACCTCCGCGGCGACCGCGGCGGACACGCACAGCCGCGCGATCGGCTCGCGCACGGCGGCGTCGTGGCAGCGCACGAGCTCCGGCGTCGTGAACTCGTCGAGGTGGTGGATGGTGCGGATGCAGGGCGCGGCCGCGTTCGCCGAGATGCAGTCCTGCGCGTGCACGACGTCGTAGGCCTCGGCCGGGCGCGCGGCGGCGAACGCCTCGCGCATGGTCGCGATCGAGCGGACGATGCGCTCGCCCACCACCTCGTCGTCGCGCGCGGCGAACGGCACCACGCGGATCCGCACGGCCGGGTCGACCTCGCGGAAGAACGCCCGGTCGCCGCCGCGGCCCAGCGTCCAGACGACGACGCCGTGCCCGCGCCGGGCGAGCGCCTCCGCGAGGGCGAGCGTGTGCACCACCCCGCCGCGCGGCTTGGTGGAGTAGGTCAGCAGGGCGATCCGCACGGGGCGCTCCTCGGGTGGGTCGGCGGGCGGCGGGTCGGGGTCGGGTGCCGGCGGGTCAGCGGGCGGCGGGCGCGGGCGTCGGCGCGTAGGCCGCCGGCACCCGGTCGCGCAGGTGGTGCATCGTGCGTCGGGCCCGCGCGATGTCCGACGACGCGTCCGCGGTCGTGACGGCAAGGCCGCCCTTCGCCCACGTCTTCGCGACGATCTCGCCCGCGGGATCCACGACCTTCGCCTGCCCCAGGAACCGCAGGCCGCCGAGCACGCCGGTCTGGTTCGACGACACGAGGTAGAGCTGGTTCTCGGCGGCGCGCGAGCAGTCGTAGAGGTCGAAGAGGTGCGCCTGCCGGTCGTTGCGGAGCCGGTCGGAGCGGTCGGTGACGCTGGCCGGCCACGCGCTCAGGCACGCGAGGATCTCGGCGCCGTCGAGCGCGAGCGTGCGCGCCGACTCCGGGAAGGTCTTGTCGAAGTCGATCATCATGCCGACGCGTCCGACGGGGGTGTCGAACGCGGTGAACGCGGATCCGGCCCGGTACGCCTCCGATTCGCCGAGCGGCAGGTGCACCTTCCGATGCGTGCCGAGCACCCGGCCGCCCTGCACGCACACGGCGCTGTTGTAGCGGATCTCCTCGCCGCCCTCGAGCGCGCGCTCCGCGACCCCGAAGCACACCGTCATGTCGCCGGCCATGTCCGTCACGGCCCTGACCTCCGGGCCGTCCAGCTCGACGGCGGGCGGGCGCGCATCCGGCCCCGGATGCTCCATGTCGAGGAGGTAGCCGCCGATGGTCGCGTCCGGGAGCACCAGCAGGTCGACGCCGCGCTCGCGGGCCTGGTCGATCATGCCGGGGAGCTTGGCGAGCGTCCGCTCGACGTCGCGCCCGAAGTGCGCCGCGACCGCCCCCATCGTGATCTCGGCCATGGCGACAGGCTAGCCGGACCAGGCCGCCCCCACCCCGGCGCCGGCGCGCTCCGGCGTCCGCTCGACCGCACGCTCCTCGATGCGGTCCGCGAGGTGCTCGGCGTCGCGCGCGATGGCGGCGAAGCGCCCCGAGCCCCACGTGTGCAGCCACGGCAGGCCGAGGAAGTGCAGCCCGGCGACGGCGCTGGATCCGCGCTGGTGCATCGGGTGCCCGGATCCGTCGAACGCGCCCACCTGCACCCACGAGTAGTCGGACCGGTAGCCGGCCGCCCACACGATGCTCGTGATCCCGGCCTCGGCGAGGTCGAGCCCGGTCTCCTCGCGCGCCGGCCGCCACACGGGCACGTACCGCGGCTCGGTGGGCGCGTCGATGCCGGACCGCGCGATGTGCCGGTCGATGTCGTCCTTGATCGACTCCATCACCGAGTCGGCGTGGTCGAGCGACGCCTCCACGGTGGGCGTGAAGGCGAGCCGCGTGCCGTCCGCGCCGGTGAGCCGCCCGTGCAGGCGCATGCCGTCGCGGGCGAAGGCGCGCAGGTCGATGTCGCGCCCGCCGCCGCGCCCGGTCATGTAGTGGTTGGTCGACTCGCGCTTGGTGAGCCCGCCGACGTGCGCGGTCACGGGGACGTCGTACACGCCCATGTCCTCGAGCCAGGCGATGCAGTCGCGGCCGCGGTAGGTGCGGGCGCAGCGCGGCGCGGATCCGAGGGCGAGGTGCACCTGGCGGCCCGCGAGGTGGAGGTCCTCGGCGATCTGCGCGCCGGACTGGCCGGATCCCACCACGAGCACGGCGCCCGCGGGGAGCGCCTCGGGCGAGCGGTAGTCGGCGGAGTGCACCTGCCGGATGCCGTCGGGGATCCGCGCGGCCGCCGCCGGGAGCACGGGCCGGTGGTAGCCGCCCGTCGCGATGACGACCTGCTCCGCGACGATCGTGCCCTGGTCGGTGACGACCTCGAAGCCGCCCGCGGCCGCCTCGCGCAGCCGGGTGACCAGCACGCCCTCGACCATGGGCGCGTCGAAGGAGTCGGCGTAGCCGCGGATCCACGCGAGCACCTCGTCGCGCGTCATGAAGCCGTCGGGGTCGTCGCCCGCGTACGGGTACCCGGGGAGCCGGCACTGCCAGTTCGGCGTGACGAGGGTGAAGGCGTCCCAGCGCCGGTCGGCCCAGTCGTGCCCGACGCGGTCGCGCTCGAGCACGACGTGCTCGACGCCGCGGCGCGTGAGGTGCCAGCTGATGGAGAGCCCGGCCTGGCCGCCGCCCACCACCGCGACGGGCACGCGCGCGCCGTCGACGACGCGGGTCGCGCGGCTCACGCGCCGGCTCCCGCCGCGGTCGCGGGCGCCGGTTCCGGCAGCGGCGGCTCCATGCGCAGCACCGCCACGGTCCCGCCGTCGAAGCCCGCGGCCGCCCGGAGGATCTCCTCCTCCTGCTGCATCGCCGACGTGCACGCGAACCCGTACCTCGCCCGCACCCGCTCGCTCGCGACGCGCAGCGCCTCGGTCGACCGGCGCACGAAGTCGTCGAGCGGGTACTCGGATCCGGCGGCGAGGTGGTCGTGCATCACGAGGCTCGGCGAGTAGCAGTCGGCCTCGGATCCGTCGGGCCAGCGCACGCGGAAGGTCATCTCAGGCACGGGCCAGCGCCTCCTCGGCGGGGAGGGCATCGGCGGGGACGCCCTCGCCGGTCCGGTAGGCGTCGGGCCGGCGGTCGCGCAGGTGGAACATGCCGCCGCGCATCGCCCGGAACGTGCCCTCCACGTCGATCTCGGCGATGGCCAGCCCCGCGTCGAGCAACGTCGTGGCGAGCACGTTGCCGCCGGGATCCACGACCTTCGCGTTGCCGACGTAGCGCAGCGAGCCGAACGACCCCGCCTGGTTCGAGGCGATCCAGAACACCTGGTTGTCGAGCGCCCGCGCGCAGTCGAAGAGGTTGAACCGGTAGGTCCACCTGTCCTGCTGCAGGTCATCGGCCGTCGCCGTGCGCGCGACCGGCCAGGCCGACATGCTCACGATGATCTCGGCGCCGTCCATCGCGAGCGAGCGGGCGGCCTCGGGGAACGCCTTGTCGTAGCAGATCTGCAGCCCCACGCGGCCGACGGGGGTGTCGAACGCCGCGTAGACGTCGCCCGCCGAGTACGACATCGCCTCCCCGAGCGGCTGGTGCACCTTGCGGTACGAGCCGTGGATGCGGGATCCGTCGAGGCAGACGGCCGCGTTGTACCGGGTCTCGCCGTCGTCGTCGAGCTCGCAGAAGCCGATGCAGACGACCATGTCGCCCGCGATCTCCTGCACGCGCCGGATCTCCGGGCCGTCGAGGCGGATGGCGGGCGGGAGAGAACGCGTCGTGGTCTTGAGGGTGTCCCCGTGGTTGCCGAGCGAGGAGAGGTACCCGCCGATCGCGGCCTCCGGGAACGCGATGAGCTCCACGCCGCTCTCCCGGGCCTCGGCGATCAGGCTCGCGATGAGCGCGTAGTTCTGGTCCAGGTCCCGGGTGAAGTTCGCCGAGACGGCGGCGACGGTCGTCGACATCGTGCCTCCTGAAGGGGGTCGGTGCGGTGGGCGCAGGATCCTGCGCGTGGGGCCAGTCAAGGCCACGCCCTGTTTCCGCTTGGTTTCGGACGGAACAACTTCTCGTTTCGCGCGCGCCGGCCGAAAGGCCCGAATCAACCATTCACCAGCATTTCCGACTCCGCCGGCCGAAGCGGGGAAACAAACGGAATCATCGCCGTAATCCACTCGCAACAGCGCGGCCGAAGACTCGTGCCAGACCCCGACCCGCCGCATCCGATCGCCCAAGGAGAGCACCATGACCGACGCCGACATCGACCAGCAGATCCTCGACAACATCGAGAGGTCACGCGAGGAGATCGCGCACCCCTCGCTGCCGAAGGGCAGCAGCATCTACGGGTCGACGAAGATCTTCCCCGACTACACCGCCACGAAGGACGAGTACTACTTCCAGCTCGTGCACGGCATCGCGCACGAGTCGTCGGTGAGCTTCGTCGCCGTGCTGCAGGCCACGCGCGCGCTGCGGAAGGGATTCACGAGCGTCCTGTACTTCTACGGACCCGGCTCGCTGAACGCCATCGCCAACCGCGGCTTCCCCACGACGGGCGCCGACGGGTTCCCCGGCGAGAACAACATCAACAACGCGCTCGAGACCTTCATCGCCGAGGGCGGCACCGTCTTCTGCTGCCGCTTCGGCCTGGCCCTGCACGGCGCGCGCGAGGAGGACCTCATCGCCGGCGTGATCCCGTGCCACCCGCTCGACGTGCAGGACGCGGTGATCCACTACGCCCGCAAGGGAGCCATCATCAACAGCACGTACATGGTCTGACCGGTGCGCCCATGACCATCTCCAGAGGGACCACGACGCCGAGCCGCGCGCGGCCGACGGACGCGGAGGCGGACGCGCTCACCACGCGCGTCGACATCGCCATCCGCGGGATCCGCGTCGCCGCGCCCGTGCACCGCGAGGGCGGCGCCGGGCCGAGCGACGACGGGCACGTCATGTTCCGCGGGCTCCAGTCTGCGGTGCCGGCCAATCCGGACAGCCCGTACCTCGTCGACGACGGCAAGCTGCTGCTCGACGGCGAGGACACGGGCTACGAGGTGGACGCGGTCGACCGGCCCAGGTTCTACGACCTCCTGACCGCGGACGGCGTCTCCTACGAGAAGATCGCGCGGCTGCACGGCGCCAAGGTGCTCGCCACCACGGTGGTGCAGACGTGCGTGCGCTACGACGAGTCGGAGCGCTGCCGGTTCTGCTCCATCGAGGAGAGCCTCGCCTCGGGCAGCACCATCGCCGTCAAGACGCCCGCCATGCTCGCGGAGGTCGCGGAGGCGGCCTGGCGGCTCGACGGCGTCGAGCAGATGGTGATGACCACGGGCACGAGCAACGGGCGCGACCGCGGGGCCACCCACCTCGCGCGCTGCGTCCGGGCGATCAAGGAGGTCGTGCCCGACCTCATGATCCAGGTGCAGTGCGAGCCGCCCGCGCAGCTGTCGACCATCACCGACCTGTACGAGGCCGGCGCGCGCTCCATCGGGATCCACGTGGAGTCGATGGACGACGACGTGCGCCGCCGGTGGATGCCGGGCAAGTCCCGGGTCTCGATGGACGAGTACCGCGCCGCGTGGCGGGAGGCGGTGCGCGTCTTCGGCCGCAACCAGGTCTCCACCTACCTGCTGGTGGGGCTCGGCGAGGATCCGGACGAGATGGTCGCCGGCGCCCAGGAGCTCATCGACATGGGCGTCTACCCCTTCATCGTGCCGTTCCGGCCGCTGCGCGGGACGCTCGCGACGGACGTCGACCACGTGCCCGCGCCCGAGGGATCCGTGCTCCGCGACGTGACGTTCCGCGTCTCGCGCGCGCTGCGGGCCGCCGGCATGCGCGGCGCCGACCAGAAGGCGGGCTGCGCGGCATGCGGCGCCTGCTCCGCCCTGCAGACCGCCGGAGGCTGATCCGTGCTCCTCGACGTCCCCGCCCTCATGGGCCCGCCGGTCGTCCGGTCGGCGCCGGCGTTCCTCGTGTCGGAGGCGGACCGGCGCGACCTCGACGCGTACCGGCGCCTGCGGCACGACGCGTTCGTCGAGGAGCAGGGGATCTTCGCGGGGTCCGACCTCGACGCGCTCGACGAGGATCCGCGCACGGTGGTCCTCGTCGCGCGCGCCGCGGGCGAGGTCGTCGGCGGCGTGCGGCTCGCGCCCGTCGGCGCGCGGGACATCGGCTGGTGGACGGGGTCGCGCCTGGTCGTGGCGCCGGGTGCGCGCGGGATCCGCGGCGTCGGCTCGGCGCTCGTGCGGGCCGCCGCGGTGCACGCCGAGCAGGCGGGCGTGCTGCGCTTCGACGCGACCGTGCAGGCGCCGAGCGCCGCGCTCTTCCGGCGGCTGGGCTGGATCCCCACCGGCACCGCGGTCGTCGGCGGCCTCGACCACGTGACCATGCGCTGGCCGATCGGCCGGATCCAGCGGCTCGTCGACCAGACCAAGGCGCACCTCGCCGCGGTGCTCGAGCCCGGCGCGTCCGGCGGATCCGGCGCGCTCGACGCTGCGCTCGGCGGCCCCGGCTGGGTGGGCGACGACGGCGCCCCCGTGCCCGGCACCGACGTGATCGCCGCCTGCGACGCGATCCTCCCCTCGATGGTGGAGCGGGATCCGGAGTGGGCCGGCTGGTGCGGCGTGCTCGTCAACGTCAACGACCTCAGCGCGATGGGCGCGACCCCCGTCGGCCTCCTCGACTCCGTGGCGGGACGCGACGCCGCGTCGGTCCGCCGCGTGATGGCCGGCGTCCGCCGCGGTGCCGCGGCCTGGGGCGTCCCCCTCCTCGGCGGGCACACGCAGCTCGGCGTGCCCGCCGCCCTCAGCGTCACCGCCCTCGGCAGGACCGCCGATCCGGTCCCCGGGGGCGGCGGCTCCGCCGGCCAGGCCCTGAGCCTCACGGTCGACGTGTCCGGATCCTGGCGGTCCGGCCACCGCGGAGCGCAGTGGAACTCGACCGAGGGGCGCTCCCCCGCCGAGCTCCGCGACCTCGCCGCGACCGTCGCGCGCGCCCGCCCGGCCGCCGCGAAGGACGTGAGCATGGCCGGGATCGTCGGCACCGCGGGCATGCTCGCGGAGGCGAGCGGCACGGGCGCGGTGGTCGACGTGGCGGACGTGCCCGTTCCCGGATCCGCCGACGTCACGATGGGCGACTGGCTGACCTGCTTCCCCGGCTTCGGGATGCTGACCGCCGACGCCCCGGGCGCCTCGCGCATGGCGTCGCCGCACGCGACGACCGCGGGGATCGGACGGCTGACGGCCGAGCCCGGGGTGACGCTCCGGTGGCCCGACGGCGTGGTGACGCCCGCGGTGGACGCGGGGGTCACCGGCCTCGGCGCGGCCTGAGCGGCGCGGCCTCAGCGGCGCGGCCTCAGTACTCGATGCGCCCGTGCCGGCTGTGGAACTCCCCCGTCGGCCCGTCCGGCCCGACGAGCGCCATCGCGACGGTCGCGTCGGTGCCCTCGGTCACGGTCTGGTGGCCGGTGTTGCCGTTGAACTCGGTCGCCGTGTAGCCGGGGTCGGTCGCGTTGATCCGGAAGCCCGGCAGGTTCTTCGCGTACTGCACGGTCGCGGTGATGAGGGCGGCCTTCGAGGTCGCGTAGGGCACGGTCATCACGTGGCTCTCGTCGGTGCCGTCGCCCGCGAGCGCGCGCGGCCAGCCGACGCCCGAGGCGACGTTGACGATCACCGGGGCCGAGGATGCCCGCAGCAGCGGCAGCGCCGCCTGCGTCACGCGCACCACGGCGACCACGTTCGTCTGCAGCACGGCCAGCATCGCCTCGGGCGTGAGGTCGTCGACGCCCTGCGAGGTGCCGAGGATCCCGGCGTTGTTGACGAGCACGTCGAGCTCGGGCAGCGACGCGATGGCGCGCTCGACGCTGGCCGGGTCGTCGACGTCGAGCTGCACGGGGTGGGCGCCCACGGCGCGGGCGGCGTCGCCGTCGGCGGTGTCGCGCATGCCTGCGTGGACGGTGTGGCCGGCCTCGACGAGGCGGCGGGCGGTCTCGAGGCCGAGGCCCCGGTTGGATCCGGTGATCAGTGTCGTGGTCATGTGTCGAGCCTGCGCCTCCGCGGCCGCGCCGCCCAGGCACCGGTCGACGGGAGGACCGGCGGTACCAGGCTGATCCGCCCGCCAGCGCGGAGGATGGGGGCATGACCGAATTCGCGAGCGTGCTCCGCTCCTGGCGCGAGCGCGTGCAGCCGGCGGACGTGGGCCTGCCCGCGGGATCGCACCGCCGCACCGCGGGCCTCCGCCGCGAGGAGCTGGCCGCGCTCGCGGGCGTCAGCGTCGACTACGTCGTGCGGCTCGAGCAGGGCCGGTCGGTGAACCCGTCGCCGCAGATGCTCGGCGCGCTCGCCCGCGCGCTCCGTCTCACCGAGGACGAGCGCGACCACCTGCACCGGGTCGCGGGCGTCGCCCCACCCGGACGCGGCGAGGTGCCGCGCCACATCACCCCGGGCGTGCACCGGATCGTCGACCGGCTGGGCGACGTGCCCATCGCGGTGTTCACGGCCACGCACGACATGCTGCTCTGGAACCCGCTGTGGGCGGCGCTCAACGGCGACCCGTCGACGCGCACCGGCTGGGACCGCAACCTCGTCTGGACCTACTTCACGCAAGGGCACGGGGGCACCGACTTCGACGCCGTGCACGAGGAGGAGTTCGCGCGCGACCTCGCGGCCGACCTGCGCACGGCCGTCGGACGCTACCCCGCGGATCGCGCGCTCGCCCGGCTCGTCGCGTGCCTGCGCACCGAGGTCCCGGAGTTCGAGCGGCGCTGGAGCGAGGCGCGCGTCGCCGAGCACCGGTCCAGCCGCAAGACCGTGACGAGCACGCCGGTCGGCCCCATCACGATCGACTGCGACACCCTCTCGGTGCCGGGCAGCGACCTCCGCATCGTCGTCTACACGGCGGAGCCGGGCAGCACGGACGAGACGCGGCTGGATCTCCTCCGCGTCACGGGGCTGCAGGCGCTGACGACGGCGCCCGTGGAGGTGGCGGGGGCCTGATCCGGGCGCGCGGCCCATGCACCGCGCCGCACGTCGCCGCCCCGCACGACGGCGCCCGTGGAGGTGGCGGGGGCCTGATCCGGGCGCGCGGCCCATGCACCGCGCCGCACGTCGCCGCCCCGCACGACGGAGCCCCGGCCGCCGCGCGTCGAGGGCGCGGCGTCCGGGGCTCCGGTCGGACGAGGGGTCGGGATCAGCTCGGCTCGAGCACCCGCTCCGACACGGCGGACGCGTCCGCCGAGACCGCGACGCGCTCCACCGACGTGCCCACGTACCGCTCGTCGGCGATGGTGACGTGGTGCGCGGATCCGGTGATCTCGATCGCCGCCTCCGTCTCCTTCACCGCGCTCGACGGCCCGACCCACAGCTCGACCGCGCCCGGCTCGACCACGCGGCGGTACCGCAGGTCGGTGAGGGCGAGGCGGGTGGTGGGCACCCGGAAGGTGACGCGCGCGGACTCGCCGGCGGCCAGGTCCAGCCGCAGGTAGCCGAGCAGCTGCGCGACGGGCCGCGTGACGCTGCCCTGGACGTCGCGCGCGTACAGCTGCACCACGTCGGTGCCGTCGCGGTCGCCCGTGTTGCGCACCTCGACGGTGGCGGTGAACGCCTCCCCCGCCGCGACCTCGGCCGACTCCACGGACAGGTCGCTGCGCGCGAACGTCGTGTACGAGAGGCCGTGCCCGAACGGGAGCACGGGCGTGGGATCCGCGCTCGTCACCTCGCTCGGTCCCCCGAGGATCGGGTGCAGGTACGAGAACGGCTGCGCGCCCGCCGAGCGCGGGAGCGACACGGGCAGGCGGCCCGACGGCGACACCCGGCCGGAGAGCACTCCCGCGATCGCGGATCCGCCCTCCTCGCCCGGGAAGAACGCCTGGAGCACGGCCGCCGGAGCGGAGTCCCCCTCGAGAGCCCACGCCACCGCGTACGGCCGGCCGGTGAGCAGCACCACGACCACGGGGGTCCCGGTGGCGCGCACGGCCTCGACCAGCTCGCGCTGCACGCCGGGCAGCTCGAGGCTCTCGACGTCGTTGCCCTCGCCGACCGTGCCGCGGCCGAACAGGCCCGCCCGGTCGCCGACGACCACGACCGCGAGGTCGGATCCGCG
>Ga0265780_10001843_pt1 | contig 29370 bp, 25 predicted proteins | sample P1T30metagenome_FD_192432 | JGI IMG/M metagenome (GOLD analysis project Ga0265780, IMG submission 192432) | Plant litter microbial communities from East Loma Ridge, Irvine, California - P1 T30 | ecosystem: Environmental > Terrestrial > Plant litter > Unclassified | place: USA: California... | reverse complement strand
GGCCGGTCCTGTACGGCTCCCCGTAACCGCCACCCAAAACCCCCCCCCCCCTGCGGGGTGGGGGGGGGGGGGGGGGGGGTGCCTCGCAGAGAGGGAAGCTCTGCTGGACTGCCCCACCCCAACCCCTCCCCTGAAGGAGAGGGGCTATTTTCGGTCGTCCACGCCGCAAGCGCCGGGTATTTCGCTTCCGTGCAAAAATGCGCTAAGGGCGCCGACCATTCCCGGTCAGGAGCCTTTCGTGCCCCCTTCCTCGTGCCTTTCGTCGATCCGCTGACCCCCGTGCGTCCTTCCCCGCCACTGAGCATTACGCTGCGCGCGATCCTGATCGTGATCGCGCTGTTGGCCGTGCTAATCCCGGTGCTGCTCGTGCGCACCGCGCCGCGCACCGTGTCGCACCACCGCGTGCGCGCGCAGCCGCAACGCGTCGTCCCCCAGGCCGAGCTCCCGCCCGTCGAACCCGTCGCGTTCCAAAACCTCGATCCGCAGGATGCGCGATCGTACAATGCCGACGTTCCGTTCGTCGACGGTCCCAATCCCGCCGCCCGGCCCTTCCGCCTGATCGGCGACCCGTCCGCCCGCGCCCGAGCGACCGACTGCATGGCCGCCGCGGTCCTCTACGAAGCGGGCGACGACTCCACCGGCCAGCGCGCCGTCGCGCAGGTCGTCCTCAACCGCGTCCGCCACCCCGCCTTCCCGAAAACGATCTGCGGCGTGGTGTTCCAGGGTTCGGATCGCAGCACCGGGTGCCAGTTCACTTTCACCTGCGACGGCGCACTGACCCGCAATCGCTGGAGCGAGGCGCAATGGAACCGCGCACGCGGCATCGCTGCCGCTGCGCTCAGCGGCAACGTGTTCGGCAAGGTCGGCTACGCCACCCATTATCACACCAACTGGGTCGTCCCTTACTGGCAGTCCAGCCTCGACAAGATCGCCGCGGTCGACACGCACCTGTTCTTCCGCTGGACCGGCTGGTGGGGCACCGCCGCCGCCTTCAACCGCCACGTGTCCAGCGACGAGCCCGTCGTCGCGGCCCTGGCCCCCTATTCGGTCGCGCATCGTGGTGCGATCGACGGCACCACCGGTCTCATGCTTGCCGATGGCATGTTGTTCGATAAGACTGCTGCCGAAGCACCGCTTCCATCCCCGCTCAGCGGGGCATCGGGGAGCTTCCTGCTGACGCTGGATCCGGACACGATGTCCCCCGATGGCTTTGCGACCTATGCCATGCGCACGTGCGGCGACCGCGCCTATTGCAAGGTCATGGGCTGGATCGACCCGACCAAGACGCCCACCGCCCTGCCCCTTCAGCCCGCACAGATTGCGTCCATGTCGTTCAGCTACCTGCGCGATCGCTCGCGCGGATATGACAAGGCGTTGTGGAATTGCCGCGAATTCCGGCGACCGTCGGCGAACCAGTGCATGAAGGCGCAGACCTTCCTGACCGGCGCACGGCTCGCGAGCGAAATGCTCAAACTCGACGAGGAGCCGGCTCCGTCCACTGCCCTTCCGCCGCATGTGCCGCTGCTGTCCGACGGATTGACCGGCGTTCGTCGCAAGGAACCCGCACTCGCCGACAAGCCCGGGGCATCGCCCCGCGGTGCCCCGGTCACGCCAGCCGCGAAACCAGGCGACCTTCCGAAACTGTGACGGCCTGAAACCGCAACGCCGTGGTCGCGAGGCGGATCAGCGCGGCGTGATTTCCCACGCCGCGCCGTTGCGCTTCGCGACCGCGCCGACACGTTCCGCGAGCCGCGGCACGTCGTTGGCTGCCTTGCCCGTCAGATGGATCGTACCGGTCACGGGGCTCTGTGCCAGGACGGGTTCGATCGTCACGTCCACGCCGTCGAGCCGTCGCAGAACGCTGACCGCGCGCACGAAAGGCTCGCCGGAAAACGTCACGGCCCCCGTCCGCCAGCCGCCGACATGGGACGGATTAACCCGCGACACTGCGACATGCCCGGTATCGTCGCGTGCGGTCACGGCCGCGCCCGCCTGCAGCGTCAGCTTGTCCTTGCGGGGCTGGAACAGCACGGCACCCTCTGCAACCTGCACGTCGAGCCGGTAGCCCTCGCGTTCGGCGTTGAAGACCGTGCCCATATCCTTGACGCTCAACATGCCCGATCGAAGCACGAACGGCTTGTCGGCATCGTGGCGAACGTGGAACGTCGCCTCCCCCGCCGCCAGCGTCGCAGTTCGGGGGTTGGACCGATCGAGTTCGAGCCGCGTCGCGCCATTCAGCTCGACGCGCGTTCCGTCGGCCAGCGCGATCGTGCGCTGCTCGCCCGGCCTGGTCGTCACGACATAAGGGTCTGCCGCCGTGTTGGGCAGCGACGGTAGCACGACCAGCGACAGGCTTGCCGCCAGCGCAAGTGCCCCTGCCCCGACTCCCCAGCGCAGCCACGACCGCGCCCGGTTCCGTTCGGCCGGCGGCACGGCTTCTGCCGCATCGACCGGGAACAGTTCCGGATGGTCCGCCATGTGATCCAGATCGAGCGCAACGGCGTCATAGGCCGCGGCGTTCGCTTCATCCGCCTCGAGCCAGTCGACGAATTCGCGCCAGGCGGCCTCGTCCATGTCGTTCTGACGCAAATGCCAGTCGATCGCCTGATCCGACCTGTTCGAGCCATCACTGCTCATGGCTATTCCCTTCGTCTTCAAGACGATGCGGTTTGACCTTTTCCGCCTTGCCCGACACCTCCGGGTTCGTTTCCGCGTCCACCACCTCGTCGGTGCGGCTCGCGCAAATCTGCTGTACGGCCCGGCGCAGCAGCTTCTCGACCCCGCTTACCGTCATCCCGAGCCGTTCCGCGATCTCCTTCTGCGGTTGATCCTCGATGCGATAGAGCCGGAGCGCGACCCGCATGCGTTCGGGCATGGTCGCGACCTCGGCCTCGATCTGGCGCAACCGTTCGCGGCCGATCAGCGCGCGTTCCGCATCGGGCTGTTCGTCGGCGGTTGGCTGCGCGTCCTGCCAAGCCGTGTCGCGCGCGCCCGATCGCGCCGCCGACAGCCGTCGGTCGGCGGCCAGGTTGGAGGCGATCCGGCACAGATACGCCGTCGGCTGCGCCACGGGTTCCTGCACGTCGTGCGTGTCGAGCTTGACCCAGATGTCCTGCAACGCGTCTTCAGCATCATCGGCGGTGCCAAGGCGCGCCGTCAGCAGGCGCAGCAGCAGCGATCGTTCCCGAAGGAACGCCGCCTTGAGTCCGTCCTGGGATCCAGGGGGAGAGGAATCGCTTACCATCGCCACCATGCTAAAGCCCCGATCCCGGCGCTTCGCAAGGCGCGATGCCACCAATTGCGCGGATTCAGGCCGCGAGGCGCTCGACTGCGGCTGCCGTGCTGCGCGACTGTAACGAAGCGTCGCCCGTGGCCTGGAACTGGCGCTCGCGGATACGATCGCTGGTCAGTTGGCGCGCGGCGAGGCGGCGCGCGAGGAACGTATAGAAAAACCAGTCCCGTCTGCCGCCCGGGATGAAATGATACGCCAGCCGTTCGAACAGCGTCCAGCGGATCGAGGCGCGGTCGCGATCACGCGGCGACGGGGAGCAGCGGAATGACGCACCGTAGGCAATCTTCCCGACACGCGCGACGCGGTGCATGATCTCGTGGTCTTCCAATACATAGCCCCAGCGTAGTGGGTCGAACTGACCCACCTGATGGAGCGCGGCTGCGCGAAAGACCTGCCCCGCACCGCCGGTATGGCATTGCCGCGGGAACACCGCCGCGGCGCGTGCGACCCGTCGTGCCGCCCGGTGATGCTCGCGCGACGTCGCCTCGGCCGGAACGAAACAGGCGCCCGCCGCCACGGCACCCTCATCCAGCAGATGTCCGGCCTGACGCAGATAATCGGAAGGGTACAGCGTATCCGCATCGCAGGTCGCGACGTAGCCGGTGCGCACCTGTGCGACGGCGGCGGCGAGCGCGTTGACCTTCCCCGGCCGTTGCTCGGAGATCAGCACGAACGCCAGACCATGCTGGCGACAGGCCGCGGTCGCGACGGCAGCGCTGTCATCGGTCGAGCCATTGTCGACGAGGATCAGTTGGAACGCCACGTCCTGCGCGGCAAGGCTCGCGAGCGTCGCCCCGATCAGCGCACGCTCGTTGAAGAACGGAACCACCACGGTCCAGCGGCCATCGCGATGTCCGGGCGGTGGGGTGATCGGAACGGCATGAAGGCGTTCAAAACAAAGCGTCGCAGTGAGCAAGGCAAGTCTCCTTGCTGCCATGACGACGTAGTGCCGACATAACCGGACACGTTGGAAAACATGACGAAAATTTCACGCCGTGGCGCGGGATCAGCGGCGCGCGAGCCGCCCCAGCACTTCGTCCAGGGCCGAGAGGAACCTCGATCGATCGGTCTTCGCGAACGGTGCCGGTCCACCGATCGCATCCCCGCCCGCGCGCAGATCCGCCATGATCGCGCGGACCGCGATCGCATTGCCGATCGATGCGCTGGTGAACGGCTTGCCATTGGGCGCCAGCACGCTCGCCCCGGCTTTCAGACAGCGATCGGCGAGCAGGATATCCCCGGTGACGACCACGCTCGCGGCGTTGGCCCGCTCCGCGATCCAGTCGTCGGCTTCGTCGAACCCCGCCCCCACCACGATCCGCCCGAGCAGCGGGTGGATCGGGATCCGGATCGGGCTGTTGCTGACGACGGTGACTGCGACGGCGCGGCGCAACGCGACCTTGTAGATCTCGTCCTTTACCGGACAGGCGTCGGCATCGACATAGATGTGCAGCGGTGACGGCATGGTGTGCCCTCTAGCGAAAGCCCGGCGGACATTCCATATCGGTTCGGCGCCAAGGGGTGCGGTCACGAAGGAGCACGCCCCATGCCGCTATACGAAATCGACGGAAAGGCCCCGACGCTCGGCGCCAACAGCTGGGTCGCACCGAGCGCCGAACTGATCGGCGACGTCGTGCTCGGCGAGGGTGCGAGCGTCTGGTTCGGCAGCGTGATCCGCGCGGACAACACCCAAATCGCAGTCGGCGCGCGCAGCAACGTCCAGGAAGGTGCGATGGGGCATTCCGACCCGGGCGCCCCCCTGACGATCGGTGAGGATTGCACGATCGGGCACCACGCGATCCTGCACGGCTGCACGATCGGCGACCGCGTGTTGATCGGCATGGGCGCAACGATCCTCAACCACGCGGTGATCGGCGAGGATTCGCTGGTCGGGGCCGGTGCGCTCGTCACCGAGGGCAAGGTGTTCCCGCCCGGCAGCCTGATCGTCGGCAGCCCGGCGCGCGCGGTGCGCGAGCTCGATGCGGCGGCCAAGGCGATGTTGCTCGTATCGGCGCAGCATTACGTGTCCAATGCGCGGCGTTATGCCGCCGGACTGCGGCGTATCGACTGACGGCTGCGCGGATTCGCGGTCGCGGCGACGCTGATCGGGGCGGAAGCGGAGTCCTCGCTTCGAGCGGTCTTTCGCACCAACTGGCGCGCAAATGGGACGATACGCCAAGTTCGGCTTGCATCGGACGTTGCTGCGATGCAGCAAATGCGACTCATGGACAGAGCCGTTTCCTTGCCTTTTCTGCATAGTCCGACGCGATTCCTCGCACATTACGTCGCTGCCCGTCCGGGTATCTTCATCACGCTGGGGATCTTGGTCGCCGCCGCGTCGATCAGCTCGATCGGTGTCCAATATGCGATGAAGCTCCTGATCGACGCCATGACCGGCGGCGTCCGCGCAAGAAGCACTGTTTATGCGGCACTTGGCGGATTTCTCAGCCTCGTCATTCTCGAAAGCGTGCTCCAGCGCGCCGGCGCGCTGACGCTCGGCCAGGCGACGGTCAGTTCGGGGGTCGGGATCCGGCTCGACATGGTCAACTATCTGACCGGGCACCAGATGCCGTTCTTCCAGAACCAGCGCGCGGGTTCGCTCGGGCATCGCATTTCGGGGCTCGCCGGGATTTTCGGGGCCATCGTCCATCGCCTGCTGCGCGAGGTCACGCCGCCCTTGATCACCTTCGCGGGCGCGATGCTGATCTTCGTGACGATCGATGCCGTGATGGCGGCAATCCTTGGCGCGGTGTTCCTGGCCGTCACCGCAGCGCTCATATTGCTCGGTCTGCGTGGTCACGTCCACCATACCGCCTTCGCGCAACACGCCGGTACCGCCGGTGGCGAACTGATTGATCTGATTGGAAACATCTGGGTCGTAAAGGCTTTCGCCGCCCGCGACCGGGAACTCACGCGACTGGAAGGCTTCCTCGACGAGGAAGCCAGCGCACAACGTCGCGGCTGGTTCTTCGTCGAGCAAATGCGGGGCCTGCACGACCTCGCGCTCGCCGTGCTGGTCGGCGGAACGCTGATATGGGCGATCGGGCGCTGGTCGACCGGCGCGATCTCGACCGGCGACGTCGTCATCATCAGCACAATGACGTTCCGCATCCTCCACGGATCGCGCGACCTCGCCATGGCGGTGATCGATACCAGCCAGCAGTTCAGCTACTTACGCGAAACGCTCGACATCATCGGTGTCCCGCAGACCCTGAGCGACATTCCCCATGCGCCGCGCCTGCGAGTCGGCGAAGGTCATGTCGAAATGGCAAACGTCACCTTCGGCTACGATGCCAGCGACCCAATCATCCACGATCTGACCCTCAACGTCCCGGCCGGGCAGAAGGTCGGGATCGTGGGTGCATCGGGCGGCGGCAAGTCGTCGCTACTTCAGTTGATCCAACGCTTCCACGACCCGCAGATCGGCCATATCGCGATCGACGGGCAGCGGATCGACCAGGTGACGCAGGAATCGTTGCGCGATGCTATCGCGGTGGTGCCGCAGGAGGTTCTTCTCTTCCACCGCTCGGTCATCGACAACATCCGGATCGCGCGCCCGGATGCGAGCGACGAGGACGTTCACACCGCCGCCGAAGCCGCCGGGTGCGACGATTTCATCCGCCGGTTGCCGCACGGATACGACAGTGTCGTCGGTGAACGCGGCTCCAATCTTTCAGGCGGGCAACGCCAACGGATTGGCATCGCGCGCGCTTTTCTGAAGAACGCGCGGATCGTGTTGCTCGATGAAGCGACGAGCGCGCTGGATTCGGAAAGCGAACTGGAGGTGCAGAACGGTCTGGACGCGCTCGTCCGCAACCGCACCGTGATCGCCGTCGCGCATCGGCTCTCGACCATCGTCGGGTTCGACCGCGTGATCGTGGTGGACCGCGGTCGCATCGTCGAGGATGGCCCGCCGCAACAGCTCCTGCGCCGGAAGGATGGCGCATTCCGGCAGTTGTGGCTCCTCCAGGTGGAGGGTCTCGACCAATCAGCACCAGGTCTCGATTTCGCCGCCGCCAGCGGTCGGTTCCGCGACGTGTCGATGGCACGTGGACGGATGCTGCACCGTGCCATGCGGACCGCGTGGAACAACGTAGCAGACCGCGACTGACGGGACCCCGGCCGGTTCGAACGTTTAAATTGGCGGCGCTGAGGGTAGTACCCCGGCTTGCACGGTCCGTTTGACGGCCGGGCCTTGCACCGCCAAGCGGCGGTGCAAGGCCCGGCGCTGACGATCAGGAGGACGTGCGTCCCCATGCGGCAACGTCATCTCGGATCCGGGCATCGACCTGACGACGCGCTGCCATCGTCGACACGATCCGCGTTGCTGCACCGCGTGCTTCCTTCGGCAGGTTGGCGGTTGCGAACGCGTTGATCTTCGCGGGCATGGCCGGATCGTCGGATCCAGCCCCCAGGCCTGCGACGAACCCGGCGCGCGTGCTCGTCTCGACCAGCGTGTTGACCAAGGCGATATGGGCTACCGCAAAGTCGAACGCCATGTCGGGATGTTCATTCGCGACCGCGCGCAGCAGGCTGGCCTTCTGCGGCGCGGTGAACCGATCGGTGCTGAGCAGCGCAAGGGCATTCTGTGCGAGTGCATCGTCCTTTGCTGCGCCCAGCAAGCGAACATAGCTGTTCTTGGTAACGGGGTTCTTTTCAGCAACAGTCAGCGCGAGGAGTGCATCCCAATCCGCCGACGTCGCATTGTGCGCGAACACGCCCAGAATCGGCGCGCGGATCGGCGCGGGGATCGCGTCCGGGTTCTTCTGCAACGCCGCGAACAGTTCGCGCGATTTTGCGATGACCGCGGCATCGCCATGATCGCCCAATACCGAGATCAGCGTCTCGCGCAGCGTCGCCGTCAACGCGCCCTCGTCGCCTGCAGCAGTAAATCCAACCCGCGCCATGACGGGTTGAAGCGTCCGCACGATCTTGGCACCGACCGCATCGCGCGCCGGCCCCTTTGCAACCCGGCCATCCAGATCAGACATCTGGCTTGCGACCGTCTGCCAGAGCAAGGGGTTCGCTTCGATCCCGATTGCGCCGACATCCGCGAAGTACCGATCGAGCCGCTGATTGCCGCCCTTCGCCAGCGCGAAATCATCCCCCAGCGTACCGAGCTGGTCGGTCAGCTTGAGCTTTGCGAAATCACGCACGATCGCCGCGTGCCCAGCGGGGCTATACTGTACGCGCGCATAGCTCGCCTTCTCGTGGTTTAGGACAACCGTCCCGCAGCCTGTGGCTGTCACCGGCTGCACGGCCGCACCGCGCACGGTCGCACGCACGTCCGGTTGCCCCAGCACCCCGAGCGTCATCGGTACGCGCCACGTCTGTGCCTGCTTGGCAGAATCATCATAAGCGAACCGTCCCTGCGTCAGGCTGACCAGGGTGTTCCCACCGACGCAGCGCGTATCCGTCATCGTCACCAGCGGCACGCCGGGTTGGAGCGTAAAATCATGCGCGATCGCCGCAACAGGGGTCTTGGCGGCGGCGGACAATTCCTGCCAGAGCTGATCCGTCGCGGTGTTGCCGTACTTGTACTTGGCCATGTACCCGCGGATCCCGGCGCGGAACGTCTCCGCCCCCAGCGTCGACTCGAGCATCCCGATGACGGCCTGCCCCTTCATGTAGGTGATCCCGTCGAACGCCTGGCCGATCTGATCGACGGTCTCGACGTGGCGGATGATTGGATGCGTGCCACTGGTCGAATCGACCTGAAGCGCCCCTTCGCGATCCTGCGCTACTGCGGTCGCAGCAGCGTACCATTCCGGGTTGAGATCGACGCTCGACTTGTTCTCCATCCACGAGGCGAACCCCTCGTTGAGCCACAAATCGTCCCACCAGTTCATCGTGACCAGATCGCCGAACCACTGGTGCGCCATCTCGTGCGAAACCACGGTGAAGATGCGCTGTTTGCCGCTCTGCGTCGCACGCTTGGCGTCGTACAGCAATTCCGGCTCGAAGTAGAAGATCGCGCCCCAATTCTCCATCGCGCCGAAGAACTGGCTGGAGCCTGGCCCGGCGATCATGTCGAGCTTGGGCAGCGGATAGGGCTGGCCGAAATAGTCGTTGTAATAGGTCAGCAGCCGCTTCGCCTGCGCAAGCGAATAGTCGCCCTGATCGACCACGCCGCGGCGCGTAATGACGCCGATCTCGGTCTTGCCCGCCATCACGGTCTTGCGCTCGACGTCCCCCATGCCGAGGAACATCAGGTAGCTCGACATCTTGGGGGTTTCGGCGAAGCGGTAGAGGCTGGTGCCGTCGGCCTGCTTGGTCACGCTGCTTGCGGGCATGTTCGAGAAGGCGGTCTGGCCGGCGGGGGCGACGGTGCTGATCGTGAAGCGCGCCTTGAACGCGGGCTCGTCCCACAACGGCGCGAAACGGCGCGCATCGGGAGCTTCGAACTGGGTCACCAGCATCCGCGCGGGAGAGCCGTCGGTATTGCTATAGTCGATCGCAAACAGACCGGCCGCGGACGTGTTGATCGTTCCGGTCCAGGCGAAGGCGAGCGAATGCTTGCCCACGCTCACCGCGGACCCCGGGGAAAGGATAAGCTGTTGCTTGGCCTCGTCGATCCGGAACGAGACCACCTTGCCGTCCAGCGTCGCGCGCGAGATCTTGAGGTCGGCGGCATTGAGAACGATCGTCGACGTCGGCTTGGTCACCTCGACGGCGACGGTTTCCTCGCCAGAGAAGGTCATCGCCTTGGCGTTCGGGCGGACGGTTATGTCGTAAGTCAGCGGAGTCACGCCCGGCGGCAATTGCCCGACGGCGAACGCCGGAGTCGCGACGGCAGACAGCAAGGCGGCGGCAAGGGACTTCTTCACGCGCAAAACTCCGGGATTGCAGTATGATGACGGTCCTTACGCGTTTCGGTTTCTGCTGCAACTATAGGCTTGCTGGACAGGCGTTTCGGTTGCGCTATGAAACGCATATGAGCATTCCTCCGTTGTTCGATCGCCTGCGGCTTCCCATCATCGGCTCGCCGCTGTTCATCATCTCGGGGCCAGAACTGGTCATCGCGCAGTGCAAGGCGGGGATCGTCGGATCCTTCCCCGCCCTGAACGCGCGACCGCAAGCGCTGCTCGATGAATGGCTTCACCGGATTACAGAGGAACTTGCTGCGCATAACCGCGATCACCCCGATCGCCCGGCGGCGCCGTTTGCAGTCAATCAGATCGTTCATCGCTCGAATGAACGGCTCGAGGCGGATCTTGCAACGTGCGCCAAGTGGCAGGTCCCGATCGTCATTACGTCGCTTGGCGCACGTGAGGATCTGAACACGGCGGTCCATAGCTGGGGCGGGATTACGCTGCACGACGTGATCGACGACCGCTTCGCGCACAAAGCGATCGAGAAAGGGGCCGACGGCCTGATCGCGGTCGCCGCAGGGGCTGGCGGCCATGCCGGGCGCCTGTCGCCATTCGCGATCATCCAGGAGATCCGCCAATGGTTCGATGGACCGCTCGCGCTGTCCGGGTCGATTGCGACCGGCGACGCGGTGCTGGCGGCGCAAGCGATGGGTGCTGACTTCGGCTATATCGGATCGCCCTTCATCGCGAGTGCCGAAGCCAATGCCGATGCGGCGTACAAACAGGGGATCGTCGACGGCAAGGCGTCGGATATCATCTATTCCAACCTGTTCACCGGGGTCCACGGCAACTATTTGCGCGGCTCGATCGAGCGCGCCGGGATGGACCCGGACAATCTCCCCGAGGGTGACCTCAAGACGATGGATTTCGGCACCGGCAACGGATCCAAGCCAAAGGCCTGGAAGGATATTTGGGGATCAGGGCAAGGGATCGGCGTGATTGATCGAGTCGAACCGGTGGCGGCGATGGTCGATCGGTTCGAGCGGCAGTATCTCGCTGCCCGGGCTCGGCTCAAGATCTGATCGGCTACCGTCAGAAGGCGAGTGCCAACCGTCCTTGCAACGAATGGACCGGGCTTGGCTTTGTCACCGGCGCCTTGCCGCGCGCCGCCTCGATCCGCGCGACACGGCTGTGCAGATCACGACTCGCATCGATCAGGCGTCGGGCTGCTGGCGGCAAGGCATCCAATGCGGCACCGTCGCTGCGCGGCGCATCGCTCAACCGCCGCGACGGATCCAGTGATTCGCTCAATTCCATTTCCCCGGCATCGACCGCACGCTGTGTCAGCAACCACGCGATCACATGCATCAGGCGAGTCGTGACCTTGAGCGATTCGCAGCTGAACGACACCCGCGCCATCGGCTCGAGCGCGTCGCGATCGTTACGGCTGCCGTCGTCGAAATAGCTCCGCGCTTCGTCCGCCAGAATCATCGCGTCGGTATACAGCGTGTCGATCACGCGGCGGTGCATCCGCGAGTCCTGCAGAAGTACGGTCATTTCGTCCATGTCGCACAAATCCGCCTCGATCGGTATCGTTTCCCCCGGTTGTTGCGTTGAACCGGCTGCAATCCTGCAATGAAACGCTCCCCGACGGCGTTCAGGCGATGATATCTGGCACGAGCTGATCCTCCAGCAACGCGATTTCATCGCGTAGCCGAAGCTTGCGTTTCTTGAACCGTGCGAGCTGAAGCTGGTCGGTTGACGAACCGCTTAGCAACGCCGCGATCGCGGAATCGAGATCGCGATGTTCGACGCGTAACACTTCCAGGCGCTTTGCGATCAGGTTGTCGTCCATCGGGTCCCCATTCGATCGGCCGACCCTAGCAAATTGCCGTGGCAGGGTCCGGATAAAATGCGGCTGATCGCACAAATCGGTGAATGTATCTCCTGACCATCAAATGGCGGGGAGACAATTGCCCCACAGGGTGGTTTAATCCGTCCCCCAAGTAGCACATGAAGGAGGTACGCAGAGTATGCAGACCGCACATCATTCGGCCCTGGCAGCCAAACATGCAGTGCTCGACCGACAAATCGCCGCAGAAGCGCAGCGCCCCCTGCCCGACGCGACCGCGATTGCCGCGTTGAAGAAGCAGAAGTTGCAAATCAAACAGGAAATCGAACAGCTTCAATAGCGTGCTTGGTCCGGGCGCGATGGCGCCCGGACTGTTTAGCGCAGATTGCCCCGCGGAATGATTGGCTTAACATACACAGGCGTATGCGCGCCCTGCCCCACCGGCTTTCGCGCCAACATGGGATCGATGTGCTTGTCGAACGCTATTCCGATTCGCCCCGACGTCGACCAGGCGACCTGACCCTTCACCCAACCGATCCCGCGAATTTCGGCTTCGACCCGGACGTCGCGATCGAGTCCCTCGGGATAGTCGGCCATCATGCCACCTGCAGACAAGTTGCGCACGCGCACTGGCGTGACATCAACCGTTCCCGCCACCCGTAGCATGGCCATAAGGAACAGGCTGTCGCGCACGTCCTGCCGGTTGGAGGTCGCGTCGTCGGCCGCGATGGGTGAATGATCTGGCGAATTTTGGTCCATTATAGAAGGTCGTGCCGATCCCGTTCAAAGCTTGTGATTACGCAAAGGGTATTTACGCAAAAACTGGTTTAGATCGGATTAATGTCGGCGGGTCTCAACCCGCTGAAGGTTATTCCTCGCGCGAAACCTTTTCGTGGCGTTCGTGACGCTCCTGCGCTTCGACCGTCATCGTCGCGATCGGGCGCGCTTCAAGCCTGGCCAACGAGATCGGTTCGCCGGTTACCTCGCAATAGCCGTATTCGCCTTCGTCGATTCGGCGCAGTGCCGCCTCGATCTTGGAGATCAGCTTGCGCTGGCGATCGCGTGTGCGCAGTTCGATCGACCAGTCGGTCTCGCTCGAGGCGCGATCCGTCAGGTCGGCCTCGCGCAGCGTATCGACCTGCAACTGCGATAGCGTTCCCGCCGCCTCGCGCAGGATCGCATCTTTCCAGGACTGCAATTTGCTCCGGAAATACGCTTGCTGCCGCGGATTCATAAACGCCTCATCGGCGTTCGGGCGGTAGCCATCGTCAGCGCTCTTAGGCACTGCGAACTGTTCGGATTCGTCCAATCGATTCAAGACCGTCGCCATCCCACTCTCTCCGCTCGGTCACCGGGCGCGTTGTGCACCTCCGGACCCCCCCGGGCCAACTCCCTAGTCAGCGCGCCTATAGCATGACGCCGCCACTCCACAAGCAGCACTGTTGCAAAGCTTTGAGGCTTTCTTATCGAATTATTGCAAATTTATGCGCGAATCGTGTGGGATACGACCGTCTCGTGTGTTCCGCGGTGATTGTTGAAAGAAGCGACGTGTCATTGCAGGACAACGAGAACAGTCCATACGACGACAACCACACGGCGAAAAACCGACCTGAACGGATCGCCGGCACCCGGCATTAGTCTTCGGCAGGATTGCCCGGCGCATGTTCGCGCCGATGGGCGCTCGCAACGGCCTACGCTACGGTACCAGCGCTAATTACCAGCACTGCCACCAGCATAGCCGTTTGGGGCCGATGCTGCACTACTCCTCGTCTGCAACCGTCTGACGCAGGGGATGACGGCCGACGTCGCAAGCACGCCTTCGCTGCGCTGCGTCTTGCTTCGCTGCCGGGGCGGCGTCATAGCCACGCGATGCACGACATCCGCCTAATCCGCGACGATCCCGCCGCGTTCGACGCCGCCCTTGCTCGACGCGGCGTAGCCCCCATTGCCACAGAACTGGTCGCCCTGGACGAACGCCACCGTTCGCTGACGACCGAAGCGCAAGTTGCGCTGGCGCGGCGCAACGAAGCATCAAAGGCGATCGGTGCGGCGAAGGCGGCAAAGGACGAGGCAACATCGTCCGCGCTGATGCAGGAGGTCGCCGTGCTGAAACAGCGTCTTCCTGCAATCGAGGCCGAGGCAAAATCGCTTGGGGATGCCTTGCAAGAGCGCCTTGCGATCCTGCCCAACGTGCCCCTGGCCGACGTGCCCCAGGGTACCGACGAAGACGATAACGTGATCGTCGCGGAACACGGGACACGCCCGTCCTTTGCTTTCGCACCCGTCGAGCATGATGTCCTCGGACCGCCACTCGGGCTCGATTTCGAGACAGGTGCCGCAATGTCTGGCGCGCGGTTCACCCTCGTGCGAGGCGCTGCGGCGAAGCTGCACCGGGCGCTCGGGCAGTTCATGCTCGATACGCTGTCGGATCGGCACGGGTATGAGCAGGTCGTCCCGCCACTGCTCGTGCGCGACGAGGCGCTGTTCGGCACGGGACAGTTGCCCAAATTTGCCGAGGACCTGTTCCACACCACCGACGGCCGCTGGCTGATCCCGACCGCAGAGGTCAGCCTGACCAATATTGTCGCCAACAGCATCCTCAGCGAAGCCGAGCTTCCACTTCGTTTTGCGGCCCTTACTGCCTGCTTCCGGTCCGAAGCTGGCGCGGCTGGCCGCGATACGCGCGGTTTCATTCGGCAGCACCAGTTCGAGAAGGTCGAGATGGTCTCGATCGTCCCTCCCCACGCCTCCGAAGCCGAGCACGAGCGCATGACCGCCTGTGCCGAATCGATCCTGATCGCGCTGAACCTTCCCTTCCGGAGAATGAAACTGTGCACGGGCGACATGGGGTTCACGGGCGCACGGACCTATGACCTCGAAGTCTGGCTACCCGGACAGGATCGCTACCGCGAGATTTCGAGCTGTTCGACCTGCACCGATTTCCAGGCCCGCCGCATGAACGCGCGCTACCGGCCGGAGGGAGAGAAGGGTACGCGCTTTGTCCATACGCTCAACGGCTCGGGGCTTGCTGTCGGCAGGACGTTGGTCGCGGTGCTGGAGAATTACCAGCAGGAGAATGGGACGGTCGCCGTGCCGGAGGTCTTGGTACCGTATCTCGGTGGGATGACGCTGCTCGAGCCCACCCGCTGATGCGGATCCTGCTGACCAATGACGATGGCTATCACGCCCCCGGACTGAAGGTTCTGGAGGAGATTGCCGCGCGTTTGTCGGACGATATCTGGGTCGTGGCGCCAGCGGAGGAACAGTCGGGCGCAGGGCATTCGCTGACGCTCACCCGGCCGATCCGCGTACGCAAACATGGCGAGAAGCGTTTTGCGGTGGCGGGCACCCCGACGGATGCGGTGATGATGGCGCTCGCGCGGATCATGCAGGATCAGAAGCCCGATCTCATCCTGTCCGGGGTCAACCGCGGGGCAAACCTGGCGGAGGACGTGACCTACTCAGGGACGGTTTCGGCGGCGATGGAGGGCGCGCTTGCGGGCGTTCGCTCGATTGCGCTCAGCCAAGTGTACAGCCGCGAAGGAGCAGGGGATGCCGTTCCGTTCGAGGCGGCAGCGGCATGGGGAGAACGCGTGCTGCGTCCGCTACTGGATGCGCCGCTAGAACCACGCAGCCTGGTCAACATCAACTTCCCACCAGTCGCGGCAGACGCGGTCAAGGGCGTAAAGATCGTTCAGCAGGGGCTGCGCGATTACGGTCGGCTGCAGATCGCCACCAATCACGATCCGCGCGGGTACGAATATCACTGGTTCGCGCTCGGCCAGACAGTGCATACGCCCGCGCATGCGACCGACCTGGAAGCGATTGCCGACGGGTACGTTGCCATCACCCCGCTCCATCTGGACATGACGCACCGCCCTTCCCTTGCCATGCTGGCGGAACGGTACGGCTGAGGTGATGCGGAAAGGACCTTTCGGCATGATGGTCTTTCCCGTTGCGATGATCGCCCTCGCGCTACCGGCATGCATTCCACAGGCCGAACCACCTGCAGTCGGATATCCCCGCGCGGGAGCTTCGCCACACCCCGATCCACGACAGCAGTCGGTCGAGCCAGACGCCCCACGCGATCAGCAAAACGACCGATATCGTCATGTACTCTCGCGTCGCGCCTCCCCGCAGCGCGCGCGACCGACCCGTCCGGCGCGACCGCCCCAGGAACGGCGCTACGTACCGCGTGACGACCAGCAGCCGTACGAACCCCAAAGGGGATATCAATCCGCAAAAGCCGATGACAGCTCCCCTCGAAGCGCCACACATGCGCTCGCGGCATGGCAGGCCCGCCCCGTTGCGCCTTCGGCAGAGCAAGTCGACCCCTCAACCTACATTGTCCGCCCGGGCGACACCCTCGGCGTCATCGGCGATCGCACCGGAGCCGGATCCGAAGCAATCGCGCGGGCCAACGGTCTTGCCGCGCCGTTCATCGTGCGAACGGGCCAGCGCCTGAGCATTCCCGGTGGGCGATATCACCGGGTCGCGGCGGGCCAGACCGGGATCGCGATCGCCCGCGCCTATGGGGTCGACTGGTCGCGGATCATCGCCGCCAACGACCTGCGCGAGCCCTATACGCTCCGCGTCGGAATGCGGGTCGTGATCCCGGGAACCTCGTCCCGCAGTACTGCCGCCGAACGCGCTGCGGCCTTCACCCTTGATATCGACGATCTTGTGACCGGCAGCGAACCAGCGCTTGCCGCCAACCAACGCCCTACCCGGCCCTCGACCTCGTCCGCCCGCGTCCTGGCACCGACCCAGGCGCTCGCTCCGCCCGCCCGGCTGACCAGCGGGTTCGACTGGCCGGTGCACGGCCGGATCGTGACGCGGTTCGGGCCGGGTGCAAGCGGGGAACGCTACAACGGCGTCAAGATCGCGGTGCCGCGTGGAACGCCAGTCCTGGCGGCCGCAGACGGAGTCGTCGCCTATGCTGGCGGGGGCATCCCACAGCTTGGTGACGTCATCATCATCCGGCATGGCGACGGATGGGCGACGGTCTATGGCCACGCCAGCAAGTTGCTCGTTCAGCGTGGGCAAGCGGTCCGCCGTGGTCAGACGATCGCGATGTCGGGCGATTCGGGCGGAGCGCCCCGCCCAGAAGTCCATTTCGAGATGCGCAAGGGCCGCACGCCGATCGACCCGCAACGGCAATTGCCCGCAATCTGATCCCGGCGCTTGGCAGGGTGACGCGACGATCGGACTTTTGTAGAGCAACGCGCATGACCAGCTTTTCCTCCGATCTGCTCCGCCTGCTGTCAACGCGCGGCTACATCCACCAGATGACTGACGCCGCCGCGCTCGATGCGTTGGCGAGCAAGCAGGTCATTCCCGGATACATCGGTTTCGATCCGACGGCGCCGTCGCTCCACGTCGGCAGTCTGGTTCAGATCATGCTGCTTCGGCGGCTCCAGCAGAGCGGGCACAAGCCGATCGTACTGATGGGCGGCGGGACCGGCAAAATCGGCGATCCGAGCTTCAAGGACGAGGCTCGGAAGCTGCTCGGCGAGGACGGGATCAAGGCGAACGTGGCCTCGATCCGCCGCATCTTCGAACGCTTCCTGACCTTCGGCGACGGACCGACCGATGCGGTGATGCTCGACAATGCCGAGTGGCTCGATGCGCTCGAATATATCCCGTTCCTGCGTGACGTCGGCCAGCATTTCTCGGTCAACCGGATGCTCGCGTTCGATTCCGTAAAGCTGCGGCTCGACCGCGAACAGTCGCTCAGCTTCCTCGAATTCAACTACATGATCCTGCAGGCGTACGACTTCATGGAACTGTCCCGGCGTGCGGGCTGCCGGCTTCAGATGGGGGGATCGGACCAGTGGGGCAACATCGTCAACGGGATCGAGCTCGCCCGCAGGATGGACGGGACCGAAGTGTTCGGTGTGACGACCCCGCTCATCACGACCGCCGACGGCGGCAAGATGGGCAAGACGATGGCGGGTGCGATCTGGCTCCACGAGGATCAGCTCCCGCATTTCGACTATTGGCAATTCTGGCGCAACACCGACGACCGTGACGTCGGTCGGTTCCTGCGCCTGTTCACTGACCTGCCGTTGGACGAGATTGCGCGCCTCGAGGCGCTCGAGGGCGCGGAGATCAACGAGGCGAAGAAAATCCTGGCTGATGCGGCCACGGCTTTGTGTCGCGGCGCGGATGCCGCCGCAGAGGCCGCAGAAACCGCGCGGAAGACCTTCGAGGAGGGCAGCGTGGGTGGACTGCTGCCGACGTTCACGGTCGACGGGAGTATCAGCATCGTCGACGCGCTGATTGGATTGGGGCTGGCAACGTCAAAGGGCGAGGCAAGGCGTCTGATCAAGGGCGGCGGGGCGCGCGTTGGCGCGGAAAAGGTCAGCGACGAAACGCTGGTCATCACAATCGGGGACGAACCGGTCCGCATTGCCGCGGGCAAGAAGCATCACGGCCTTCTGGTTCGCTAACCGCTTGGCGGTTGCAACGGTTTGACCTTTGCGACCGCCATCGCCACGGCGAAACATCCCCAAGGCGCTGAGACCGGGCCCCTTTTATCAACCCGAGCGTAGCAGTGCGACGCCGGCATCGCGCTCGAACAGGTACAAGGCAGTCCGCGCCGCCTGACCGCGTTGACCATCCAGACCGCCATCTCGATCGATCAGGAGCCGCGCATCGTCGGTAGCGACCGGCAGCAGCGTGGTGATCATGTCGGGAGTTGCCAGCCGGAACCCCGCCTCGCCCGACTGCCGCGTGCCCAGCAATTCGCCCGCGCCGCGCAAGCGCAGATCTTCTTCGGCAATGCGAAAACCATCCGTCGTCTCGCGCATCAAGGCGAGCCGCGCACGTGACGTTTCGCTCAGGCTCCCGCCGCGGATCAGCAGGCAATTCGACTTGCCGCCACCACGGCCGACACGGCCGCGCAACTGGTGCAACTGCGCCAGGCCGAAGCGATCCGCGTGTTCGATCACGATCAGCGTGGCGTTCGGAACGTCCACCCCGACTTCGATCACGGTCGTCGCCACCAACACGCCGTGCCGGGCTTCGGAGAAGGCCTGCATCGTCGCATCCTTGTCCGCAGGCTTCATTCGGCCGTGCACCAGGCCCACTGCATCGCCAAAGCGCGCACGCAACATCTCCGCGCGCGCTTCCGCCGCCGCCATGTCGCTCTTCTCGCTTTCCTCGACCAGCGGGCACACCCAATAGGCCTGCCCGCCGTCCGCCAGATGGCGTGCAAGCGCTTCGACCACTTCCGGCAGGCGGTCCTCTGAGATGACGCGGGTCTCGATCGGCTGGCGGCCGGGCGGCATTTCGTCGAGCTGGCTGACGTCCATCTCGCCGTAATTCGCTAGTGTCAGGGTCCGCGGGATCGGCGTTGCGGTCATCGCAAGCAGATGAGGACTGCGCCCCTTCGCCTGCAACAGCATGCGTTGCGCAACGCCGAACCTGTGCTGTTCGTCCACCACGACCAGCCCAAGGTCCTTGTACGCCACTGTTTCCTGGAAGATCGCGTGCGTCCCGATCAGGATATGGATCTGCCCGGCGGCAAGCCCCATCAGCACGCCCTCGCGCACCCGCCCCTTGTCGCGACCGGTCAGCACCGCGATCTCGATCGGCAGCCCGCCGAGCAATCGTCGTAGCGACTCGTAATGTTGCCGCGCGAGAATTTCGGTCGGTGCGAGCAATGCTGCCTGCGCGCCACCCTCGACGGCCACGAGCATGGCGAGCGCGGCGACCAGCGTTTTTCCCGAGCCGACATCGCCCTGGAGCAGCCGCAACATCGGTTGCGCCTGCGCCAGATCGCCTTCGATCTCACGGATCGTTCGCGCTTGCGCGCCGGTCAGTTCGTAGGGCAATTTCAACGCATTGCGCAGCCGCCCGTCGCCCGCCAGAGCACGTCCCTTGCGCGCACGCGAGGACTGGCGGACGAGCATCAGCGCAAGCTGGTTGGCGAACAGTTCGTCATAGGCGAGCCGCTCGCGCGCCTTGGCGTCGGCGGGGTCAGCATGGATCCGCGCCAGTGCCTCGCGCCATGCCGGCCATTCGTTCTTCGCGAGCAACCCCGGCTCGATCCATTCGGGCAGATCGGGCGCGCGTTCGACCGACTGTGCGGCCAACTGGCTCATTCGCCGCGAGGAAATGCCTTCGGAAAGCGGATAGATCGCCTCGCGTTCGGCCATGTCGCCAGCCTCGTCAAGCGGCAGCACATAGTCGGGGTGGACCATCTGCAAGTCCTGCCCGTAATGCTCCAGCCGCCCCGACACGCGCCGCTGCTCACCCAGCGGGGCGAGCTTCTTTGCCCACCCCGGATGCCCGCCGAAATAGACGAGGCTGACGTAATTGCCCTTTGCATCAGTAGCCTGCACCCGCGTCGGCCCGCGCCCGTTGCTCGATCGGTAGGATATTGCGGTCAGCGTGATGACGATAATTCGCCCTGAATCCGCCATGTCGAGTTCGTCGCGCGGCAGGCGATCGACCCATCCGGTTGGCAAATGGAACGCCACGTCAACGACGCGCGCCAGCCCCAGGCGGTCGAGCGGTTTCGCCAGCGCGGGGCCGATGCCCTTCAATGCCGTAACTTCGGCGAACAATGGATTGAGGATGTCGGGTCGCATGTCTATCTGAAGCGCTCTTACCCCTCCCCGTTCACCGCCGCCAGCACCTGTCGGCGATGATCGGGCAATTGTCGTTGGGATCCGCATGGACCGGGATATCCGCCTCAAACGCCTGCACTTTCGCAGTCACCACCGCGGCACGAAGGAAGCCGACCTCCTGATCGGGGGGTTCTTCGACTTCGCGCATCAGGGCTGGGATGACGCCGAGATCACGTTGTTCGAGGAACTGATCGAGGAACAGGACGTCGATATCATGGCGTGGGCGATCGGGATGGAACCTGCCCCCGAACGCTATGCCGGATCGATTGTTGAGGCGTTGAAACAGCTCAATTACGTGCCGATCGCGCGCTGATTTACCTCTCTCCGGACACGTTTCGGAGCCCAATAGCTCCACTTGAACAGCCGTTTGCGTCGTTCGGTGGACCCCGAAACAGCCCGGGGTGACGGAAACTAAAACCAGACCATGCCCAACCTCCAAACGATCCTGACTGCCAAGACACCGCTGACGCTCGCAGGCGTGCCGACCGGGTTCGAGCCGTGGCTGCTCGCTGACCTCTCGCGCGCCGCCAAGGCGCGCGCGGTGTTCGTCGCGCCCGACGAAGCGGCGATGCGCGCGATCGCTTCGACCGCGCAGACGTTCGCGCCCGAACTGGAGGTGCTGACGTTCCCGGCATGGGATTGCCTGCCGTACGACCGGGCCTCGCCGACGTTGCGCGTCATGGCGGAGCGGATGGCAACACTCCACCGGCTCCAGCAGAAGCCTGCGGGTCCGCAACTGCTCGTTACGACGGTCAACGCGGTCGCACAGCGGACGCTCACACCGTTCCGCATTCGGCAGCTCGTCGCACGGCTCGCGCCAAAGGAGCGGATCGGCCGCGACCGGCTTGCCACGCTGTTGCAAGCCAATGGTTATGTTCGCGTGGAAACCGTTGCAGATGCCGGCGAATTCGCAGTTCGCGGCGGTTTGGTCGACCTCTATCCATCGGGTGAGGCGCAGGCCTTGCGCCTCGACTTCTTCGGCGATGAGATCGAGAGCGTCCGCACCTTCGATCCCGCCGACCAGCGGACGACTGGGCGGATCGACGGGTTTGTACTGCTCCCTGCATCCGAGACCTTGCTGGATGAGGACAGCATCAAGCGGTTTCGTTCGCGCTACCGCGAACGGTTCGGCGCGACCGCCACTGGCGATCCCTTGTATCAGGCAATCAGCGACGGACGTCGGCTTGCAGGCATGGAGCATTGGCTCCCGATGTTCGAGGACAAGATGGCGACGCTGTTCGACCATCTCGGCGACGACAGCGTCATGCTGCGCGATGCGGGCGCGGTTGCCGCCGCCGAAGCGCGCTTCGAAGCGATCACGGACTATCACGGCAACCGCGTGAAGGCGCAGTCGAGCGACCCCGGCAGCTATCGCCCGCTGGCGCCCGACGCGCTGTATCTGACCGCGCAGGATATGGCCGACCGGCTCGACGCCGCCCCGGCGCACCGGATCACCGCGTTCCACGAGCCTGAGAGCAAGACGGTGCTCGACTTCGGTGTGGATGGCCCACGCGACTTCGGCGCGGAGCGGGCAAGCGGCGCCAACATCTACGAAGCGGTCGTAGAGCATCTCGGTAAACTGCGGAAAGCAGGCAAGAAAGCGATTCTGGCCAGCTACTCGGTCGGATCGCGGGATCGTCTGGCCGGGTTGCTGGCCGACCATGAGCTGACCAACACGGTCAAGATCGACACGTGGCAGGAAGCGCTCGGCGTGGGTGCCAAGTCGGTCGCGTTGTTGGTTCTGCCGCTCGACCACGGCTTCTCCGGACCCGAAATCGCACTGCTGACCGAGCAGGACATGCTCGGGGACCGCCTCGTCCGGCGGACCAAGCGCAAGAAGTCCGCCGACGCCTTCCTGGCCGAGCTGGCGATGCTGACGCCGGGCGATCTGGTCGTCCATGCGGATCACGGGATCGGACGTTATGAGGGGCTGACCTCGATCCCCGTCGGTCAGGCGCCGCACGACTGCGTCGCGCTGACCTACTCGGGTGGCGACAAGCTGTTCGTGCCGGTCGAAAACCTGGAAGTGCTCACGCGCTACGGATCGGACGCCGACGGCGCGAGTCTCGACAAGCTCGGCGGCGAGGCGTGGCAGCGTCGCAAGAGCCGGATGAAGGAGCGCATACGCGAAATCGCGGGTGAACTCATCGCGACCGCCGCCGAGCGCGCGTTGCGTCCGGCAGACACGATTGAGCGGGATAGCGGTTACGCGGCGTTCGTCGATCGCTTCCCGTATGAAGAGACCGAAGACCAGGACCGCGCGATCGAGGACGTGATGGGCGATCTCGAGAAGGGCACGCCGATGGACCGGCTTGTCGTCGGCGATGTCGGCTTCGGCAAGACCGAGGTCGCGCTCCGCGCCGCCTTCGCCGCCGCGATGTCGGGGTTGCAGGTCGCGATCGTTTGCCCGACGACGCTGCTCGCGCGCCAGCATTACAACAATTTCAAGGCGCGGCTCGAAGGCTTCCCGCTCAATGTCGGGCGGTTGTCGCGGCTGGTGCCCGCGGGCGAAGCGAAAACGACGAAGGAAGGCCTCGCCGACGGGACGATCGACGTCGTCGTCGGCACGCATGCGATCCTGGCGAAAGGTATCGACTTCAAGCGGTTGGGCCTCGTCATTGTCGACGAAGAGCAACGTTTCGGCGTCACGCACAAGGAACGGCTGAAGTCGCTCAAGGCCAATGTCCACGTCCTGACGCTGACCGCGACGCCGATCCCGCGCACGCTCCAGATGGCAATGTCGGGCCTGCGCGAACTCTCGGTGATCCAGACCCCGCCGGTCGATCGCCTCGCGGTCCGCACCTATGTCATGCCGTGGGACCCGATCGTGCTGCGCGAGGCGCTGCTGCGCGAACACTACCGCGGCGGGCAGAGCTTCTTCGTTACCCCGCGGATCAAGGACCTCCCCGAAATCGAGGATTTCCTGCGCGAATCAGTCCCCGAGATCCGCTTCGTCGTCGCGCACGGGCAAATGTCCCCGACCGAGGTCGAGGAACGCATGTCCGCTTTCTATGACAAGAAGTTCGAGGTGCTCGTCTCGACCACGATCGTCGAAAGCGGGCTCGATATCCCGAGTGCCAACACGATGATCATTCACCGCGCAGACCGCTTCGGGCTCGCGCAATTGTATCAGTTGCGGGGCCGGGTCGGTCGCGCAAAAACGCGTGCCTATGCCTATCTGACCACGCCCGCGACCCGCATCCTAACCGAGACCGCCGAGAAGCGACTGAAGATCCTGTCCGACCTCGATACGCTCGGCGGCGGGTTCCAGCTGGCCAGCCACGATCTCGACCAGCGCGGCGCGGGCAATCTGCTCGGCGACGAACAATCGGGGCATATCAAGGAAGTTGGCTACGAACTTTACCAGTCGATGCTGGAAGAGGCGATCATGGACGCCAAGGCGGGCGGCCAGCGTCTCCGTCCCAAGGACTTCTCGCCGCAGATCACGGTCGACGCCCCGATCCTCATTCCCGAGGATTACGTTCCCGATCTCGACCTGCGCATGGGGCTGTATCGCCGCCTCAACGACGTCGAGGACCAGAATGCGCTGGAAGGCTTTGCAGCAGAACTGATCGACCGTTTCGGCGCGCTCCCTGCCCCGACCGAAAATCTCGTCAGGCTCATCGAGATCAAGCTCAACGCCAAGAAGGCTTGCGTCGCGAAGATCGATGTCGGCCCGAAGGGTGCGCTGGTGTCGTTCTTCAACGATTCGCCGCCCAACATCGAGGGGTTGCTGGTGTGGGTGGCAAAGCTCGACGGCGTCGCACGGTTGCGGCCGGATTCGAAGCTCGTCGTCACGCGCAGCTGGGGCGATCCCAAGGCCCGGCTGCACGGTGCGCTGCAATTGTCGAAAGGATTGGCGCGAGCGGCGGGCTAACCCCCCGCCCTCGCTTCAAGCACGCGCGAGCAAGGCGATCAGTGCGGTTTCGGTCAGCGGTTCGGCACAAAGGAACCCCTGGTAGATCTGGCACCCTTCCTTCGCCAGGCCCTCGAGCTGTTCGGGGGTTTCAACGCCCTCGGCAATGACGGTCAGCCCGAGCGAGCGCGCCATGTCGATAACGCCGCGCACGACGATCCGATCGCGCGGTGATCCGGTGATGTCCTGCGCCAGCTTCTTGTCGATCTTGAGATAATCGAGCGGAAGCGCCTTCAGATAGGCGAGGCTGGAATAGCCGGTTCCGAAATCGTCGATCGCGGTCTGACAGCCGGCCCCACGCAGCACCGACAGCAGCGCGGCGGCGATGCCGAGATCCTCGATCAGTCCGCTCTCGGTGATTTCGAGCGTCAGTCGGGTGCGCGGAAATCCGCTGGCATCGACACGGTCGAGGAACAGGTCGGCGAAACCAGGGCGCGCGATGTCGGCAGCGGTCAGATTGATCGAGAGTCGCACGTCACCGAGCGCAGCGGGCCAGTGCGCAGCGAGGGACAGCGCCAGCTTTTGAATATGATCGGACAGTCCGATCTCGAGGTCGGCACGCTGGGCGGCGGCAAACAGCATTTCCGCCCCGATCGTACCGAGCGTCGCATGCTGCCACCGGGCAAGCGCTTCCACACCGACGATCTGTCCGGTCGCGACAGCGACTTGAGGCTGGAACAGGATGCCGATCTCGCCACGCTCGATCGCATGATGCAGTTCGACCGCCAACCGGTCGATCGTCGCCCCACCGCCGTCAGCCTCGGCAACCCGCAGCGTCGCGCTGTCGGACTCGCGTGCTTCGGCCAGGGCTTCGCTGGCGCGGCGCAGCAGCCGGGCCGCATCGTCCTGCGGGCCCGCTTCCGCAAGACCGATCCGGCACCCCAGCACGGCGATCGTATCCCCGCTGACGAATGGTCGCGTAAGGGCTGCCGCGATCCGTTCGGTGACCAGATCCACCTGCAGCCGGGGTGCTGCCGTCGCGACCATGAATGTCGAGCCCCCCATCCGCGCGACAAGCGCATCGCGTCCGAGCATGTCCACGACCGCATCATTGACCCGCGTTTGCGCCGTCCGCAGCAATGCGTCCCCCGCCACCCGGCCGTACGCCGTGTTGACCGTCTCGAACCGGTTGAGCGCGATCAGCAGTAAATGGAGTGGCGTACTGCCGTCCTTGGCCAGATGCCGTGTGATCCAACGCCGCGCACTGCCCGCGTCGCGCCCCCCGGCCAGGGCTTCACGAACCTCCGCCGCGGGTTCCGGCGTACTGCCGAGCGGCTCGACCACGCCGTCGATCCGACCCGCCGCCGGATCGAACTGGAGGTGTTGCACGATCCGACCGATCCCATCGACGTCGTGCGCGAAAGCGGTGGCCGATCGCGACCCGGTCATGCGGCGGAATGCGGCCATCGCCGCAAGCCGGTCACCGCGGTCCAGCAACCGCAGGAGCCCGCGCACACCGGGTCGTTCCGTCGTATCCAGCAAAGCCGCGAGGCCAGGAGTCAGAACCAGCGTGCGGTCAGCGATCGTGTACCGCCAGCCGAGCGGCACGAACACCGCGCCCGTGTGCCATTCCCGCGCCATTCGCTCCGCATGGCGCGCCGCGAATCGGACGGCCTGGAGGAACTCTGCGTCACTGAACGGGCTCGCCAGGAAATGCGTCGCGCCTGCGTCGTAAACCGCGGTGATTGCCGCGTTCTCGCCGCGGGAGATGAGCGTCAGCAGCGCGCCGCCATTGGCCTCGACTGCGCTGCCCAGTGCCGCGGTCGCTGCGATGCCCTCGGCAGTCGCACCACGGGCGTCGACCACCGCGACCGCTGCGCCGCTCGACAGGTACCGACGCTCACCCCCTCCGGCACGACGCGCGGCGACGACTTGCCACCCCGCACCCGCTGCGATCGAAGCGAGTTCGTCGCGGTGGCGGAATGACAGGAGGAACAAGGGAGCGGACGACGGAGCGATGGGAGACGTCTTTCTTCGATCGGCGGGAGCAGATGTGCCCGCGGGGGGTTTAGAAGATAACGAACCGATGGCCTAGGGTGCGTGACGGGCTTGTTCCTGATCACCCCAAGGCTTAGCTCAAGGACAATGCTAATCAATTCCTTACCATCCGACCGCCCGCTGCAGGATCGCCATGGGCGGACCATCAGCTATTTGCGGATATCCGTGACCGATCGGTGCGACTTGCGCTGCCGTTACTGCATGTCCGAGAAGATGACGTTCCTGCCGCGTAGTGCGTTGTTAAGTCTCGAGGAAATCGCGATTATTGCGGAGCGGTTCATTGCCCGCGGGATCAACAAGATCCGTCTCAGCGGGGGTGAGCCGCTTGTTCGGCGCGATGTCGGCGATCTGGTGCGACGGCTGGGGCGTCATGTCGGTGCAGGACTCGACGAACTGACGATGACGACCAACGGAAACGCGCTGGTCGAGCACAGCGCGGCGATGGTTTCGGCCGGAATGCGGCGGATTAACGTCAGTCTCGATACGCTCGACGCCGAAACGTTCCGCTACATCACGCGGCACGGTGACGTCGCGCGCGTGACGGCGGGCATTCTGGCGGCGCGCGATGCCGGGCTGGCGGTCAAGATCAACATGGTCGCGCTGAAGGGTCTGAACGAGGACCATATCGCGCCGATGCTCGACTGGTGTGTTGCCGAAGGGCTGGACCTGACGCTGATCGAGACGATGCCGCTCGGCCAAATTGATGAGGACCGGGCGGACCGCTTCGTCCCGTTGACCGTGGTTCTGGATCGTCTTTCCGCGCAATTTCCGCTGGTGCGTGATTCGCATCGGAGTGGCGGACCTGCGCGCTATTGGCGGGTCGACGGGACGAACACCAAGCTTGGCCTGATCTCGCCGCTTACCGGGAATTTCTGCGATACGTGCAACCGCGTGCGCCTGACGACCGAAGGCGTGCTGTACACGTGCCTCGGTCATGACGATAAGGTGGACCTCAAGGCCGTCTTGCGGGAGCAAGGTGTGGCTGGACTGGACGCGGCACTCGACGGGGCAATGTTGACCAAACCGGCACGGCACGACTTCGATATCGACGCAGCCGCGCCCGCGGTCGCACGGCATATGAGCGTCACCGGCGGATGAGCGATCCGCAGCGACGGGCGCTCGTCGCATCGCCGACCCCGCCCGCGCAGGCTGCGTTCCAGGCGTTGACCGAGAGCCACGACTGGGTCCCGCCGGAAGACGCGGAACTGATCGTCGCGCTCGGCGGCGACGGGTTCATGTTGCAGACGCTGCATGCGATGCTGGAACGCCGCAAACCGGTGGTGCCGGTGTTCGGGATGAACCTTGGCACGGTCGGGTTCCTGATGAACGAGTGGCGCTCCCATGGGCTCGAGGGCCGGTTGGAGCGTACCAAGGCGTTCAAGGTCGTGCCGCTTGCGATGACCGCGACGACGATCAGCGGCGAGGTTCACGCCCTGCCCGCGATCAACGAAGTGTCGCTGCTGCGCGAGACACGCCAGACGGCCAAGCTCGAAGTGACGGTCAACGATCGCATCGTGCTGCCTGAACTGGCGTGTGACGGAATTCTCGTGGCGACCCCGGCCGGTTCGACGGCTTACAATTTGTCGGCACAGGGGCCGATTCTACCGCTTGGGTCGAACATGCTGGCGCTTACGCCGATCAGTCCGTTCCGCCCGCGGCGTTGGCGTGGGGCGATCCTGCCGGACAAGGCGCGGATTCGGTTGCGCGTACTTGAGCCCGGCAAGCGGCCGGTCAGCGCGGTTGCCGATCAGCGCGAGATTCGGGACGTTGCGTTGGTGGAGATCGTGATCGATCGCACCCGCGAGCTGACGTTGCTGTTCGATCCGGAACATGCGCTCGATGACCGGATCACGATGGAGCAGTTCGCGGCCTGATCCGCGTTAGATCGAGCGTGCGTAGACCAGGTCGTCGTGGACGACGCTGCCCACCTTGAACTGTCGCGTGCCGACGACCGTAAAGCCGTTGCGTTCGTAGAAGCGATGGGCGCGATGATTTTCGCCCCACACGCCCAGCAGGATGCGACGGCACGATAGCCGCGCTGCGTCATCGATCACGCGCGCCATCAGCGCCGGGCCAAGGCCCGATCCCCGCATGCGCGACAAGGTGTAGATGCGGCGCAACTCGATGTCGCCGGGCTCGAGCGCGACGGGCAGATCAACGGTCGCGGTCAGTACGGCATAGCCGACCGGCGCAAACCCCGGCAGGATTTCGCCAAGGATGACGGCATCGCGTGGATCGTCGATCCACGCGCCGAACTTTTCAGGCCGGTTGTTGGCGGCGCAATGCGCGACCATGTCGCTGCCGTCGAGCGAGCCGGCATAGGTATCGAGAAAGGTCGCCGACGCGACGAGCGACAGGGCGTCGGCATCCGCCGGCCCCGCCGCTCGTACGCGCCAATTGGGATCAGCCAACGATTTCTTCGGGCTTGAAGAAATAGGCGATCTCGATCTCGGCATTCTCATCGCTGTCCGACCCGTGGACCGAATTGGCTTCGATCGACTCGGCGAGTTCCTTGCGGATCGTGCCGGCGTCTGCGTTTGCAGGGTTGGTTGCGCCCATGATGTCGCGGTTACGCTGCATCGCGTTCTCGCCTTCGAGAACCTGGACGACGACCGGACCCGAGATCATGAACGAGACCAGCTCGCCGAAGAAAGGGCGTTCCTTGTGAACTGCGTAGAAGCCTTCGGCCTGCTCGCGGGTCATCTGGATGCGCTTGGAGGCGACGACGCGCAGGCCTGCTTCCTCGAGCATCTTGGTGACGGCGCCCGTCAGGTTGCGACGCGTGGCGTCGGGCTTGATGATCGAAAACGTGCGGTTCGCGGCCATGACCGTGAAGCTCCTGTGTAATGAGAAAGGGATGTGCG